>ERZ869936.69-NODE-69-length-161091-cov-27.242474_pt1 | contig 161091 bp, 188 predicted proteins | sample MGYA00520876_ERZ869936 | MGnify/ENA primary metagenome ERZ869936 (study PRJEB32218, sample SAMN09650985) | biofilter metagenome | isolation source: enrty point of leading RO module | place: Saudi Arabia: Thuwal, RO plant located on Red Sea | collected 2016-02-17 ...
AGTAACGTTTGATGGTTGAGGTTGTGCAGTAACGTTTGATGGTTGAGGTTGTGCAATATCTACAATTGATTCAGAATTAATTTGATCGTCAGGTGGATCTATTTCAGATAATTGTGGAACATCGTAATCACCATCATCCACAATAACATCCGATGTTGAATTATCTATCATTGAATCAGTTCCTTCATCGGCAAATGCATATCCCCAGTAGGAATTTGCAATTGAATAGGGCGTAATCAAAATAGAAGATAATAAAATAATTACAAATGTAAATGATACAAATTGTTTGTATTGATAGAATTTACTTTTTTCATTTTCAATTCGAATGATTATGAGACCAGCTAACGGTACCGTGATAATTAACAGGGAAAATGGATTTTCTGATGAAAATTTTTCAGCATCAATGCGGAAAATATTTTCAATTTTTATTATTTCATCAGAAATATTTTGACCTGATGTTGTCAGAATGACAGGAATTTTGAAAATTTCAGATGAGGAAAATGATTTTTCGAAATATTTCAGTAATTTTTTTGATTCATCATCTAAAAATTCTAATTTTTTATCATCTGAATCATTTTCATCAGTTTGAATTACATGCAGACCATAATCATTTTGAATTGTTTTGTAAATTGATTTTGGATTTTTGAATCGCTCTAATGGGAAAATTCTCTCCCAGATTGCGAGACGTTCATTTCCATTATGGATTTTTGTTATAATTCCTTCTGTCTTTTTTTCGGAGGAGGTTTTGATTCCATCAAATAGATTTACAGAATAAATTTTTCCTTCGTTACGTACATCATCGGGGACAGGTAATTTTTTTCCATTAAATTGTTTAACAGAAATTCCATCAAATAGATTTACAGAATAATGTTTTGAGATTTTTTCATTCGTATTTGTTGTTTTTATTTGAGAAAATGTAATTTCATCATTAGGAATGTTTGAATAAATTGAGACAGATGTTGCAAACGCAAATGAAAATGACGATATTAAGATAATACTAACTAATGCAACCGCAATGGCCTTTGTTTCCACATGATTTGTGACTAATTATTCATACATTATTCCGATTGCGTTTAGTTTGGACAAAATATTTTTCAAAAATTATTCGTAAATCAAAATTTTCTAAAAAATTATTTTTAAAAAATTATCATTTTTCATATTTTTGCTCAAAAAATTGTCTGCTGATTTTTCAAGGTAATTTTTCAGGAATTGAATTGTTTTTTGAATTTGAAAAAACCCCTCTTTATATGGTCAGTATACCAAAGGTAGACATGGTCAACCGCGTTGTTTCCACAAAACTAACAGAGGAAGAGCATTCAAGATTCATGGAAATTTGTAATGATAATGGGATGACAATTTCATCAATGTTGAAACGCTCAATTATTGATCAAATAAAAAAAGAGAATAGCAAGAGGAAAAAAGAATCTTCAGACAAAACAAATTCTGATGAAGAAAAGTTGAATATCAACAACATAGAAGAGACTGAGAAAAAGATCTCAGGCACAACTGAACAGAATCAAGAAGAGCGATTTCTTTACTTTTAGGAAAGAGAATTTAATTAATTATTTCATCAAAGAGAACTATCCTGAATTATTTTAATAATACAGATCACATATCATGTTATGCGTAAAGGTCCAGCAATAGGCATCGGAATTGCAATAGTAATAGTTGCAATTGGAATTGGTGTTGGGTCTACCTTTACAGATTCAATTAATTTTGATGGTATACCTGGCAATGATCAGGATAATTCCATGCAAATGTCAGATAATATCGAAATTACAGTTACTCCCCCTGCTGCAGAAGAAAACAGTCCAGGTAAACAGATTGATGTTGAGTTGGTAGACGGAGTAGGAACTGGAGACCGATAACTAGTCTACGCCTGTAAAGATATCTACGACTCTATTAGCTAATTTTTCGATATCAACGGTTGGTTCTGCAGAGATTAAGAGAAGTACTTTGCTTATTGGAAAAGGAAAACTCACAAGTACAACTTTGTCACGCCTAGCAGCAAGATAGTTTATTGGACCTAAGGTTTGGTCAAACTCTTTTCGAATGGAAACTTTGGATACAAATTCCATAAATGACTTTAATTTTGTTTCATCGCCTTCAAGAGGAGTCAATCCTTCCTTTTGACCGCCAGATATGAGTTCGCCGTCCTGATTAATTATTCCAGCAAAACGGATTTCATCCTCTTGGAGTAGGACTTTGCATTTTTCATTGTATAATTTGAGAGGAATGGTTTGTTTTTCCAATTTCTATTGATTCACAATATCAAGAGAGATAAAAACGTCGCCATGAGTGCTTTCTTTGAGTGTCAAAAGCAGTAAAAAAATCAATTAAAGATTTGTAAAAAATGTGTGTCCAGAATAAACATCCTGAACCCTAATACTCAATGACTTTGTCAAAATACATGGGAAGGAAGTTCATCAATCGATACAAAAATGAAAATTATGATCAAGAGTATGAAGAAGAAGAGGAAAACAACAAGAAGAGGATGGAAAGAGTTGGACCTAATATCGATGATGTCGATGCCATGGATGTCGAAATCCGACAGATTTCTCTTGAAAAAAATATGGACAAACCAAGATCAAGAGAAGAAATCATTAAAGAAGAATTACAAGTTGCAGGGCATCAGACAAGAACTACAAATCAATTTCAAAAATATATTAATGCGCATATTGAGGATCGACTTTCAAGGATAGATAAAATTAAACAAGCAAAACAAGCTTTTGATAAAGATATTGAAGCATTGAAAGGAGATGAATTCCAATATCTTACAAGATTAAAAGAGACCAAAGTAGAAACATTATCTTCAAAAGCAATGCAAGAGATGCTTCATTCACTAACACTAAACAAAGACATTACAAAATCAAAGTTAGAACATTTTAAAAATCGTGTAAAAGAAACCGAGCAAGAGCTTACGCGTCAAGAAAAAGACATTGAAAGAATTGAAAAACGGATTAATGAAAAGATGCTTCAGGAAAAAGAAGAAAAGGTAAAAGAAGAAAGTATCAAAAAAGATCTTGCAGAGTTAAGTAAAAAATACAACGTTAATGAATTACGCAAAATATTACAGTCATTATCAACAAGTGAGGATGAATAAATGGCAAGAAAGTTTATCAACAGAAAAATTTCTGCAGAAGACGAATGGAGTCACATTGCAGATTCACAAAATCCAAACATCGATGATGTTGATGTTATGGATATACAAGATCGTACATTGTTTTTTAATGACGAAGCGCAAACTCCACAGACTAATTGGGAAAAAACAAAGGAGGCAACTCGGAATGCAATGGATAAAGCAGGCAACACAGGACAATACATAAAATATGTTAATGCACATTTTGAAAAGAAAAATTCTGAAATTAACAAGATTAAAGCACTAAAACACAAATTTGATCAAGAAGTAGATTTACTTCGTCAAACAAGCGATACTCTAAGAGCAGATAGCAATCCAAATCAATTCATAAATGACAAGAAAAGATTGTCTGAAATAAAAGAGTCAATTCAAAAAGAACATCAAGTAACAAAAGCATATTTGAATGAACTGAAAAGCTCAATATCAAAAACAGAATCAGAATTAGAAAGACAGGTTAATGAAATGCGAGAAATTGACGAGTCATTGAAATATAATTCCTTAAGCAACAATGATGAAAAAACAATACGAACGATTGATGAAGAATTAAGTTCTTTGAGTAAAAAATATGATGCAAAAACAATGCTTGATATTTTAAAAAGTTTAGAAGCATCTCTTGAAAAAGAGGAAATAAAAAATGCTAGCAAGTAAGTCAGTTAAATTCCTAATTGTTGATGATTCAGAGGCAATAAGAATTGCAATAAAAGAAATTTTGGACGCTACAGCATATTCTTGTAAATACTTAGAAGCAGACAATGGATATGACGCAGTAAAATTATTTCGTGATGAGTCACCAGACATTGTGTTTTTAGACATTTACATGCCAAGAGTAGACGGGATTCAATCACTAAAAGCAATGCTAACGTTAAACAAAAAAGCTAAAATAATTATGATCACAGCAGCTGCAAATGCAAAAATCGTTCATGAAGGAATTAGGTTAGGAGCTAGAGACTATATTCTAAAACCATTTGACAGGATTGCACTAAACAATGTAATGACTAAAGTCATGAATCAACCTTGGTAAAAAATTAAGGTAGTCCTTCAGAATCATCAGCACAGTGTTTGTGAACCCATTTACCTGAAGAATCTTTTGAGATCTCTTTGCCAGGTTGAATTTGTGCACCGCATGATACACATGACGAGTTAAATTTTGCTTTCATGTTCTAACTCTAGTAATAAAAAATATAATCTTAGTTTTGCAAAAAGTGTTTACGTATAGTGAGCTTTAAGTAGAGAATTAACGTTTTTTCTTTAAACAGTCTTCCAGTGCATCATTAATTACACGTGAAAAACTAACTCCTTTACTCTCTTGTTTTATCATTTTTGCCTGACGTTCGCGTAATTTTTTTTGCAATTCAGAATCCAACATGATTGTAATTCTCTTTAACATATTTTGTAATTAAATTGGTAGAATATAACTTCATGTGCAAATTATTAATTTATGAAATTTTTTAATTTTTTAAAAAAATGACTCTTATTTCCATTTATGAAAAATAGTATGAATGAACTCATGTTAATATTATAAGATAAAAATTTTAGATTCCCAAAAATGAAAACGTAACTTGCAGTAAAAAATCTCTTAAAAAATTAGAAAAGAAGTTTGTTTTTATCGGAATGTTCTTACTTTTCGAACTATTTTGTTGTGATCAAAGCCAGGAGAACATGTCACATATAACAAATGATTATTTCCTGCTGGCATTACAAGTCGTTTGACTTTTTCATATTCAGCCAGAGTGTATTTGCATTTGCCTAATTTGCGAGCAAGTTTCTTTCTGCCTTTCATGTTTCGTGCCGATGCCTTTAGTGATTCTTTACTTTCACTTGGGCTTAGAATGTTCTTTACAGCTTTTCTTCTTCCGTGGAAAACTAGTTTGCCATTCATGTCACAAATGGTTACAACACGAATAGAAGGACTGATCTTCAGAACTTTTGCCACTACGTCTTGGGCGTCCATGGTGTAATCATAAATCAATATGTGATAAAGGTTTCCGCATCCTCATTCGTGTAAATATAATCAAATACCATCGTTTGAAAAAAATCTCAAAGTATCATGCAATGTCGTGTATAGCATTCGCTAAAAGCGATAAAAGAAAAAAATCATCATGCAATGTCGTGTATAGCATTCGCTAAGTGATTCAAAAATGAATCATCGCACATAGTCTCTATGTAAATGGCTGAACCGGTGTGTTGGTCTATTAGTAAAGGCTGGCTCACCACTCGCCGAAGCTCGTGATACTACACCACCTTCCTATCAACGCAGTCTTCTTCTGCCGACCTTCATCTTACGAAAGGATGTCTTGTCTCGGGATAGGATTCGTGCTTAGATGCTTTCAGCACTTAGCCTAAACGGCTTAGCTGCCCGGCCTGCCTTGTCAGACAACCGGTAAACCAGTGGCCACGCTTCTCTGTTCCTCTCGTACTCGGAGAAACTTCCCCTCAGACATCCACGCTTCCATCAGGCAGAGACCGACCTGTCTCACGACGGTCTAAACCCAGCTCATGTTCCCTTTTAATAGGCGAGCAGCCTCACCCTTGGCCCCTGCTGCAGGACCAGGATAGGAAAAGCCGACATCGAGGTACCAAACCGCGGGGTCGATAGGAGCTCTCGCCCGCGACGAGCCTGTTATCCCTGGGGTAATTTTTCTGTCACCTCCGGGCCCCAATAGTGGGCACACGAAGGATCGCTAAGCCAGACTTTCGTCTATGAATTCCGTGCGTTTGGAAATCCATTCAGTCTAGTTTTTGGCTTTGCCCTCTTCAGTGGATTTCTGACCCACTTGAACTAAACTTTGGGCCCCTTTGATATCTTTTCAAAGGGGTGCCGCCCCAGCCGAACTGCCCACCTGCACATGTCTCCGGTCTTCACCGGATTAGACGTACTGCAAACTTTATCTGGTGTTACATCGTCGCTTCCTAACATCCCAGAGAATGTTAAGCATAGCTCCCAGATACCCTGTGTAAAGTCAACTATACGTCAAGCACAAGCTGCAGTAAAACTCCACGGGGTCTTCTCTCCCCGATGGAAGATGATGGACTGTTCGTCCACCTTATGTGGCTTCACCGGGTTGTAGGCGGGGACAGTGGGGCTCTCGTTGTTCCATTCATGCGCGTCGGAACTTACCCGACAAGGCATTTGGCTACCTTAAGAGAGTCAGAGTTACTCCCGGCGTTAACCGGCCCTTAGCTCGGTTGAACCCAAGTTTTAGGTACCGGCACCGGCCAGGATTCAGCGACTATACAAATCCTTTCGGACTAGCAGTCGCCTGTGTTTTTATTAAACAGTCGGAACCCCCTTGTCATTGCAACCTGCTATCCCCATTCCTCATGAAGATTGCAGGCATCCCTTATACCTAAGCTACAGGACTAATTTGCCGAATTCCCTCGCCATACGGTATACCCGTAGCACCTTAGATTACTAATCCAGCGCACCTGTGTCGGATCTGGGTACGAACTTGCAATTTGCTAACTACACGGTCTTTCATGGTCTCCTGGAATCAAGAAAACTCCGCTAACGCGAAGCCACTCCTACCTCGGATCAGTTCTCGTCATTACGACACTCCCCAATCCTTGAATAGTTAGATACAACGACGGTTGTACACTCCATATCCGGAAGCTAACCATATAGCTCAAACGCTCCTTGCAAGGTACTAGAATATTAACTAGTTTCCCATTCGAATTACTCTGTTGAGGTAATCCTTAGGATCGACTAACTCCAGGCTGATAGCGCATTGCCTGGAAACCCTTGCGCTTTCGGTGGTATGGGTTCTCACCATACTATGCTGTTACTGCCGCCAGGATCTGCAATAGAAACCGGTCCACAGGACATCACTGCCCTGCTTCGGCCCAATCACTACGCCAACCTACCACGAAGTATCTTACGAAACTTATCTGAAGTATCGGTACTTTGCTTTAGCCCCGTCCGTTTTTGTGGCAACTACGCTCGGCAGGTAAGTTGTTACACACTTTTTGAAGGATTGCTGCTTCTGAGCATACCTCCCTGCTGTCTTGGCGTAAATACGCACTTTGGCTTGACACTTAGCAAAAATTTGGGGACCTTAACTTCAGTCTGGGTTAAACCCCTTTCGGTCGTGAACCTTACGTCACACGAACCCGTGTCCTTGTTTCTACGATGTGTATCCGTTCGGAGTTTGAATAGAGGGTGAGGAATTTCTTCCCCGCGCCCCCTTATCAGTGCTCTACCGGAAACACCACCTCCACAAAGCACGCCCTACGAGACGCTTCGGTTGGAACTAGCGAGCGCCAGTCTAGATTGGTTTTTGACCCCTATTCCCAAGTCACACAAACGATTTGCACGTCAGAACTGCTATAGACCTCCAGCGGGCTTTCGCCCGCCTTCGTCTTGCTCAGGAATAGATCGACTGGCTTCTAGCCTTGCCGCCATGACTCAACGCACTTTCACACGCTTCTCCTCACAATGTTGCGAGAATTCGGTTTCCCTTCGCCTCCACCTTTCTTGGTTTAGGCTTGCCATGACAGTAAGCTCCCTGGCCCGTGTTTCGAGACGGAACGCATGACACTGATGACATGAGCTTCAAACCTTTAGCTCTATTGCTAGAACCTCCAGTCTGAAAAAATCACCTTCCATGCCATGCACGTCTGTAAGCAATAGGTTTCATGCACTTTTCACCCCCCTTCCGGGGTACTTTTCAGCTTTCCCTCACGGTACTAGTGCACTATCGGTCTTGAGAGATATTTAGCCTCTGAAGCTACTTTCTCCAGTATTCTTTGCCCACTACCAAGGACAAATACTCGGGTAATGACAAGATCCTATACCATTTCACCTACGGGGGTATCACCCTCTACGCCATAACATTCCAGGAAATTTGGGTTATGTTCTAGGATCGTAATGTCACACCAAAACACCACATCTCTACTATGTTACCATAGCAGATTCAGTTTGGGCTATTTCCTTTTCGATCGCCTCTACTTGGGAAATCTCAATTGATTTCTTTTCCTCGTGGTACTAAGATGCTTCAATTCCCACGGTTCGATCTCCACTACCATTGTAATGGAGTGCATAAATGCAGGATTCCTATTCGGAGATCTCGGGATCATAGGGTGCGTGCACCTACCCCGAGCTTATCGCAGCTTGCCACGTCCTTCTTCTCTCCTCAAGCCTAGCAATCCACCTATTGCCGTCTTTACACCGGCAAATTCAGCCACATATTACACGACTATGCACGACGATCATTGCGTGTACTCCAAGGGGAGGTACCCGCTACATCCTTCATACATCACTTTCATGATGCATTGCATCTGATGGTTTTTGTGAAGATTATGTGCACTCGTCACAATTTCTTTTATCTAAGGAGGTGATCCGACCGCAGGTTCCCCTACGGTCACCTTGTTACGACTTTTCCCTTGTCACTTACCTCAAGTTCGATAACGCCAATTAGACGTCACCTCGCTAAAAGCAAACTTCAATGAAACGACGGGCGGTGTGTGCAAGGAGCAGGGACGTATTCACCGCGCGGTAATGACACGCAGTTACTAGGGATTCCATATTCGTGAGGGCGAGTTGCAGCCCTCAGTCATAACTGTGGTAGTGTTTGAGGATTACCTCCTCCTTTCGGATTTGGGACCCATTGTCACTACCATTGCAGCCCGCGTGTGGCCCCAGAGTTTCGGGGCATACTGACCTGCCGTGGCCCTTTCCTTCCTCCACATTAACTGCGGCGGTCCCGCTAATTCGCCCCACTACTCCTGAGAGTAATGGTGGCAACTAGAGGCAAGGGTCTCGCTCGTTACCTGACTTAACAGGACATCTCACGGCACGAGCTGGCGACGGCCATGCACCACCTCTCAGCTTGTCTGGTAAAGTCTTCAGCTTGACCTTCATTCTGCTGTCTCTCCGGGTAAGATTTCTGGCGTTGACTCCAATTGAACCGCAGGCTTCACCCCTTGTGGTGCTCCCCCGCCAATTCCTTTAAGTTTCATACTTGCGTACGTACTTCCCAGGCGGCAAACTTAACGGCTTCCCTGCGGCACTGCACTGGCCACAAGCCAATGCATCACTGAGTTTGCATTGTTTACAGCTGGGACTACCCGGGTATCTAATCCGGTTTGCTCCCCCAGCTTTCATCCCTCACCGTCGGACGTGTTCTGGTAGACCGCCTTCGCCACAGGTGGTCATCAATAGATCAAAGGATTTTACCCCTTCCTACCGAGTACCGTCTACCTCTCCCACTCCCTAGCTGTACAGTATTCCCGGCAGCCCATACGTTGAGCGTATAGATTTAACCGAAAACTGATACAACAGGCTACGGATGCTTTAGGCCCAATAATCCTCCTGACCACTTGAGGTGCTGGTTTTACCGCGGCGGCTGACACCAGAACTTGCCCACCCCTTATTCATCGGTGATTCTACGACCGACAAAAGATTTCTTTAGCAGAAATCACTCGGATTAACCTTGTCGTGCTTTCGCACATTGCAAAGTTTTCTCGCCTGCTGCGCCCCATAGGGCCTGGGTCCGTGTCTCAGTACCCATCTCCGGGCCACTCCTCTCAGAGCCCGTACCTGTAATTGTCTTGGTGGGCCATTACCCCACCAACAAACTGATAGGCCGCAGTCCCATCCTACGGCGATAAATCATTTTGACCATAAACCATTCCAGGAGCTATGATCTATCGAGTATTATTCTCAGTTTCCCGAGGTTATCCTCGTCCATAGGGTAGATTGACTACGTGTTACTGAGCCGTCTGCCTTGTATTGCTACAAAGACTCGCATGGCTTAGTATCAATCCGATAGCAGTCAGGTCCGGCAGGATCAACCGGATTCAGTGGATTATAGAAGTACTATTGTACTTAATTGGAATTGAACGGAATGCACATAATCTTCACATTTCAGATTTGATCATTTGATCAGATCCTCATTTTGTATGCGTAACTGGAGGCTTGGGAATCATAAAATGGTCCAATACCATACTTCATCACAAGCGCCGCTCTTGCGTTACGTATGCAGAGGGTGAAACTTCTCAAATACATATAAACCATGCCAAGAAGTTTCGATCTTTGATTAAATTAACGATCAAATAATAGAAAATAGGACTGAAAAAAGTGGATTATATTTCAAAATACAAAAAAAAGACAAAGAGATCCTCAAAGATTTTTGCAAGATCACAAAAATTTCATGTTGGCGGAGTAAGTCATAACATTAGATTTTTTGAGCCATATCCATTTGTTGTAAAATCTGCCAGAGGCAAAAATCTGATTGATGTTGATAATAACAAATTTGTAGATTATTGGATGGGTCATTGGAGTTTAATTCTTGGACATGCTCCAAGTTCAGTAAAAAATAGAGTTCAAAAACAAGTAAACAATGGATGGATGTTTGGTACAGTCAACAATCCAACAGTTGAGCTATCAAGCATAATACAAAAGACAGTACCTGCTGCAGAAAAAATTCGTTATGTAACATCAGGTACTGAAGCCACAATGTATGCAGTAAGATTAGCTCGCTCAGTCACTGGAAAAAAAATTGTTGCAAAGATTGATGGCGGATGGCATGGATATACATCTGAACTTCTAAAAACAGTCAACTGGCCGTTTAGTAAATCAGAAAGCAGTGGACTAGTAAATGAGGAAAATATAATATCAATTCCATACAATGATATTGAAAAATCAATTGAAATTTTAAATTCTGTCAAAGAGGACTTGGCATGCACTATTATTGAACCAGTATTAGGTGGCGGAGGATGCATTCCAGCAACTCAGGAATATCTCAAGGCAATAGAAGAATTTGTTCACAAAAATAATTCGTTATTTTTACTAGATGAGATCGTTACAGGTTTTAGATTCAGATACGGTTGTCTTTATCCGACTATGAAACTTGATCCTGACATTGTAACTTTGGGAAAAATTGTAGGAGGTGGGTTCCCAATAGGAGTCCTGTGTGGTAAAGAAGAGATAATGGAGTATGCAAATACTGGAAAATATACTAAAGAAGAAAGATCATATATTGGAGGAGGAACATTTTCTGCAAATCCTATTTCAATGACATCAGGCCATGCAACCCTAACAGCGTTAAAGAAAAAATCAATCTACTCAAAAATTAGCAAGCTTGGAAATTATGCAAGAAGAGAGTTAAAGAAAACATTTGGCGATAAAGTAATCATCACAGGAAAGGATTCATTATTTATGACCCACTTTGTCAAGGAAGGAATTACACAAATCAATAACGCATCAGATGCAGCAAAATGTGATGTAGAATTATTACATAGATATCACACTGAATTAATTGCAAAAGATGGCATCTTCTTTTTGCCTGGAAAGCTTGGAGCAATATCGGATGCACATTCAATTTCGGATATCAAAAATTTGGTTAATGCCACACAAAGATTCACAGAAGATTTCTATCATTGAGAATTTGAAAATTATTAAGTACTAAGGATATTGGAATAGCATGATATTTTTTGGAAAAAAAGAGGACCCAGAAGACCTAATCTATCAAGGAGTATCTTTTCTTGAAAAGAATCAGCCTAAAGCTGCACTAGTATTGTTTTCCAAAGCCCTCAAAAATGACCCTAAAAATTTGTCTGCCTTACACAAAAAAGGCCTAACTCTAAATCAATTAAAAAAATATCAGGATGCGATAACATGTTTTGATAAGATTATTGAGATAAAGAAAGATGATCCTGATGCGTATAACAACAAGGCAATAGCTCAGGCAGAACTTGGAAACACAGATGGAGCATTGGAATCATACGACATGGCAATTGCTGCTGATTCAAAATATGCTGCTGCATATTTTAACAAAGGAGTGCTCTTTGACAGACTTGAAAAGCGTGAAGAGGCATTAGCGATTTTAGATGAAGCTATAAAATTAGATCCCAGAAAGCCAAATGCGTTATTTTACAAAGGAATCGTGTTAGGAAAGCTTGCAAGACATGAAGAGGCGCTCAATTGCTTTGAGAAAGTAACAAAAAACAATCCTAGTCATCTGGATAGTTTGTTTCACAAGGGAATAGAATTAGCAGAATTAGAAAAGCATGAAGAAGCGATAAGAGTTTTTGACAAGATTCTTGAAAAGCATAGAGACAATGTCAATGTCATTTATGCCAAAGCAAGAAGCAAAGCTGCACTAGATGACATCAGTCAATCATTAGAATTACTAAAAAGAGCTATAATGAAAGATCCTAAAACGATAAAAAAATGGGCAAGAGCTGAGAAAATATTTGAAAGATTTGAAGATGACGAACGATTTAGAAAAATGGTAAAATAAATTACAAAATTTTGTTTCTTACAGCATCTATTCGGAGTAATTCTACTTTCTTTTTCGGACCTACAATTCGTGATTCGTAAATTGGAACATAGATTTCATAAACTTCGTCAATGGTAAAATCTTCTCTTAAATCTCGAACATTTTCGACATCAAGTTGTTTTAACTTAGTTTTTAATTTCTCAATAGCCTCTTCTACAGATAAATCTGGTTTTTTTACATCAGGTTGATTTTTTTGTAAAACTCTTGTAGGATAGTTTTCTAAATTTTTAGAATCTAATTTGAATGGAAATTTTATTTCGGTTCCATGTTGATCGAAATACATAGAATCAGAATTAACAACGTAAGCGTGCTCTTCCATTTGAATATCTACTTTGTTTTTCCCTTTTTTACCTGAAAGCATTTTAGCAAATTTTGATTTTTCACGAATAGGGAATGTGCCCTCACCTAAAACTACCTCACTAACATTATGGTCTACGGATATCTCATGAGTTGCTTTTCTATAGTAATCGGCAGTGTAAGTACCAGAGACATAAAGAACTCCCTCATAGATTAAATCAGTTGATGCAACATTGACTTCGTCTGCTTTAGGTTTTGAAAAGAGACTCTTAAAGACACTAACCTTTTTTTGTTCTGTTATCTTTTGTGCGTCAAATTCATCCAAGTTTACTTTTAAAACAAAGGTCTTACTCTCATAGTCAGCATTTGACAATAATACATCAAAGTTGAATCAACTTTTAAAGATTGCATACAAGTCAATATGATTAAAACAGATAAAACACAGTCAGATAAGGAAAGTTATGGAAATCCAAAAGACTAATCTTTCTCAAGTTAAAACAAAAAATGCAGACAGCGTATATTTTACAGGAAAGACAGTGATGAAAGAGATCACTGGTAAAATAAAATCAAATGATGAAAAATTATATCATGTAACCTTCAAAAATGGAAGTAGGACGAAACTACATTGCCATACAGGAGGTCAGACTTTAATTGTTACAGAAGGAATAGGCAGTCTAGAAATTTTTAGAAAAAATGCAAAAACAAAGAATTCATTATTTGGAATAAAATTAATCAAAACAACTTCTTTAAAGAAAGGAGACATTGCATATATTCCTGCAAAAACACTTCACACTCACGGTTCAGTAAGCAAGAAGACTTTTTCGCATTTTGCCATTAATGCATATATGCCCTCAAAGAAAGAACCAAAAACCATTTGGTTTGAATCAGACTTTAATTCAAAAGCAATAAAGAAATTATAATTATTCATCCTATAGTCAGGTATGTCGTTTAAAGAACTAAACGAAGTAGAAACAATTCAAGGAAATGAAGGAACTATCATTCGTCAATTATTTCATCCACACAACACTTTGGATGGGATAAGGTATAGTATAGCACACTTTACTTTGAATGAAGGAAAAAAATCAACAAAGCACAAACTAAAGTCATCTGAGGTATATTATTTTCTAAAAGGTAATGGAATTATTCATGTGGATAATACATCATTCAAAGTCAAAAGTGGCAGTGTGATTTACGTACCACCCATGTCACCTCAGCATGTAGAAAACACTGGAAGTGAAAATTTGGAGTTTTTATGTATAGTAGATCCTGCTTGGAAACAGGATGATGAGTTCATCATAAAGTGAGACACAAATTGTTTTTAAAATAGCCATGGCTTTAGGAGATTAGTGAATACATCCCAAGCTTACCAGACTTTGGAAATAAAGAATGATGCATCTTTTGATGAAGTAAAGATAGCATACAGAAAGTTGGCCCTAGAATTACACCCAGATAGATCAAAAGGAGATGATAAAAAATTCAAACTGGTAACAGAGGCATATCATATTTTAAAAAATAATCAAGACACTCAATCAAAGAACAAGAGTTGGGATTTTACTGATGATGAAACAAAACAGAAAAAAGATGTCAGAAAAAATAATTCACAGTGGGGAGCTCCACCAAAAAATGATCCACCCCAACAAGACTGGAGTAAGTATACTCAAGAGTTTGAAGATGAGAACCCAGGATTTTGGAAAGAATATGAAAGAAAGTTTTGGGAAGCATATGATGCAAAGGTTAACAACAATGGAAAAAATGAAGAGTTTGAAAAAACAAAAGAACCCAAAAAGCAACCCAATCTTTTTGTCAATGTAGACCCAAGTTTATGCATCGGATGTTGTAGTTGTGAGATGATTGCACCAAATGTTTTTGAAGTTGACAGATTATCAAGGATGAATCCAAAATCAAAAGTTCACAACATGAAAGGAGCAGGCATAAATAAAATTATGAATGCGGCAGAGACATGCCCCACAAAAGCAATCATAGTTGAAAACCTAGACACTAAAGAGAAACTATATCCCCATTAAATTACATAATTAACTTTTTAAAAATTTCTTCAGTTGTTTTGTTATCTGGTTTTGGCGTGTTTTGAAACATACTATGAACAGGTCCTGCAGAATCATTTTTGCTCCGTGGTATCAGGTGAACATGTACATGGGGTACTTCCTGCCCGCTTTGTTTACCATTATGAATGGCAATCAAAGTTGCGCCCGTTAATTGATCAATTTTTGATGTGACCATCCTCACTGTCTCAAAGAGATCTTTATTTTCCTCAGAAGGAATATCTTGGACTTTTTCATAATGATTTCTTGGAATAACCAAACAATGACCTGCAGTTACCGGGAAGGCATCTAAAAATGCCAGAGATTTTCCTGTTTCTAGAATCTTTTTTGATGGAATCTCACCATGAACAATTTTACAAAAAATACAATCCATTATTCATGATGAATTAATCAAGATATTAAATTCAACTATGGTGTTACAATTTCAGCCCAAGCTAAATCTCGGCCAAATTTTATAGTAACACTATCGCCAACTTGAGCATTACAGTTTTCTATAGTTTTAGGAACATTATCTTGGGTTGCAACATAACAAACCCCATCTTTATTTGAGAGAATTTCAACTTCCTCAAAAACATCTTCGCGAATCAAATTCCAAAAAGGAAAAACTACAGTAGCCAAGACCAAGCCTGCAATGATTATAGCTCCTCCAAAGATTAATCCGTGTTTTTGTGATTCAGAAAGATCCAAAATTACCAAAGACCCCCATCACTGCCTTTAGGGTCTAATTTTTTTGCAGGTACATTACCATGTGCCTTCTTAAGATGTCTCTTTAGGCGTTCGGGGTCATGTAATTCCATTCCACATTCTTTACATTTTGTTTGATTTGGATCTTCTTTTTTTCGTAGTAATCCCATTACAAATTAAAATTTTGAAATATATTATAAAGGATACTAGTTTTCATCAAACATATGGCAATCAAGAACATTACAGTTTTAGGTTCAGGAATAATGGGTCATGGGATTGCTCAAGTTTCTGCAATGTCAGGGTACAATGTTGTCTTGCGAGATATTGAGCAGAAATTTCTTGATAAAGCAATGGAGAAGATAAAGTGGAGTTTAGATAAACTAGTATCAAAAGAAAAAATTACAAAAGAACAGTCTGAGGACATTTACTCACGAATAGTTCCTATCGTTGACTTGAAAGAAGCAGTAAAGAATGCAGACATGGTCATTGAGGCAGTTCCAGAGATCATGGATTTGAAGAAAAAAGTATATGCAGAGCTAGATGAAGCTGCTGCTGAAAATGTTATCTTTGCATCAAACACAAGTACACTTCCAATTACAGAGATTGCAAACACAACAACCAGACCTGAAAAATTTATTGGAATTCATTTCTTTAACCCACCTCAACTAATGAAACTAGTAGAGGTAATCCCAGGAGAAAAAACTGGAAAGGATATTTTAGATATAACAAATAACTATGTAAAATCAGTAAACAAACAACCAGTAGTTTGCAGAAAAGATGTTCCAGGATTTATTGTGAACAGATTATTCATTCCACTCGTTCACGAAGCATGTTACGTAATGGATAGATTTGGATACGACAAGACAGAAATTGATTCTGCCGTAAAATTCAAGCTTGGCTTCCCAATGGGAATATTTGAGCTAGCAGATTTTACTGGAATGGATGTCATACACAAAGCTACAATTGAGATGCATCTGAGAGATAAAAAAGTAATCAACCCCCATCCGACAATTGAAAAATTATTTAATGAAAAGAAATTAGGTCAAAAGACCGGAGAAGGATTTTACAAATACTCAGATGACAAATACGAAAGAATTCCTTTATCAGAAGAGCTTGCTAGTAAATGCAACCCCATTCAAATTGTTGCAAATATTTTAAACAATGCAGCATGGTTAGTATCAAATGGAGCAAGCGACATCGAAGAGATTGAAAAAGCAGCACAATTAGGATTAGGACTCAAAAAGCCATTGTTTGAAACAGCAAAAGAAATTGGAATGTCAAATATTGTAAATGAATTAAATCAGTTGGCACAAAAACATGGAAAGTTTTACGAGCCTGATCCACTACTAGTTTCTATAAAGTAATTTTTGATAGAATTAACTCTACAGCATCTTTAGGATTATCTGCACCAAGAATCTTAACATTATTTCTGTGGTCTAGATATTTGTCAACATACTGCTGAGATACACCACCGGTATTTTTTATGACCACCATTGGTTTTTTGTGCATGTATGCAGCTGCCATCTCAGAGAGAGTTCCAGAACCGCCACCAATTACAATGATTCCATCAGCAGAAAGTGCATTTAGAAAATCACGAGTCAGGCCCATTCCACTGGGTATAACAATATCACAAAATTCATTTGCAAATGTTGGATCATCTTGAGGGATTATCCCCACAGTCAAACCCCCAGCATCTCTGGCTCCATGACAAGATGCCCTCATTACACCGCCTAGACCACCAGATATCAATACGGCGCCTGATTTTGCAATCTCAGATCCAGTTTCATAAGCAATTTTTTCATGCTCTGGAGTACATCCATTATCGTTATGACCGATTACCAAAATTTGGATTCGTTTTGTCATGTTTGCCATGATAAGCATCATATCAAAAATCTTTCCAATCGTAAAGGATATTAAATAAAAAAAAGATAGTATACTATGGAAAAACGCTCAATGCCAATTTGCTTTTCAAATGATCAATACAAGATGATCGAGGAATTTGCAAAAAAACACGGCATGGTTAATGCAAGCCAAGCAATAGAAAAGATTATCGAACAAGCCTAAACGGCCTATATTCATTTTTGATATTTGTTTTAGATTTAGACAGGGTAAACTATTTTTTAGACCTGAATATACAGTCAAAGATGCGATTATTCAGTAGGGGTCCAACATATTGCGCAGTTTGTAATAAAGAGATCACTCACAAGCACAAGCCAAAAAGAGAGTGGAATATCAAAGGTTCACTTTGTGGAAACTGTCATGTGGATAAGACCAAGGAATATTTTGAAGCAAAATCTCGTCAGCCCTGTGCACAATGTGGAATAACTAAAAAAATTTCAGATTTATGGGAGCCAAGATGGCAATGGGACATGGATGGATTGCTTTGCAAGGAATGCTTTGATAAAAAAGAATCAAGTCATAAAAATGAAAAAAATTTCTGTAGTGTCTGTGGAAGCAAGATGGGCTTTATCAGATACAATCCAAAATCAAAGTGGAAGATGACAGGGCAGCTTTGTAGAAATTGTTGGGACGAACAAAAAGCAAAATCAGGATGAGTTAATGTTTTTTAAAAAAAATGTATGCGAAATATGTAAAGCAAAATTCTCAAAGATAGAAGAGCTCATGCAGCATCAACAAGTAACACACTATAAGGATCTTCCATACGATTGTAAAGAATGCAATGAATCATTTTCAAATATGGAAGATATGAGAACTCATCTACAAAGAGAACATAGTTACAAAAAAGACAGGTAGCTATACTGCGTTAACAGATTTTACTACTGGTGGACGTACTTTATTGAATACTCGGAATCCACAAATGCATTTTATTTCTGGCAAGCGAGTCAATTCTGTATTTGATACAGTCGTTCCACATCTAAGACAAGAATAGATTACTTCAAACTGCTCAGTGGGTGCTGATTCCTCCATTGATACATCAGGGGTTTCTTCAGACATGATTTTTGCTCGCTTTGCTGTAATTTAAGGCTAACAAACCTAAGTTAGGGATAGTTCAATGTAGACATCATCTGGAATCTTTAGTCTCATTAATTGTCTAATTGCCTTATCATCTGCATTAATATCAATAATTCTTCTATGCATTCTCATCTCCCATTTTTCATAAGTTTCTGTTCCGTTTCCACAAGGAGATTTTCTTGTAGCAACATGCAATCTTTTTACAGGAAGTGGAGTTGGTCCTTTTACTCTAACACCGGTTTTCTTTCCAATCCCCATTATCTCGCCACAAACACCATCTAGTTTAGGGAGACTGGTGCTTGTTAGTTTGATGCGAGCAGATTGAGTCATCTACTCCTACCTATGGTTTGTGTTCTTCAGTAATTTCTTTAACAATACCAGCAGCGATTGTTGCACCCATGTCCCTTAGAGCAAATCTGCCCATCTCAGGGAAATCTTGGAATGTTTCAATTGGGGTTGGTCTTACTGGTCTGATTTTTACGATTGCAGAATCACCAACTTTCAAGAATTTTGGATTCTCTTCTTCTACTGCACCACTTGCTGGGTTTATCTTTGAGACAAACTCTGTAATTGTTGCAGCGACTTGAGCTGTGTGACAGTGCATTACTGGTGTATATCCAGGAGCTAATGCTGTTGGATGGTGTATAACAATAATTTGTGCTTTGAATTCTTTTGCAACTTTAGGTGGAGCGTCTGGTGTTCCCATTACATCTCCTCTCTTGATGTCTTTCTTTTCAATGCCTCTTAGGTTAAATCCAATGTTATCTCCAGCTTCTGCAGATTCCATTTGTTGGTGGTGTGTTTCAATTGATTTGATTTCACCGACTGCGCCAGAAGGCATTACAATGATCTTATCGTTAGCTTTCATCTTACCGGTTTCAACTCTACCTACTGGTACAGTTCCTACACCAGTGATTGAGTATACGTCTTGAATTGGAACTCTGAGTGGTTTGCCAATTGGTTTTTCTGGCATCTTAAAGTCATCAAAGGCTTCTAAGAGTGTCTTTCCTTTGTACCAAGCCATGTTTTCTGACTTCTTTACCAAGTTGTCTCCTTTCCAACCAGATACTGGAATGAAAGGTACTTGATCTATTTTGTAACCTACAGATTTGATTAATTTCTCACCCTTCTCTTTTGCTACTTTGAATGCTTCTTCTGAAAAGTTGCTGTCATCCATCTTGTTGATAGCGACAATTAATTGATTTACGCCTAAGGTTTTGAGCAGGAAAGCGTGTTCTCTTGCTTGTCCACCTGGAGCAATAGCAGTGTCAGTTTCACCCTCTTTTGCAGAAAGTACTAGAACTGCACAGTCAGCCTCAGAAGCGCCAGTAATCATGTTTTTGATAAAGTCTCTGTGTCCTGGGGCGTCAATTAAGGTAAAGAAGAATTTAGGAGTTTCAAACTTTTGAAATGCGAGATCGATTGTGATACCTCTCTCTCTTTCGTCTTTAATATTATCCATAACCCAAGCATACTTGAAGGTATCACCTTTTCCGGTTTCTTCAGATGCTTTTGCATGAGCTTCAATAGTTCTTTCATCCACAACACCTAGATCCATTAAGAAGTGACCCATTGTGGTGGATTTTCCGTTATCGATGTGACCTGTAACAATCAGGTTCAAGTGGTCTTTATTAGCCATATCGAAATCGTAGATGGAGGGGATTTATTACCTTTCCGATTTTTTGAAGAAAGACAAGATTTTTTTCAATTTTTTTGGGATCATCAATTTTGATAAATTACACATAAATCAAAGAGATATTGAGACAAATTATGAAAATTACTGTATCAGTGATCAAAGCAGATGTTGGTGGAATTGGAGGACATACTAGACCAAGTGACGGATTAATCAATGCAGTTAGAAAGACTGTAGAATCTGCAGGAAATTTGTTACTTGATCACTACATCGGATATTGTGGTGATGATGTTCACATTGTAATGACACATACCAAGGGTGTTGAAAGTAAAGAGATTCATCAATTAGCATGGAATGCATTTGAAGCTGGTACTAAAGTTGCTAAAGAAGAAGGATTGTATGGTGCAGGCCAAGATCTTCTCAAGGATTCATTTTCAGGCAACATCAAAGGAATGGGTCCTGGAGTTGCAGAAATGGAATTTGAAGAAAGACCTAATGAAGCATTTACAGTTTTTGCAGCGGATAAAACAGAGCCAGGCGCATTTAACTATCCATTGTACAGATTATTTGTAGACGGACTCAGCAATACAGGATTAATTGTTAACAAATCTCTTGCACGAGGAGTAAACATCAGTGTAATGGATGTTGAAGAAGGAAAGATTGCAAAATTATCATTATGGGAAGATAAACCAACTGTTGAAGCTGCACTGATGTATCCTGGAAGATATGTCATATCTACAATTGAAACTAAAGAAGGAGAGCCAATACTTGCTGCCTCCACTGATAGACTACACAATATTGCAGGGACATACGTAGGAAAAGACGATCCAGTTTGTCTCATCAGAACACAAAAGAATTTTCCTGCTACAGAAGAAGCAGGTAGTGTTTTTAATAATCCACATTACGTGGCAGGAAACACACGAGGAAGTCACAACATGCCTCTAATGCCAGTGAAGCTAAACACAGCTGCAACAATTGACTTTTGCATTCCAATAGTATCTGCTCTAGTATTTAGTATGCACAATGGAAAACTCACAGGTCCCTTTGATGGATTTTCAACGCCAGATTGGGATTATGTCAGAGAGATTGCAACAAAGAAAGCTCTTGCAATGAGAAGTCAAGGATTCATCCACCCAGCAACACTAGTTCCATCAGAATTAGAATATGCAGAAGGGTATCGAGCTAGAATGGACATACTAGAAGCAAAGATGAAACCAATTGAAGAGGGATCTTCTTCTGGTCAGAAAAAAGAAAACTACGAAGATCCAGATTAGTGTCATTTCGTGAAAATCTGGTAAAGGGTTAAAAGCAAATACAGAGAAGTATATTCATGAATAAGGCATTTTTGCTTTTTGAAATTAAGACTTACATTTTAACTGCAATTGCAATTATTTCGTTTTCTCAGTTTGTGGGCCAGTTATTTGGAGTCACAATACCCAATTTCATATGGACATTCTTCAAGAGTTTTGGCGAAGTCGTAATTTTGGCAGCAGTCTTTGCTTTTGCATTTGCATGGCTTCTAAAAGCAAGACCACACAACAAGCCAAAGAGCTATACTGTTGTAATCTTTGATATATACGGTAAAGAGACACAAATTGATGGCATTAGAAAAGAATTCAAAACACATGATGTGGCATGGAGTTTTATGAAAGACTACAAGAAGTCATACCCATTGCATAATTTTGCCCTAGTATCAGATGTCAAAAAGTCTGAAAAGAAGACAATTTTTAGATACATCTAGTTCAAACTTTTATTTCAGTCACAGTAGAAATCCCTAAGTGCAATTCTCAATTTTATCTGAATCTTTTGAACGAATGGAAAAAACCACAAAGAGGCTAGAGCTAACAGACATTCTCGTAGAGTTATTCAAAAACACTCCACAAGACGTAATCTCAAGAATTGTCTATCTTATTCAAGGAAAATTAAGGCCAGACTTTGAGGGAGTGGAGTTAGGTGTTGCAGAAAAGCTTGCAATCAGGGCGATTTCAAAGTCATCAGGAATTCCTAGCAATAAGATAGAATTAGCATATAGAAAAGATGGAGACCTAGGACACGCTGCATCAAAGATACTAGAACAAAAGACACAGACTACATTTCTTGTAGAAGACATTACTGTCGAAAGAGTTTACGAGACACTATACAAAATTGCAAAGCTTGAAGGGGCCAGATCACAAGACATGAAGATGAAATACATCTCTAGTCTACTTAATGACGCAAATCCGCAAGAGTCTAGTTTTATTTTAAAAATCTTGCTAGGAACCTTACGGTTAGGAATTGCAGAAAACACAGTAATGGATGCATTGGCAATTGCTTTTACAGGTTCAAAAGATAATCGAAAGTTTTTAGAGAATGCATACAATGTCTCAAGCGATTTAGGAAAAGTTGCAGAAACAGTTGTAGCAAAAGGCATTGAGGGAATAAATGATTTTCATATTACACTGTTCAATCCGATTAGACCAATGCTTGCTGAGAGAGTAAAAAGTGAAGCTGAAGCGATTGAAAAACTAGGAGATAAATTTTCAGCAGAATACAAATTGGATGGGGAGCGGGTTCAGATACACATTAAAGATGATGCAGTAGTTTTATTCTCAAGAAGTTTAGAGAACATTACAAATTATTATCCAGATATTGTAGAAAATATTCCAAAAAAAATCAATTCAAAGCAAGTCATCTTAGAAGCTGAAGCAGTAGCTATTAATGAAAACACAGGGGAGTTTCTTCCGTTTCAAGAATTAATGCATAGGAGAAGAAAATACAAGATAGAAAAAGCAGTAACGCAGTATCCGATTTCAGTAAATTTGTTTGATATATTGTATTATGATAATTCTAGTTGCTTAGAGAGTTCTTATGAGAAGAGAAGAGGCATATTGGAAAAGATCACTCAGGAAGATGAATTTGTAAAGCTTATTCCAATGACAACAGTACAAAACGAAATTGAGATAGAAGATTTCTTGGAAAATAGCATCAATGCAGGTTGTGAAGGACTAATGCTAAAAACTCTAGATGGCCCTTACAGAGCAGGTTCGAGAGGAAATCTTTGGTTGAAGCTAAAACGAGAATACCGTAACGAACTTGGAGATAGTTTAGACCTCGTAGTAATTGGTGCATTTTTTGGAAAAGGAAGAAGAACTGGAAGATACGGCACATTACTTCTTGCATCATACAATGAAGATAAGGATGAGTTTCCAAGCATATGCAAAGTTGGAACAGGATTTACTGATGAGGATTTAGATCAACTCTATCAGATACTATCAAACAAAGTGACAATCAAAAAGAATCCAAGAATAGTTAGCGAGATGGAAGCAGATGTTTGGTTTGAGCCAGAGCTAGTAATAGAGATAGTAGCCTCTGAAATTACATTAAGTCCAATTCACAAAACAGCATTTAATGAATTACGAAAAAATGCAGGGCTGGCATTACGATTTCCCAAATTTACAGGAAAGATAAGGTCAGAGAAATCTGCTGAAAATGCATCAACAGATCAAGAGGTCATCACACTTTTTCGTGGCCAAAAGAAGGTAACACAAAACGAGGCAGAGCAGTACTAGGTTTTTTCCTCTTAATTTGACAAAGATCTAATGATTTAATTAGGCTCACAAAATTACAAATTTCTGAAATGTATAGCGGGGAACTTGAAGTTCAAGCTAAGAGAAAGGCTATTGCCGTCTTACAAGATGAAATAAACAGAATCCTAAATGCATCAAGAGAATTGGCCACACTGCCAGATCTTATGATGAAAAAAGACAAGACCGGAATAAAGAATACCTTAGAACAAATTTCTACTATCGAAGAGGAAGTAGAAACACTACGACGAAAGATTACTCGTGAGGTGGCAGATGTTGGAGGACTCATTATGAATAGAGAAAACCTTCTCAATACTGCATACACAATGGATGAGATTGCAGGTTACATCACTGGAATTTCATTTAAACTTGCAAATATCAAACCTGCCACACTAAAGAATTCAAAGTTAGACAAGGATCTTACAAAACTCATTGAACTTGTAGTGGACGAAGTTTACAAACTAAATGAGGTGATTAGAAGTCTAAACACCAATGCATCAAATGCAATCGAATTAGCCCAAGAAACTCAAGCAATTGAAAGAGAGATCGATATCAAATATCGTGAAGCCACAATCACAATCCTCAATGAAATCACAAACACCAAGGAACTCCTACTAGTTAAGGACGTCATTGAAGGAATTGAAGAGATGGCCGACAAATGTCAAAGAGTATCAGATTCATTCATACTATTAGCACTAAGCCTATAGTCAAGTGAATCTAGTTATTTTTCTATTCCAACCTAACAAATAATACCAAATGTTAGAGGAGACAATTCATGAAGAGTGAGCTGATAGAGAACAGAGTAATTATTTGGGATATTGAAAATTCTAAAAAACTTTTTTCAAGTGGATATTATGGAAAGCCAATTGGAATGCCAAAACCAAAACTTGAGGAAATCAATGTTCCATTGATTTTGGATCTCATAGAAAGTTACTATTTGATGCAAAATGGAAAAATCACAGTTTATCAATTAAAAAAGAAAATTTCAGAAGAGCAAATGTTGGAGATTTGTAGAAAAGAGTATCATGATTTTGATAAAAAATTTACAGTGTACAAAAATTTTAGAGATAATGGTTACATTGTCAATCCTGGGATAAAATTTGGATGTGATTTTGCAGTATATGAGAAAGGTCCAGGAATTGATCATGCACCGTATTTAGTTCAAGTGTATAACAAAAAAGACATCATCACTAGTACAGGAGTAGTACTTGCTGGAAGACTGGCAACCACAGTAAGAAAGCAATTCATCCTTGCAATTCCACAAGGAAAAGATAACGTTAGTTTTCTTGCGCTAGATTGGTGGCGAGCCTAAAGAGATTTGATGTGGCCAGCTATTTTATCATAGATTTCAAACATTTCTTTTGAAATATCAAAATCTAAGTGGTTCTTCCATTTGTTGTGAATTCTAATTCCAGTCTCAGTTGGTTCTACAAATAATGATGCATCTCTGATAGATTGCTTTGCAATTAATTCATTTAATGCGGAATCAGAATTTAATACTTCAGCAAGTTTACCGCCATCCCAAGATACAGATACAACTTTTTTGTTTCCAAAGCGACCTGTAGTTTTGAGAACAGTTTTTGCAACAAAAGCAGAAGGATCATTTCCAGTATTTTTTCGTACGATAAAGTGTGCTTGGAATCTATCAAGTGCGCCCCAAGGTAGTGGATTTGGATCTTGCATTTCTATCCCTTTTGAATAATTTGTATCACGTCAATGTTGGAGTTTTTTACTTCCAAGCTTCCCTTGTTTGTAACCATTCTGGGGGTTTGAGAAAAAAATCTACTATAGTAATCATCATTTTCAACATCACCGGTTGCTATTTCATTGGATTTTGAATCAACACCGATTTCTTTTAACATATCTGAGAATTTTTCTGGCCATGTTTTTGAAACAAATGTATCTGGTTCAGAATCATGCATGTCATTAATCAAACAAGCCCACAAATAAAGATATCAAGGAATCAAACCGATCAATCCAATTAAATATCACAAAAGATTGGAACTGTTGTTCATGCTAAAATTTCAAGGAAAGATTGCTCTAATCACCGGAAGTGGAACTGGCATTGGTAAAGCCATAGCAAAAAAGTTTGTAGAAAATGGAGCCAGTGTCATAATTTTAGGTAGAAGACGAGAACCCTTAGAAGAGGCTGCAAAAGAGCTAAACGACATCATCTCCAAAGTGCAAAGCAATGGAAAAGTGACAATTTTTGATGGAGTCGATGTCAGTGATGAAGACGGAATTAATGGAATGTTTGATGAATTACAAAAATCAAATGTAAATGTAGACGTAGTTGTAAATAATGCAGGAGTTTCAGGTCCGGTCACATGTTTTGCTAATTCTTCATTAAAGGACTTTAGAAGCACAGTAGACATTCACCTGACAGGAACATTTTGGACATCTGTGCAATCATTACGAGTAATGAAAAAGGGAGCAAAAATAATCACAATTTCAACATTTTTCACAGAAGAAAGACCCCTAGAACAAAGACCATACCGATTCAGAGATCCATACACAGCATCACAAGGTGCAAAGAATAGATTAGCAGAAGCAATGTCATGGGAATTAACAGAGAAAGGAATCATATCTATTGCAACAAATCCAGGCCCAGTACATTCAGATAGAATTTACAAGACAGTGTATCCAAAAGCAGCTGCAGAATTTTTGCGTGTCAGTGGATTTGAGGATTTGACACCAGTAGAAGTAGAATCAGTAAATAACGAATTGTTTGATCTACTTGGAGAAGATGATGCAACTGTAAAAGCAGGAATAGTAAAAGCAGCAGAAAATCTTGTTAAACGGAGAGGAGGAGATGTAGAAAAATCATCAAAAACTATTGCAGCGCTGTTATCAAAAATCCAAACAATAGCAGAAAAGGTTCAAACAAACACATCAAAGATGATTGCAGATGAGCAATTCCTATCACAAGAACAAGTAGCAGAAACTGTTTTGAAATTATCCGAAGACAAATTGGCCGCCATTCTAAACGGCAAAGTCATTCCAGGGGACAGAGTATTCTATCCAGTTAGAGCTCACATTGCAAACAAGACGCCCGGAGTGCATCAGCCAGATTGGAAAGGAAAAACATTTGTCTTTACAATAAACGCCACTGAAAAAAGCGATGCAGACAGAGCAGAAGCACTTGCAGCACATGTTGAAAAGAATGGTGGAAAAGCAGTATGCATCATTTCAAATGAGACACAAAAAGAATTACAAGAATCTATTTCTGGAAAATTCCATTCACATGTTTCTGATTTAAAAAACCCAGAAGAAATCAAGCGATGGTTAGAAGCAGCAAAGAACATGGGCGAGATAGCAGCAGTAGTACATTTGACTGGAAACGTTCCAAATGGTTCAAAGTACGTAGAGTTATCAAGAAAAGATTGGGACAATTTGGTTGATAAATTCATCAACACTCCTGCGACTGTTATTCAGCAGGCTCTAGAGCATTTTGTTCCAGGAGGTGGAAAAGATCCAAGATTGTTCCAAGGTAAAAAAGGAACTATTGTCACTATTGGACCAGACCTTCCCGTAGGAAGAAAGATTTCAGGTGAGGATAGAGCAAGAGTTGAAGTATTCAGGGGAGCCTTACGACCATTTACAACAACCATTAATCAAGAATTAAGTGATGTCTTAAAATCAAATGTCAGGTCATTTTTGGTGTTACCAGGCACAGTTGATGGTGGAGAACCAAATGTTGAGAATATCTCACAAGCGTTGAACTTTTTTGTTTCAGACTCGGCTGCTGCATCATCTGAAGTAACCTTCTGTGTAGACGAATCAAGATAAGAATGAAAAAGTTCTCAGAGATGAGAATAGGTGATGAGTTTTTTTCCACATGTAGTATATCAGAAAAGGAGTTAGAAGACTATCTCAATTTCTCCAGAGTGAAAAACGCATTACTGGATTCTGGTAAAGAAAACCACATGGTGTCTGGAAGAGCAATACTATCAAGAATGGAAGGAGAGTTCACTAGGTTAAGCCAGATTTATGGAAACCATATGTTATTCATTGGGACTGATGGAGATACTGATTGGGAAAACAGAAACACACGGTTCTTAAAACCACTTAGAGTAGACGAAGTTCTAAAAATAAAATTTACAATTTCAGATAAGAAAGACATTGATGAAGAAAATGGAAAAATTGCAGTAGATTTTGAAGGAACTAAGCAAAACGGGGAAGTTGTAGTGATTTCCAGAAAAAATTTCTATAGGTTAAAAAAATATCCAGAATCAAATTAAATTTTCTGCAGAATCAATAAAGAGTTTGATTGCAGCAATGATAATTACAACAGAAACTAGGATTTGCAAGTATTTTTCTTTAATATCTATTGAGAGTCTAGCTCCAACCATACCTCCGGCAAATGCACCTATTGCAAGATAAAGTGCTTGAAGAAAATCAGGATGTCCAAGTATTGAATGAGTGATTAATCCGGAAAATGATGCAAACAACAAAATAAATTGGGATGTAGGCGCAGCTTTTTTCATACTCATTCCCATAGCTACTACCATCAAAGGTACAAAGATCGTTCCTCCACCAATTCCAAAAAAGCTAGAAATTATTCCAGCAAAAAAACTTGCTCCAATTGCAAGAATCATTATTTGCTTTGATGTGTTAATTGACTTTGATTCGATTTTTCTTTTAAGAAAAATGTAGATGCTGGAAGAAACTAAAACTAGTCCAAACAATATTTTAAAAATTTCTGGTGTGACATCTGCTGAAATAAATGCCCCAAGGATTGTTCCAGGAATACTAAGAAGACCTAATCGTAATCCGATGGTGTACTCAATACGTTTTTGTTTAGAATAGGAAATTGTAGATGCAATTGCATTGCTAAATGCCGCAAAAAGACTATTACTTGCTGCAGCAGTAGGCGGGAATCCAAAAAATGTTAAAACAGGGACTACAATTATTCCTCCACCTAAACCAATTATAGAACCCAATGTGCCAGCGGCAAATCCAAGTGGGATTAGCCAAATATGATCTAACATTGTAAACGTCAAATGATTAGATTGATGCTATATTGTGTTTTTGGTAAAGAACTCTAAGGGATGCTCACAGTTTGTTTATGTTGAATTCTAGGCAGAGTAATTGAAAACACAGTTGGGTTTTGTCTAAAATGAACATGACCAGAATGCTGCTCTACCATATTTTTTACAGTTGCCAATCCCAATCCAGTACCACGGGATTTTGTTGTAAACAATGGATCAAAGATTTTTTTAGTTAATTTTTCTGGAATTCCAGGTCCCTCATCTTCCACTTCAATTGTAACATGCTGTTCATCATCAAATATTCTAATTGTGAGTGTACCTTGGTTATTCATTGCTTGAATACCATTCATAACCAAATTAGAAAAGATTGCCTCAAGTTTGCGAGGATCACAATCAATTTCTGCATCAATTGTCGGTTTTATTATTTTGATGTCATCAGGAATTACAATGCGATACAAAGAAGATGTAATAATATCGCGTAAGGATTTTTTTTCAAATTCCAACGGGGCACTTCGAACAAAGTTAAGCACCTCATCTAATTGAAATGCCATTCTTGAAGTTGCACGGTCTACCATCAAAAACAAATTTTTTACATCTGGATTGAGAGAGTCTTGATGCTTCATTTTTATCAAATCAATTGTATTTAGAATTATTGATAGTGGGTTTCTCATATCATGTGCCAATCTTGATGATAGCTCACCTATTGCAGAAAGTCTTTCACGCTTTAGCAAATCTGTTCGTATTTCGCCAATCATTGTGATTTTTTTAGTTAATTCATCTAGTAACCAATCTCTTTGTTCAGCAGCATCACCAATCTTGTGTAGTTTTCTTTCCAGATTTGCAATATGATTATCCTTACTTTGATGTTCTTGGATTAGACGCTTGTTGGTAGTCTCAAGATACGCAATTTTTTTCAATAACGCCTCCTTTGAAGAATTTGGTAGTTCGTGTATCAGTTTGTTTGGTAAACTTTGTCCCAAGCCCAATCGAGATTTTCTTAATTTATCTAATAATAGGCTGTGTGTTTGAAATAAACAAACTCGACTATGTGGCGATCTGAGAGATAATTAATGTCCATAGATAACCATCTTCATTTTCAGATAGCTCCAAGTAGAGATCCTTGTTTTCTAAGGAATTAATATTTGACTTTATAACTTTGGATTCACTTTTCATGTTTGCCGTTGCAGATACCCAATCTGAAACACTTGCAAAATCACCAGGAGATATTTCTTCCCAGCAATCACAGACAGTAACTTTGATTGAATTATCAAAGAGAGTGATAATAGAATCCAAATTATTCATTGAAGGATCAGCCTGGGCAATAATTATGATTGAGGATACTTGTTGATTGGTGCCTATCATGTGAATATTTCCTAAAAAGCTGCCATCGGAATCTTTTATCTCAGTAGATGTACAGTGCTCAATTGCATCAATGTTGGAATCTGCAAAGAAATTGCAGTACTTTACGATAGATTCAGGAGTAGAGATCTTTATTGGTTTTGACATGTGCAGTTGATTCTCAGTTAATGATTTCTGTAATTCAAAATTGATTGCACTGTATTGTATAGTGAGTGGATCTACCATAATGGTTTCATCCTCACTTGGAAATGAATATGCAATAATTATTACAAGGCCAATGACAACTGCAACTATTCCAGCAATCAAAAGTTTCATTTAATCAAAAAAAGATACATTATAAGATAAGCCTTTGGGATTAAATTGAAATTATTTCCATAACAGAATCCTCTGTAATGTTGAATTTCTCAACAAACCCTCCAGTCACTTCGAGGATATAAGTGGCAAATCCGCCTGGGGATTTACCAGTACATGTTCTAGTCTCAAGTGCAGTCTTACAAGGAGGTACGTTTTCTTCAATGTGAACGACTCTTCCTTGTTCGTCAAACCAAATCATATCAAGTGGAAACTGCATGTTTAACATCCAAAGAGAATATTGTCCAGGAGTATCAAAAACAAATAGCATCCCCTCATCATAGGGTAATTGATCTTGGAACATCAGACCTCTAACTCGACGTGGCTCAGTATCTGCAATTTGTACCTCAAGTACCATTCCATCAAGTTTTATTGTCCCCTTTGGAAATTGGACCGCTTCTAGTTTTGCATCAGTTGGAATGTTAAGCATTGCAACAACTCCAATGATTACAGCAGCCACACCAATGGGCAAAAGGGTCTGAGTTCTTGTTACCACAAGTAATATGCCAAATTAGCTTCTAAAATACCATTATTTTTTTGAAAACTAGAATATGCTCTTAAAATCATTAATTGAGGACATTGTCTCTTTTGTTTGGCTTCCTACATCTGCAATAGTAGCGCTGTTGTATTTTTTCTCCATGTATCTACCGGCTAGAATCATTGGACCGCCAACTGCAGCTGTGATAAATGTTGGCTCTGGTATCCAAAGCATGATAAACCCAATTTTTTGTAGTTTCTTTCCAGGCGCAGGTGCTTTTTGTAGTGCACGTAGAGGCTGAGAGGGATGATGAGAGTGGATTTTTGCAATATCAGAGTATAGCCCTGCTCTACGTTTTGCTGAATCTGAATATGCACGTAGTTTTCCTAGTCTGTGCTTTAGTGCATCCTCCATGGCCAACCAGTATCTAGCAGAAATTAGATAAGAGCAAATGATCAAGTTCGATAACTCCATTGTCAATTAAGGATAACCTTACAAGAACACTAAATTATATCAGGAACGAATCAATATCAGGAGACTTTGAAGAAAGGAAAAGAGCGCCTAGAATCAATAAAGGCGGCTCACCAATCAGTAAGAAACCAACACAGTACAAGAATGGAAGATTACCTAGAAGTAATTGCAGAGCTTGTAGAGTTAAAGGGATATGCAACTACCCTTGATGTATCAAGATACATGAATGTTAGTGCCCCAAGTGTCACAAAGATGCTAAAGAGATTAGACGAGAGTGGATTTTTAGAGTATGAGAAATATCATGGAATAAACCTGACACAAAAAGGCTCTCAAGTTGCAGAAACCATAAGACAAAAACACGGCATACTGGTAGAATTTTTTGAAATTTTAGGGATAGGACATGATACTGCCAATCAAGATGCAGAAGGAGTAGAGCACCATCTAAACCCAAAAACTATCAAGCAGTTAAGAAAATTCATTACTTTTCTTAAAGCAAACCCCAAGGTTCTAGACAATTTTAAAAATCTTTAATGTAAATTTGAATGTCATTTTTAGAGGATGCAAGATCCATTAATTTTTGTGCAGAGTCAGAACGTTTTGGAATTTTGATTTGCCCCTTTCTTCCAATTCTAGATGAAGTGACGTATCTATCTGCAACGTAAATGTCTGCATGCATTCCAGTGTATTCTCTGCTAACAGTTAGAATTATCCCAGTCTTTGATTCAGAAAATGTGTAAGGAATTTCAGCATCGGGAAAATAGTCATCTTCGTCATTTTCCTCTACATCAATGTGCACATTTAGTAACTTTTGAAGGTCATTGATTGTAGAGCCCCCCTTACCAATTATTGATGGGATGTATTGCTTCTGAACTTTGACTCGAATGTTATTATCAGATAAAATTTCAATGTGTGCATTGGGGTCAAAGCGTTTTATCACGTCTCGAATTCTGTCTTCAGCAAGTTTTTCAATTCCGTGTTTTTTGCCGCCCTTCTGTACAGGAACAATAACGTTTTCCTCACCAAAAGTGTAAATTTCATGTTCTAGAACATGGTTCTCAAAATTTCTAATTTCTATTACAGGTCTTGCCAAGTCTTGCTCAAACATTCCTGATGGGACTTTGACCTTTAGTTCAAGTTCATAAACTTTTGATATCTTTCCATCTTTAACAAATATTACAGTATCAATAACATTTGGAATAATTCCAAGCTCAATTTTACCAATAAATCTTTGAATGGCATCTAGTGGAGAATTTGCATGTACTACCCCAACCATTCCCACTCCAGTTAATCGAAGATCAGAGAAGATTCGAAAGTCCTCCCTTCTCCTAACTTCATCAAAGACAGTGTAATCAGGTCGAACCAAAAGTAAAATGTCTGCTGAATTCTCAAAACTTCCATCAAGTCTAGTGTATTGTGTAATTGCAGGATCAACCCTCAGATCACGTGGTGACTCGAATGTTTTGACTATCTTTCCAAGACCATTGTAATAGTTGGCCAATCCAGATGCAAGAGTACTTTTGCCAGAACCAGGTGCACCAGAAATTAGAATTCCTTCTGCACCACTAGAGAATCTTTTCATCAGTTCATCAGAGACATGATAATCATCAAGAGAAAGATGTACAATTGGATGTACAATTGTTATTTCATATTTTTCTGAAAAGGGAGGCCTAGTAATTGCAATCCTATAATCACCGTACTGGATTACCAAAGCACCAGGTTTTGATATCTCAACGTTTCCAGAATCAGAAATCTTTGTTGCCTCTAAGATTTGAGTGGACATCTCATGTAGATAGTCACGGGTGATGACATCACCTCCAATTTGGGTGAGTGTTATTTCTCCAGGTTTTCCTTTTTTTGCCATAGGGGTAATTCCTTCTTTTAGATGAATGCTCATTGTTTCATCATCAAAGAATTTTAGAAATTCAAGTTTCTCAGAGACTATTTTTGGTGCATGATAAACCACAGATACACCTTCAGCCTCAGCTACTAGTGCTTGAACTTTGTCTGAAGTGTAAAGTATTGCTTCACTCTGCTTTGCAATGTCTTTGATAATTGCATCAATTCGTCCACGACCAGACAGTTTGATATCATCTACACTTGGTCGCATTCCTTCATAGGACAAAGTGATGTTGTGAGGCACAATAATTTCTTGTAATTTTTTTAATTCCTCAAGACCAATCAAACCTTGTTCTTTATTTTGGGTTGCCTGAGATTGAAGCTCATCCAAAGTAGCAGTTGGAATTATGATATCACAGTCAGAAATTTCACCAGAAGAAACAAGATGCACTAACTGACCATTAATTACTATGCTAGTATCTGCAACAATTTTTTTCAATCAAGTAAACAGATAGTTGGCTGCTTTTAATCATATCTAATTTTATTATGGAAGAGAATTATTTTGATAAAGTATTTTTGATTACCTTAAGCACATTGTCAAAATCAAATGGCTTGGAGACATATGCAGTGGCACCTGCAGCTAAACAATCTTGGATAACTTTTTGATTATCACTTGCAGTAATTAGAATAATAATTGCATCTGGAAATTTGTTTACAATTTCTCTAACCACGGTAAGTCCATCTTTTTTTGGCATTGCAAGATCAAGCAACATTGCATCTGGTTTTAATTCGGAGAATTTTTCAACAGCATCCTCACCGTCTATAGCTTCTCCAACAATCTCATGTTCTCCAATTGCCAATATATCTCGCATTACAAGACGAATAGATTCAGAATCATCTGCAATGAGAATTTTGCTCATGTCACATAATTAATGAATTATTATTTAAGATCGTCTTTATTTCAAAGCTTCAGGGAACTGCTTACCCATAGAGTCAATGAATGTCTTTGTATCGCACTTAATGTTACCCATTGATTTTTGCATAAGAATTGTTGCATCAACGACAATTGTACGAATGTTAGAAATTTTGTTTCCCTCGATGATTTTTTTCATCAAGTGGTCCACAATGGTTGAAATTTTTCCTACGTCCTCTTTTCCCATCATTGGTGCAAGTCCCTTTATTTTATGAAGGTGTTTCTCAATTCCTACAGACTTATTCTCAATATCGGCATCATTATTTGAGGATTTGATTAAATCAGATATCGAAGACAATTCTTCCATTATTTCCTTTGTTGCAACACGAATGAATTCATCGGACATTGTTATTCATCAAAAAGGATTCACCCGTCATTTTTATACTCTATGTCACGTTTAACCATAAAAGCATGAAACTAATCTACAAGACTTACTTACTAGTTGGAATTGTAATTGTAGCAGCAATTGTAAATTTATTTCTGCTTTACCAAGTTCAGCAACTAGGAACGTCTGAATCATATTCTATTATCAGGGCAGGAGATCTTAAAGTAAAGACTGAGACAGTATCAAGTCTTGCAAGCTCGATTGCAAGTGGTAATGATGCGGACAGAGACAATCTAAAAAAAGAAACAGATGACTTTGACAACGTACTAAAGATTTTCAAAAATGGCGGAACAATCAGAGGAGAATCAATAGTTACAATTCCAAATCAGATTGATCCAGAATATAATCAAGTTCTAAAGGCTTGGGAGAATTACAAAATGAGTGCAAATCAAGTTCAAAAAACATCGGTCTTTGATCAAAATGCAGTAAACTCATTGAATTATGTATTGGAGAAAAACGGAGAGTTAATTCTCACAACAAATTCTCTAGTAAAAGATTTAGAGGTACTAGATAGAGACTATAATCGCCACAAAGCAATTGCAAATGAGCTTCAAGAGCTTGCAAAAAGAATTGGTCAGCAGGCACTTCTCATATCTATTGGAGAAGGAGAAGGAGCACAAGTACAACTAAAACAAGATAGATTATCTTTTGAGATAGGATTAAGAAAATTATTACAAGTACCAATTGATGGATTAGATTATCAGTCAGTAGGAAAAGAGCCAGAAGATTTGATTCCTACTCCACGGGAGAATTCAGAAGCGCTAAGGGAATTAGATCCACTTTGGGAAGCAGTTCAGCTAAGAATTCAAACCCTAGAGGAGAGATCATTGCTATCTCCAGAGTTTGACGTAGCAAGAAAGAATCTTGAGAGACAAAAGAGCATTCTGCTTGATGCGCTGGATAACTTTTTGGATGCATGGAATAGGCAATTGAATTTAGGTGAAGCGCAACAACAAACCATCATTCAGGTATTATTGGCAGTTGACGTCATAGTATTCTTTTTGGTAATTTTTGTTATCAGACAATCACTAAACCCATTGGAGATGATTACCTCTGCACTCTCAAGAGTCAAAGAGGGAATCTATGGAGAAAGAATAGAGTATAACGCATCAGATGAGGTAGGTCAACTTGTCAATACATTCAACATAATGTCAGACACCATCAAACAAAAAGAAGAAGAGGCAAAAAAGACAGACCTTGCAAAAGACGAATTCTTAGCCATGATTACACATGAATTAAAGACACCTCTGGTACCAATTCAAGGTTATGCAGACATTCTACTTGGAGAACATTTAGGAAAATTAACCGACAAACAAAAAGAGAGATTGCGAATAATAAAATCAAGCTCATCGTCATTACTAGATATTATTTCTGACTTGCTTGATGCTCAAAAATTAGACTTGGGCCAATTAAGAATGAAGAAAGAAAGTATCAGTATTAAAAAGACTATAGAAAAGGCAGTAACATCATTCAAGCCAGAAGCTGAAAGAAGAGGAATCAAGCTGAATCATTCAAGTCCAGAGATAATTGTAGTTCATGATTCAGAGAGAATAGGTCAGGTACTTAACAACCTAATTAAAAACAGCATGATTGCAATACATGCTGACAAAGGATCAATTGACATTAATGTTACTGAAAATAATGATGACATAGAAATTTCAGTAAAAGATAATGGAATTGGCATTCCTTTAGAAAAACAAAAAGATTTGTTTAAAAAGTTCTACCAAGTTGATGCTTCACTGACAAGAGAGAGAGGCGGCAGTGGACTAGGACTTGCAATCAGTAAAGGAATAGTCGAAGGACATGGAGGCAAAATTCGTGTTGAGAGCACGCCAAATGTCGGTACAAAGTTCATTTTCACTCTACCAAAAAACCCACCTTTGGGCAATCAAGCTAAATAATTCAAACCTCATTACGCAAATTATCTTACTCTAAAAGAGAAATTAACGAAAGAAAAGGCAATGCAATGAATAACATCTCAAGTCAAAAGAATAATGAATTTTATGCAAATTGCACAGAGTACTTTATGGGATTACGCAAAAAAGGAAAAACAGACTATGGGTTTGAGGATGAGTTCTACTATACAATCCCAACAAAGAAAAAATAAAGATACAGTGATTTAGGAAACATTAGATACTAAATCATGAATTTTGAGGATTTTGCAGACAAGTCTATCCAAATTTCACTGGACTTGGGGGCAGAGTATTGTGATGTCAGGTCAGAGTCATATTCATCAAAGAAGGCAGTAATAGAAAATGGACAAACTGAGCAGTGTGACTCGATTATAGATACAGGAATTGGGATACGGATTCTAAAAAATGGCGTATGGGGGTTTTGTTCAATATCAAATCCAGGCTCATTCGAGACAATAAGGGAAAAAATAGCAGATGCCATACATTCGACCCAGAAATTTTCTAATAAAATAAAATTCTCAAAGGAAAAGACGCATCAATCAAAAAAGGACTATCCAGTAAAAAAAACTCCAACCTTAGAAGAATTGATCAAAATTGGAACTGAATGTGATTCTATCATCAGAGAAAAAAGAAACATCATAAAATCAACAGTTAATCTCTATTTTAAGACCACATCAAAATATTATGCAGACAGTTATGGCTCAAGAATTAGTCAAAACTATACTGATACCATAGTAGACCTGATAGCTACTGCAAGGGAATCTGGAATTACACAATCAATCAATATTACAGAAGGAGGTAGAGGAGGAATTGAAAAAATTTCTAACGAAGCCAACGTGTTAAAAGTTGCAGATGAGATTTCAGATAAAGCATCCAAACTGGTATACGCAAAACCAATCAAAGAAGAGAAGACAACGTTGGTGTTTAATCCAGATTTTGTAAGCTTGCTGACTCATGAGATTTTAGGTCATCCATCTGAAGCAGACAGAGTTTTGGGAAAAGAGATGGCATGGGCAGGAGGTTCATGGTGGGCAGGAAAACTTGGTGAGGAGATTGGCTCTAGTGAATTAAACGTATTTGATGATCCTTCAGTAGAAGGAACACTGGGATGGTATGATTTTGATGATGAGGGGATGAAGTCATCAAGGACCAATATTATTGAGAAAGGAGTATTGAAAGGGCATTTGCAAAATAATGAAACATCAAAAATTTTTGAGGTAGAATCTAATGCAAACATGAGAGCAACATCATACAAGTTCATGCCACTGATTAGGATGGCATGCACTTGTATTGATAAAGGAGATTGGAATCCAGATGAAATTATCAAAGATGTAAAGTCAGGATATTTAATTTCTAACATGAAGATACCGTCAATAGATATGAAAAGGTACAATTGGAGTATCTCTTGTCAATATGCAAATAAAATTGAAAATGGTGAAATCACTGACCTTCAAAGAGATGTGATAGTAATGGGCACTGCTCCTGAATTTTTCAGATCAATTGATGCATGTGGAAATGACTTTACCATAAGACCAATTACAAATTGTGGAAAAGGTGATCCTATGCAGTCAATGATGATGGGAAACGGTGGACCAACCATCAAAGCAGTAGCCACTGTAAAAAGTACTGGAGAGACAAAAAATGCCTAGTATTGAGGAGATAAAAAACAAGGTCATAAAATGTACAAATTGCGAATTATGTGAGACACGGACTAATGCAGTTCCAGGCAAGGGGAACGTTAACTCAAAGGTCATCTTTGTTGGTGAAGCTCCAGGAAGAAGTGAAGATAAAAATGGAGAGCCATTTGTTGGTGCTGCAGGAAAGAAACTCACTGCAGCACTAGAGTCGGCAGGAATTTCTAGAGATGATATCTACATTACAAATGTTGTAAAATGCAGACCTCCTAACAACAGGGTTCCCAATACAGGTGAAAGAGAGGCTTGCTCTAATTATTTAAAATCTGAAATAGAGGAGATTAACCCAGAGATTATTTGCATAATGGGAAACACAGCATATGGTTCTATTCTAGGGGGAACTAACATTACAAAGAATCGCGGCAAGGTGGTTGAGCATCAAGGAAACAGATACTTTATCACCATTCATCCTGCTGCGACAATTTATAATCAAGAATTATTAGATGTGCTAAAAAAAGACATGAAAAAAATAGCTAGTATTATAAAAAAATAAGATGAGGCCATTACCAAGAAAATTTTATTCGGATGATACCGTAGATGTTGCAAAGAATCTTCTAGGTAAGATTCTGGTTAGACAAATTGGAGAAAAGATGTTCTCAGGAATCATCACAGAGACTGAAGCTTATAGATTCAATGATGATCCTGCAAGCCATGCGTTTAGAGGAATGACAGAACGCAACAAGGCAATGTTTGGAGAAGTAGGCAGAGCATATGTGTATTTTACTTATGGTATGTACTATTGTGTCAATGCAGTTGCAAGAAATGATAATTATGATGCAGGGGCAGTGCTAATTCGAGCAATAAAACCAGTTAAAGGATTAGATCTTATGATAAAAAATAGAAAAAACAAAAAAATTGAAGAACTAACAAATGGTCCTGCAAAGCTTACTCAAGCATTAAAGATTACAAAAAAACAATACGGTGTTGATTTGACAAAGAAATCAGAGTTGTTTATTTCAGATGCGCAAAATGATTGTAAAGTATTTTCCAGTCAGCGAATTGGAATAAGAAACGGATTAGACAAGAAATGGAATTTTAAAATTAATCTTTAGAGTCTTTTTTATCGTCATTGACATCATCTAATGTCCAAGGAGCAAATTTACCTAAAATTTTTGCCCAGTCTAGTCGTAAAAGTAGAATTACAACACCAGTAAGCATTCCTCCAAAACCAATTATGCCAATGTAAATTGGTGTTGCATCATCAATGTCTTCTAGGAATGGGTCTACAAGGGACAATCCCAAAAAATGAGATATTAGAACTATCACATAGCTAAGCACGAGTTTTCCAGTAAACGTTGCAATAAAGAATCGCTTTGGATTATACTTTGCAAGTCCTAGTGGAACATATACTAGATCATCAGGTATAGGAGTAGCTGCAGCAAAAAAGGCAGCCCCTGCACCATATCGCTTTACTAGTCTTTCAAATGGCCTCATACGTTTTCTTGTTTTTTCAGTAATTATCTTGCGGCCACCATAGCTGACATAGAAGATGATTTGCTTTGCAGCGGTAGATGTAATAGCAGATATTATTGCAAGAACATGAATGTTGAATTGGTCCCCAACGGCCATTGTTGCCAGTAAAAGAAACGACGGGAGAGGGACAAATGGAACAAGAGAACCAAAAAAACTCACCAGTGTTAAACCAAAGTAACCAACTTCAGGTGCGAATGGAAACAAATCAGAAAAATCCACACAACAACGAGTGGTCAGCATTATTTAACTATAAAAAATGAGATACATGTTTGATTTTCATAATCATTAAAATAACATATTCTGGTGAAACTACTATTGGCTAAAAAAAATTATAGTGAAATCCCAATAGCTATTGCAAAGATTAGTCCATACATTAGATTTGTAGGAGTAATTGGTTCAAGCGGCGAACTATTATCATATTTTAGAAGATCAGATCTAAAGCCACTTCTAAATGCAAAAAATACACATTACCAATTCTCTCATATTGCAATTAAAACTGATTTAGAAGCATTTTTTGATAAGAGTTTAGGAGAGGTGGAATTTGTTTGGGAGGAAAGAAAAAAGGTTCAAACCATCTCATTTGCAATAAAAAAGATCAGAATTTGGATATCAATTGACAAAAAAGTTGTTCGTAGTGAAGTGTTAAGAATTATAGATTCTTGTCTTCCAATAGTGAAGCTTTACTCATAGAGCCAGCATTTTACATATCCGGTTTCAGTTGAAAAATTTGGAGGATCTTTTTTACATTTTTCAAATGCCATTGGGCATCTATCAATAAATCGACATTCTGATTTTGGTTCTAAAAGACTTGGAGGATCACCTGGAATAAATTTTGGTTTATCACCATGTAGTCTTGGAATGGATTCCAACAATCCTTTTGTGTATGGATGTTTGGGATTTTTGTAGATATAATTAGAGGAACCAAATTCTATCATTTGACCGCCATACATAATTCCAATCACATCTGCAATCTCAGACAATATTGCAAGATCATGAGTGATTAGCATTATTGACATGCCTTCTTTTTTTAATTTCTTTAGCAAGTTGATTATTTGTGCCTGAATAAGAACATCTAATGCAGTAGTAGGTTCATCAGCAATTACAAATTTTGGTTTTAGTAATAATCCCATTGCGATAATTACACGTTGTTTCATACCACCACTTAGCTCATGAGGATATTTCTGCAAAACAGATTCATCAAGGTTAACTGCATTCATTACATCAAGAATCACTTTTTTTGAGTCCCCATCAAAATGATGTTGTCTTAGTATCTCTTGGAATTGTTCATTTATTGAAAAAACAGGATCAAGGGAATTCATTGCGCCCTGAAATATCATGGATATTTTTTTCCATCGAAAAACTTTCTCAAATTTATTTTCAGGTAAATCCAACAAAGAGTCATTCTCAAAGATTATCTTTCCAGAAGTGATTTTACCACCTTGTAACATTCGTATTATTGAAAGCCCAAGAGTACTCTTTCCACATGCGCTCTCACCGGCAATTCCTATTGATTGTCCATTATCTAAAGCAAATGAGAGATTCTCTACTGCATGGATATTTCCTTTTGAAGTAGGATAAACTACGGATAATCCATCAACTGAGAGAAATGTCATGTATACTCAAAGGTATGCAAGTATTTTGGTTTTAATTGAAACTTTATTTTATTATTTTTAGAATTTTTTTTGGTAAGGTACCATAATCAGCATCAGGTTCTGCTACCACATACAAAACATCATTACCGTGTAGAAAACTCAACGCGAGTGCTCTCTCTCGGGCCGCCAGGGCAAACTGAACCGAGCCTAGTTGTCTATCAAACTCTTTTCTCATCTTTACTCTCAAAGCCAGTTCCATAAACAGCATTTCGTCGTCTTTTTCTGTCTCTAGTGGTTCAACACCTTCTTTCATGCCGCCTGCAATCAGTCTTCCACGCTCATTAATCACTGCAGCAAAACGGACTTTAGGGTCTAAATCCTTAATTTTCGCACAAATATCCTCTAGTTTACTAATATCGGCCATATCTCAACTTTCAGTCAATACAGCTATTTATTGCGATCGAATTATAACGTTCAACGTGAAGAATCAGTTTTCAGATCCTAAGGATTACTATAAGCACGTATCATTGTTTTGGACAGACCTCATCAATTTGATGTACAGTAAGCCGCAAGCCCTGATGTCAGTAGGTCCTATGAGAAACTTTGCTGAAAATGCAAAAAAGATCTCAATAGAGTTAATGGAGTCAAATGAGGATTTGGCAGAATTTAATGAGCACCTTACCGAATATTACAAGCAGCTAAATGAGACATGGGTAGAGGCTCAAAAAAAGGTCAACCTAAAGATTCCAGAGATTCCCCACGATGCAGAAAACTATGAGGCATACAAGAGAGTTTGGATTGACATCTTTGATAACGACTTTACAGAGTTATTTGACTCAAAGCACTTTGGAGAAAATTATGGTCACCTTGTTTCAAAGGAGTTAGAATTAACAAAACATTGGAATAATATAATGAACGTAGTACTACAATCGGCTAATCTGCCAAACAAGCAAGAGATGGACGAGGTTTATAGGGAAATTCATTCCTTAAGAAAACGAGTATCAAAGCTAGAGGCAAAAGTTAGACAGTACGAATCAAAAGAAAAGGGAAAGTAAAATGAAAAAAATTTCAAATGAATTAAACATAGACCCAAAGATGGTAGAAAATATTCTAAAGTTTAGTAGTAATATCACAAGGGCATCAGAATTAGTATCAGCCCCAGATGAGTTTAATTTTGATAGTACAGAATATGATGTTGCATATCAAGAAGACAAAGCCAGACTGTTACACTACAAGCCATTAACAAAGACACAACATAAAACACCAATCATAATTGCATATGCACTGATAAACAGATATCATATTTTAGACATTCATCCAAAAAAGAGTTGGGTGAAGAATCTTTTGGAGCAAGGATTCAACGTATACATGTTAGACTGGGGAAGTCCATCAAACATGGACAAGTATCTTGACTTTGATGATTATGTTAATGGGTACTTGCACAATTCTGTTGAATTTATTAAAAATGAATCAAGTGTAGAACAGGTTTCATTACAAGGGTATTGTACAGGCGGAACTATAGCAACAACGTATGCAGCACTGCATCCAGAGAATGTAAAAAACTTCATTGCAACAGCGCCAGTAATTGATGGTTGGAAGGATACTACTGTAATTAGCAACCTTGCAAAGCACATGGATGTAGACAAAATGGTTGAAATTGTCGGTAACATGCCTCCAGAATTCATGTATTACTGTTTTTCAGTTCTAAAACCATTTGAGCAAGGAATTGAAAAGTATCTGAACTTCTTTAACAATATAGAAAATGAGAATTTTGTAGATAATTTCATGAGAGTCGAAAAATGGCTTTCAGAAACACCGCCTATTCCAGGGGCACTATTCAAGCAGTGGATTAGAGACATCTATCAAGAAAATCTTTTGATTCAAAACAAGATGTATGTTGGGAATCAACATGTGTCATTGAAAAACATCACCATGCCAATCTTTACTCAGGTGGCAGTTGGTGATCATCTAGTATCACCAGAATGCAGTATGCCATTGCACTACGGAGTAGGAAGCGAAGACAAAACCATACGAATCTATCCAACAGGGCATGTCGGAATGATTGCAAGTTCCTTATCACAAAAAGTTGTTCTACCAGAATTGGGCGAATGGCTTAAGGAAAGATCTTAAAATAAATAAAAATTTTAAAAAACAAAAAGAATGGATTCTAACCTTCTATTTTGAAGGTGTGAATGTAGAAATCCATGATTGCATGATATTTTTGTTCATATCTGCAAATGTTTTTGCATTATCGTTGAATGTCTTGATGTTTTGTTGTGTTGCATTAATTGCTGCTAATGCTACTTGATTGTTAACTGCTGTACCTTTTAGTAGTTGTTCTGTGGTCTCATCAATTACTTTAAGGGTTGCTTCTGGAATGTTGGAAGTAATTCCTGCTCTTCTAGAAGTCTCTTTCTGTGTGGTAAATGAAGAATTTACTAGATTCTCAACTGCTTGCAAGTATTCTTGTTGTACATTAGAAATTGCTTGATGATATTGTGGTACTGCTTTCTTTATAGAATCAATACATTTGTCAACGTTTTGCTGATATACTGCGAAGATATCTTTTGGACTATTTGTGCTACTCATTGTTTCACCTCCTTATTGGTTGACTTTTTTAAAATTGGAAGGATAACGACCTGAATGAGATCTCCTTCCTTGATTCCGAGTGCATCGCGTTCGGCCTCTGGAATTGAAATTCTACCATTACTTCCCACGGTAGTTTTGTAAGCTCCCCAATTTAGGAAATTTGGGAGATTTTGATTCATTTGGAAAATTTGTTCAAATCCCTTGGATTGCATATTATTCATATTTTGCATCATGTTCTCTTGTGCTTCACTAGTCTTGCTTGCAACTTCCTGTAAGGTTACCAGTGGATCAAATTTGTTCTGGTTTTGTTGCATAAGGTCGCCAAAATTTTTCATAAATTCAGCTTGGGCTTTTCCGCTCTTCTGAATCCATTCTTTGAACATTTCAGCAGGATTGTATTGGTATTGATTACCACTCATAGGTAATAGAAGGTTATATGAGGAATATAAAGGTATTGTTATTCATCAAGAAAACTAACCACCGTTTCTGCAAATAATTCCGGATTATCGACATATGGAGTATGACCTGATTGCTCCATATTGAAAAATCTGCAGTCTTTGATTGCTGAAACAAAGCTGCTCGAGTACTCAAAAGGGATGACAGGATCCTTATCGCCCCAAATTATCAATGTTGGAGATTCTATTTTTTTTAGATGCTCAGTAATGTCGTTTGCATTTTTGAGTCCAAGCAAGGTCGACATAAATGCCATCTTTGCATTTGGAAGCTGCATTCTTTCTATGAAGCCATGGATAATTTTTGGGTCCACTTGTTCATCTCCAGCCATATGCTCAAATGCATTTTTTGCACCTTCCTCAGTCGGATATAATGCAGCCATAACATATGCTTCCAATGCAGGAGTCGATTGAGACATTGCACCAGACGGAGATACAAGAACTAGTTTTTTGACATTATCATACTTTGAAACATATTCAGCACAAATCTGTCCTCCAAGAGATGATCCGATCAGATAGGGTGAAGAAACTGAGATCTCCTTTAGAAAGTGCGAAAGAAAATCTACAAAAAATTCTTGAGTGTAATCAACTAGTGGTTTATCACTTAATCCAAAGCCTATGAGATCAGGAACTATAACACGATAATGTTTTTCAAAAATGGGAATAACATACTCCCATCTTTCAGCTGATGCACCCAATCCATGAATTAGTACTAAAACTTCCTTACCCTCTCCAGATTCAAGGTAACGAATTTTGTTTCCATCAACGGAAACAAATTTCTCCTCCATTAAATGCGTGATGAAAAGCAGGTAGATAAATTCTCTTGTTTAGTAAAATTAGATTCGAAAAACGTTTTTGGGACCAAGGGATATAAACAACTTTATTTGAAATTATGTGATTTATCATGCAAGTTCCAATTTGTGGTTTTGATGCAAAAAATGCAGTTTTATGTCCACAATGTGAGTCAAAGGTAGAATCAGGAGATCTTACTAAAGCAGATGTGGATGCATCAATTATCTTAGCTAGATTGGCAAAGACGCACCCACAGATTGATCAATTTACCTTACATGGATGCAAAGAGATAGATGGAAATTTCATACTGCGACTTAGTAAACAAGATATTCAAAAAATCAGACAAAGTAGAACATTATACGGATTAATTCAGGGAGAGTTTTCAGGAAAAATTTGGCTTGTTGAAGAAGGAGAAAATAACAAGCGATTCATAGAGGACCTCTTCTTTCCAACAAAGGTATTATCGATAAATTCAGTTTGGGCTCCGGGAGGAATTGAGAAGACAAAGGCCGTAATTTCAGGCAAATGGACTCCTAGATTCCCGATTGATGTTGAAAAGGTCTCTCAAATCGTCAAAAATGCTAGAAATCTTGATATCGAAATTGAGTTTGAAGAATCACGGAGAAACTAATTTTGGGATTTGCAAAGACTCACGATATATCAGATGTCAATTCTTCTTTGATTAATTCGGAAGTCAAGCTTGGTGGATGGATAGAGGATTTACGAAAACTTGGCAAGATGACATTTCTCACATTACGAGATGTCTCTGGAATTATCCAAGTGATTGTAAAAGGAGACCTAAATGACAAGCTTGAAGGACTAAACAGACAAAGCGTAGTTTTCATTAAAGGTAAAGTTCAGGATACCAAAGCCAAAGATTTTGATTGTGAGATATTAGCACTGGATATAGATGTTTTAGGAAAAGCAATTCATCCTTTACCAATTGATCCTATTGGCAGACTAGAAAGCAACATCGACAATAGGCTAAACTCTAGAGCATTAGACATGCGAAACCAAAAGACTGCATCAATCTTTAAGCTTCGTCACCATGTTTTAGCAATATTACGAAAGACATTATCAGAAAAACGATTCATAGAGATCACTACACCAAAGATCATTGGGAGTGCAAGCGAAGGTGGTGCAAATCTTTTTTCACTTGAATATTTTGGTAGAACTGCATACCTTGCACAGAGTCCGCAGCTATACAAAGAACAGATGACAATCGGTTTAGAGCGAGTCTTTGAGATTTCAAATTTTTATCGAGCAGAAAAGTCACACACTGGAAGACACCTTAGTGAATTTACAAGTGTAGACATTGAAGCTGCATTTATGGATTATACAGATGTGATGAATGTTTTAGAGTCACTTGTCATGGAGGTTTACAAATTTACATCAGAGAATTGCAAAAAAGAACAAGAAGAGATTGAACATGAGATTAAAGTTCCTAATGAACCATTTGATCGTGTTACATATTCCCAAGTAGTTGATGAGTTAAAATCACTTGATCAAAAGATAGAGTTTGGAGATGACCTTCTTGATTCTCACTTAAGACTAGTTGGTGAAAAGCATCCAGGATTTTATTTTCTAACAGACTGGCCATTGAAGCTAAAACCATTTTACATTAGAGAAAAAGATGAAGATGCAACATTGTCTCGCTCCTTTGATTTACAATATGGATACTTGGAGTTATCATCTGGAGGAACGAGACTGCATGATCCTGCAATACTCAAGGCACGACTAGCAGAGCAGGGATTAGACCCTGCCTTGTTTAAAGACCACTTGCAGGCATTTGATTGGGGAATGCCTCCTCATTCTGGATGGGGGTTAGGTCTTGATAGATTAATGACTACTCTTATAGGAATTGACAATGTAAGAGAAGTTGTACTGTATCCTAGAGACCCAGACAGATTAAGACCCTAAAAAGATAAATTCGAAAAAGCCACATTTTGTATTATTGCAACAATGCAGTTTTTGTGGGTCTGTATTTGGAGATAGGAAATGCTACTTTTGTGATGCAAGATGTTGTACATCATGTATGACAGATGACAGAACACGGTGCAAACAGTGCTACATCAAAAAACGTAGACTAGGAGTAAAGAAGCTGTTAAAGAAAAACAAAATCGTTCTCGGATTCATCGGATTTTTGTGGTTTTATGCTGTGTATCCAGGCCCATTTCTACCAGGATTAGACCCAAACTTTTACTATCTGACATTGATTGCTGCAGTTTTAATCATGATACCAGTTGGACTAGCTTTGTTTTTTTGGTCGCTGCATCCACCATCATCAGATCTTAAAAAAGAAAAGGACTAGACCAATCTTGAGACGATCTCTTTTGTAAATTCTGTAGTCGTCTTGTCTCCGCCAATATCCTTTGTTTTTATTCCATCCTTTACTACATCATAGACTGTCTTTTCCAGAGTCTCACCAACTTGTCTGCATTTTTCATCATTGTATTTTTGCGACAACCAATCAAGCATCATCTTCATCGATAAGATAAACGAAGAAGGATTTGCAATGTTCTTTCCAGCAATATCAAATGCTGCGCCATGTACTGGCTCAAAGAGTGCAAAGTCATCACCAATATTTGCAGCAGGTGCCATCCCTAAACCGCCTACAACTTGGGATGACTCATCAGATAAGATATCACCAAAAAGATTTGTGGTAACTATGACATCAAATAATTCTGGTTGTCGAATCAAATTCATGGCACATGCATCAACATACATCTGCTCAAATGTCACATCAGGATAATCTCTTGCAACTTCTGTGCATGCTTTTGAAAACAAGCCATCAGTTACCCGCATTACATTTGATTTGTGCACGCAGGTTACCTTTTTTTGTAAATTCCTACTCTGTGCAGTCTCAAAGGCATATTTTGCAATCCTCTTTGATGCAGGTTCAGAAATGATACGCATGGCAACAGCAGCATTGTCAATTAAGAATTCTTGGCCAGCGTACAAGTCCTCCGTGTTTTCCCTGACAATTACCATGTCAATATCCTCACGTAATGCAGGCATGTGTGGATATGATTTTGCAGGTCGGATATTTGCATAAAGGTCTAGTGCGCGGCGCAACACAACTATGACATCTGCTGCACTCTCACCAACTGGTGCTTTGAGACACACTTGGGAATTTTTGATTGCAGACATTGTCTCATCAGGCAAGGCCTTGCCAGTATTTTTCAAAGCCTTATCACCTGCCTCTAATTGTTTTATTGCAAATTTCAAATCAAGCTTGTCATGAATTGTGTTGATAATAGAAACTACAGATTCTGATAATTCAGGTCCGATTCCATCTCCAGTAATTAATGAAATGTTGTACATCTTTACCAACTCTTTTAGAATATGTGAGGATTTAAGATTAGTTTCCTATCTGTTTTTCCTTTAGCATTTTTTTGAGCATTAATCTGTTAATTCCAGCAATTACTGCCTGAACACTAGTAGTGACGATATCCTCACCAATTGATTTTGCAGAAACGTGATTTCCTTGTGCATCCTCAACTCGTATAGTTACTTCACATAATGCAGTGGAGCCACCAGAGATTGATGCCAACCCATAATCTTTGATTCTAACTTCTGCAATTTTTCCAGTAACCTTTTGAATTGCGTTTAGTGCAGCATCAACTGGGCCTACACCATAATCAGTTGCCGAGAGCTCTTGTCCATCAATGTTTAGCTTGACAAAAGCATATGGCATCGTTCCGATTCCAGTAGAAACAGAAAATCCAGTCAACTGGACAATTCTCTTTACGCCTTGTTCTTTTAGAATATCACTAGCAATCGATAACAACTCTACATCAGTTACTTGTTTTCCTTGATCACCTAGGCTCTTTACTTTCTCAAGAATCTCTTTTGCTTGTTCCTGTGTAGGTTTTACTCCATACTCATCTAACATCGCATTCATTCCATGAATTCCAGCATGCTTTCCTACCTGCAACCATCTCTTTCTGCCAACTAGTTCGGGACTGATTGGCTCATACGTTAATGGATTGCTCAAAACACCGTGTGTGTGGATGCCAGATTCGTGACCAAATGCGTTTTCTCCAACTATAGCCTTGTTTGGCTGTACTTGAATTCCAACTATTTTTGAAACAAATCTCGATGTATCATAAAGTAGCTTTGTGTTGATGTTAGTCTCGTATTTTTCCTCGTATGGTAAGCATTGCAATGCCATAACAAACTCTTCTAGTGAAGCATTTCCTGCACGTTCACCAATTCCATTAATTGTTACATGTGCGCATTCAGCTCCTGCATGAATGCCAGCAAGTGCATTTGCAACTGCTAAACCAAAGTCATTGTGACAGTGTACACTGATTGGTAGGTGGGTTGCATCAACTGCATCCTTTGTTATTTGTGAAATGTATTCGGGAGTGGAATAACCAACGGTATCTGGAATATCAATTCTGTCTGCACCTGCCTTTGCAACCTCGCCAAATACTTTTTTGAGAAATTCTCTATCGGTCCTTGTTGCATCTTCTGCAGAAAACTCTACTTGTAATCCACGGGACTTGCCATACTCTACTGCATCTATGGCTTTTTCCAGTGCTTGTTCCCTTGTCATTTTGAGCTTGTACTCCAAGTGAATGTCAGATGTTGCAATAAACGTGTGAATGTAGTTTAGACCAGAGTCTACTGCAGCATCAATGTCCTTTTTGTTTGTCCTTGCTAGTCCACAAATTTCAGATTTGAGATTTGCCTTTGTTATCATCTTGATTGCGTTTTGTTCTCCCTTTGAAATCACTGGAAAGCCTGCCTCAATTGCATCGACTCCTAGCTCATCTAGCTTCTTTGCAATGGATAATTTTTGATCAGGCGATAATGAAATTCCAGGCGTCTGTTCTCCGTCACGTAATGTAGTATCAAATACTCTAACTTTCATGAGAACCTGCCCTCTGTAATGCAGCAATTCCTGTTCTTGCAGTTTCGATAATTCCAAATGGCTTTGCTAATTCCTCAAATGCCCTTATCTGATCAGGAGTAGCAGTAAGCTCAACCATCATTGATTCCTTTTTGACATCATGGATTTTACCACCATATGCGTTTGCCATCTTGTTAATCTCCATGCTATCGCTTGGACTGTTTATCTTAATTTTGAATAGTATCAACTCTCTGTAAACCGTTTTGTGCTCATCTAACTGACGAACCTCTACGGTATCTATCATTTTGTCAAGTTGTTTTACTATTTGTTTAATTTGTTTTTCATCTCCATACGTAGTAATAGTCATTCTTGATATATCAGGATCAGCTGTTACGCCTACAGAAATACTATCGATGTTAAAGTTTCGTGAACGAAACAACTGAGTAACCTTCCACAAGATTCCAGGTTTGTTTTCAACTAGGATTGATAATATTGCCCACATTTTGATCACGAAGGTAAAATCATTTCCTTTAATGAAGTTCCAGGTGCTACAAATGGCAATACATCCTCTTCAGGGTCAATTGGGATATCGATTACCGTTGCAACATCACTCTTGAGACCAGCTTTGATTGCATGCTCTAATTCATCAAGTGACTGAGCACGTATTCCTTGTGCGCCGTATGACTCTGCTAATTTAACATAATCAGGACAGTGTTTTTGATCAACACCAATCATTCTTCTATCATAAAATGTTCTCTGCCACTGTGCAACCATTCCAAGTGTATAGTTATTTACCAAGAATACAATGACGGGTAAATTCTCCAAGACAGACGTTGCAAGTGAGTTCTCAGTCATGTTAAAGCTTCCATCACCTGCGATGTCAACTACAGGAACATCAGGTTTTGCAGCCTTTGCACCGATTGCAGCTGGAAATCCCCAACCCATTGTACCCAATCCAGTAGAGCTAAAGAATGTTCCAGGCTGTATAACATCATAGAATAGCGATGCCCACATTTGGTGTTGTCCTACTTCTGTTGTGACAATTGATTCTTTAGGTAATACATCACGGAGTTTTCTTAGAATTCTTGCAGCACTCATCTCGCCTGGATGTAGCTTCAAGTTTTCTCTCCAGTATTCTTTAACTTCTTTTACATGCTTTAGCCACTCATTGTTTTCATCTTGTTTTAGTGCCTTTTGCATGAGCATCTTTACCATAATTCTTAATGATGCACGGACGTCTCCAACTACTGCAATCTGACTTGTTTGGTTCTTGTCAATCTCTGCAGGATCAACATCCATGTGTATAATCTTCAAATTTTTCTCAAACTCTTCAAATGTTCCAACTGACCTATCAGAGAAACGAGTTCCAATTGCTAAAACACAATCAGCCTCAGTCATTAGCTTGTTTGCTTCTGCATGACCGTGCATGCCAATTGGTCCTAATGATAATGGATGATTCTCAGGAAATGCACCTTTTCCCTTAAACGTTGTAACAACTGGAATCATCAACATCTCTGCAATAGCTTGCAACTCTGCAAATGCAGATGAAATTATAGTACCACCACCTGCCAAAATTATTGGTCTGTCAACTGATAACAACATGTCAATTGCTTTTTCAATCTTTGAGATATCAGGATCAGTCCACGGATGATATCCGCGAATCTTAAACTCTTCAGGAAATGTCATCTTTGCTTCATTTTGTTGAACGTCTTTTGGAATATCTAATAAAACAGGACCAGGTCTTCCAGTCTCTGCAATGTAAAATCCTTTTTTCACGACTTCGGGTATTTCTGATGCATCTCTTGGTTGAAATGCATATTTTACAACAGGGTTTGCCATTCCGATAATATCACTTTCTTGAAATGCATCTCGTCCAATCATCTTGACTGGAACTTGACCAGTGATTGCAACCATTGGTGCAGAGTCTGCTTGTGCAGTTGCGATACCTGTTAAAATGTTTGTTGCGCCAGGGCCTGATGTTGCAAAACAGACTCCAGGTTTTCTACTTACACGGCCAAAGCCGTCTGCCATGTGAGCTGCAGATTGCTCATGTCTTACGAGAATATGCCTAATGTTTGACTTGAATAGCTCATCATACATTGGTAGGTTTGCACCTCCCGGTAACCCAAAGACTTCCTTAACGCCTTCTTTTTCCAATGCTTTCATCAATGCAGCTGCGCCAATCATATTTTCCATATTATATCACCAAACAAAATCTCCATAATTTTAATTGTTAAAATTTGGACTGACTTTACAGTAGTACAACCAGCAGAAAAAGTGCTGTTTTATCAGTCGTTTTATTCATATCAGTCAGAATAAAGCTTCTCTGATAATTAATAAAGATTGCTAGGAGAATTGCAAAAAGACTGACATCCTAAGAAGGTTTAACTTGCTATGGGAAAACGGAAAAACAAATGGCAGACACCTCAGATATCATCAAAGTTATTGAGACATTTTTTGAATCAGGAAAGACAAAGGACCTATCATCGTTAAGTCAGATTCAGTTAGATGATCCAAATTTTTCAAGCTTTAGTGATGTGCCGCCATATGATCTAAAAGACTACAAGACCACAATTGCACTAGAAGAGCTTCGCTTTATCAGCATATCAGATTATTCCTATGAGATAAAAAATCCAAAGATCAGCATTTTTGATAATACCGCAGTGGTTGCATTTGAGCTAAATCAGAAAGGAATGCTAGTAGACAACAAGGCATTCACTGGAGAGCACATCTCAATTAATGGTAGAGCAACATTTGTGCTAGTCAAAAAGCCAACATGGAAGATTGCGCATATTCACCTATCAAAGATAGGCTCTTAGATTATTTTTTAGATTTATTCTTGTTTTGATTTTGTTTTTGAGGTTTGTTTTGTTTTTGCTTGTTTTGATTCTGGTGTGGTTTTGATTTGTTTTGATTTTGCTTGTTCTGGTTTTGCTGTGGGTTTCTTTTTGGTGATTCCTTTACAAATTTTTTGTACATCTCATAAGCCTGGTTTACGTTTGCATTGCCATGAACAATTGCTCTTACGGCTTTAATCATCGGTACAGGATTATCAGATTGCCAGATGTTTCTTCCCATATCGACACCAACTGCGCCTGCTTTGATTGCATTATATGTTAATTTTAGTGCGTCAAGTTCTGGAATCTTTTTTCCGCCAGCAATAATCACTGGAACAGGACAAGAGTCTACAACTTTTTCAAAGTTATCACAATAGTATGTCTTGACAATGTGAGCACCCTGCTCTGCTGCAACTCTGCATGCAAGGGATAGATATCTTGCATCTTTTCCTAATTCTTTTCCAACTGCAGTAACTGCCAATACAGGAATGCCATAGTCTTCTGCTTCATTAACTAGTTTTCCCAAATTTACAATTGTTTGATTTTCATATTTAGAACCAACAAAGACTGACATTGCTAATGCACTTGCGTTTAGTCTGATTGCATCTTTGATGCTAACTGTAATCTGTTCTTGTGATAGGTCTTCACCAATAATGCTTGGACCACCGGAAACTCGTAAAACGATAGGAATTGGATATCTAGAGTCTACTGATGTTCTCTGTACTCCTCGTGTGAGCATTAGTGAGTCACAGTATTTCAAAAGGGGGGCAATCGTCTTTCTTGGATTCTCTAGTCTTTCTGTAGGACCTAAAAAGTATCCATGATCAACTGCTAGCATTAATGCGCGATTATCTTGAGGTTTGATGATTTGTGCTAGCCTGTTTTTTAGTCCCCAGTCCAATTTGCTTCGATTTTAAAAGAAACGAAATACCTTTCTTAAGCCTTTCTCATTTTGTGATAATTATTTTCATTGCGTTTAATCCAGTTTTTGCATGTTCAAATGCCTTTTGAGAATCTGCAATGTTGTACTTGTGAGTGATTAATTGTTTAACATCAACTCGAGAATTTGCAATGAGCCCCAGAGCCTCTTTTGTATCATTATCAGATGCTGCATAACTGGTAAGAAGAGTAATCTCTTTTGAATAGACTGCACTCATATCAAGATTTATCGTATCACCCTTTGATGGAACGCCAAACATCATTACTGTGCCTCCTTTTCTTACAAGATCAATTGCATCAAATAAAGCATTTAGATTTCCAGTGGCAACTATTGCAACATCGACTCCACGTCCGGATGTCTCCCCTAGAATTATTTCTTTTCTGGAATTATCAGTAGAGTGTATAGTTTTTGTTACATTGAATTTTTTTGCAAAGTCTAATCTGTACTCATTGACATCAAGGCAGAATATTTTCTCAAAGCCATATGCGTGTGAGAGCATAACATGCATCATTCCTGTTGGCCCAACACCAAAAATTGCAACAGAGTCTCCTTTATGATAATCAATCTTTGACCATGCCCGGGTACAGCATGCAAGAGGCTCTATCATTGATGCCTCTTCAAAGCTCATAGAATCTGGAAGTTTTAGTACACCGCCATGCGTTACGTTCCACTCTGGTACAATGTACTGCTCTGATAACCCACATGGGGAGAGATTTGTCTCATAGTATTTTTTGCACATTGTTTCATTTCCATGTGTGCAATAATGACATGAATAACAAGGAACATGATGATGAGTAAATACACGATCACCTTTTTTAAAATCAGTCACATTGGCGCCAACTTCTAAGACCGTGCCAGCTGGCTCGTGTCCTAATTTCATTGATGGTTGACCATATTGACCAAACACTTTTTCAACATCAGAGCCACAAATCCCACAACATTGCATTTGCACTAGAATATCACCAGGACCTAATGTCGGCAATGAGGTATCCTTGATTGAAACAACTGATGGTTTTTCAACAAAGGCAGTCTTCATAAAAAAATGACGGCTGATGAGTATAAGTACATTAATGAAAATGCAAAAAATGTTTATTTTTTCGTAACAATTTGGCCAATGTGAACATGAATTTATTCATATTCTATTTTTTTGCAGCATAATCAGATGGCACGCTGGGATAACTATGAGCCTGACTGGGTAGAGTCTGAAGAAGAATCTAAACTATTAGAAAAATTCAATCAGTATGTGGATTTACAAAGGGAGCAGACAAAAAAGGAAAAAGAATCAGCAGACAAGACACCAAAGTTTCTAAAAAATCAAAATATGATAATTGGAATTATTGAAGGAGTTATTCTATCAGGATTAGCAGTTGCTTTTGCAATTATGGTTACTAGTTAGACACCCAAAATCTTTTTGAGCATTACACGATAGTCAACTTCGGTCTTTTTGCTTCCAACAGATGGCAATGCAAATACCAATGTTGATGATTCTGCACGAAGAGCTGTGAGTTGATCATTTATTGGCTCAGATATATCATCGCTGACAAGAATTAATCCAACATCAGAGTCGCCAGATAATTTTTTGATTTCATCCAGTGCTCCCTCTGGAGTTTCTGAAATAACTCCCGGAACTCCAGCTAATTGAAAGCTTGTGACAAATGATCTGCTGCCAACAGTTACTATCTTCACAGATCAAAAGATGAATCATACCAATTTAACCCTTTTTGGAATGGATCGCAGATTAGCAAGATTGATTAGTCAAGTTTTGAGAAAACTATCATGTCAGTAGATACGCAAAAGCAAGTTTACTTGTTTACTCATGGAAGAATGGACTTGCAAGAAAAATCCGTCAATGCTCTAGTTGCAAAGGGTTTTTCAAAAGACAAGATAGTCATGGCATCTCCAAACAAAGTTGGAAATGTTGGTGACTATATGGCAATGCTGTGGATGCCTCCAAATCCTGATCATATCAAAATCCAGGTGATTACCAAAGTTGAAGAGGTAAAACCAGAAGGAATGATTGGTTTGTGGAAAGGAGTATCAAAGGATGACTTGTTTACAGTTCCACTGTAGAGTTAGCTGAATCCTGCACCAAAATTGTCACCCTTTTGTAGGGGATCAAAGTCTTCATTACTTTTTAGTTTCAGATACAAGAGTGCTTCATAGACTAGTTGTAATGCTGTTTCATCATTTAGCTTAAAACTGGCCTTTGCATAGTTGTGATACTTTTCAAGCTTTTTAGGATCCTGCTCATCTGGTGATAGATTGTCCTGAGTCATCATAGCTGAAATCTTTTCAATTTGGGAATCATAACCAGAATCAGACAATAATTATCAAAAGTATCCAATGCTTTTAAGTTGTATCTAGATTTTTGAGACTATTTTTTTGACAGTGTTAACGATTGAGACTTTTTTTGTAATGCTAAGCTCTGGCTCTACGGTTACAAAGACAGTGTACTTTGGAGTATACACAACTAGCTGTGTTACCTTTTCTCGTTCAACGTGAACGTATCTAACCTTTCCTAGAGTTTTATCAAATCCTTTTCTCATCTTTCTGCGTTCTGCTACTTGTTTGCAAAAGTGTTCTTCTTCTCTTTGAGATTCAAGTGAGGTCTTGCCCTCTTTCATTATTCCCTCCACAATGTTTCCCTTGAGGTCAATCATTGCAACAAAACGTACCTTGGAATCAATCTTGATAATTTTTTCTGCGATTCCCATCAGGTTTTTTCCAGCCAAGTGATCATGGGCTTTACTGGCGCAAATATAATGTTTAGTGCACTATAGATCGGCAAATATTCCAGAAATAAATGATGAAAACTCTTCGTCTGAGAAAATTATCTTTTCAAATTTATTTTCCTTTTGTGCAATTCTGATTGCCTTTAGATGATAGCACTCTTTTTTGTCATTTAATTGACCAAAGTAAAATCCAGGACAGGAACAATAATCCATCTCAGGATAAATCCAATGTTCCTTTCCTTGACCCACTATAGTCCAGACTTTTCTCTGACTGGGCTCAAATAGGTGTAGTTTGATTCTGTTTTCTTCAAGGGAGCTCTGAATCTTTTCTTGAGTCACAAGGGTTTAATTGAAAATCTAGGGTATATTTTTGGTGGTTACTACAAGGATTGTGCCTCAAAAACCAGCCCTGATTCTAGAGGGAGAAAAAAAGAACCTCATAGTATCTGATTTACACATTGGGTTTGAGTCAAATTTTTCTGCAAATAAAATTTCCTTGGGAAAAAACACATCCACAAAAGAGACAATATCTGAAATTTCAGAATTAATAAAATCAGAAAAACCAGATACAGTAATTTTACTAGGAGATGTTAAATCCAGTATCAAAAACATTTCAAAAAACGAATGGGATGATGTCCCAATGTTCTTTAATGAAATCAAAGAAATGGTAGAAGTAATTCTAGTTCCTGGAAATCATGATGCAAACATTCAGAGACTAGTACCGGAAGGAGTCACAATGATTAGCTCAACAGGATTAGTAATCGATAATGTTTTGTTGACACATGGACATACAATGCCTTCTGAGAACTTTGCACATGTAGATAAGATAATCATGGGTCATGTCCATCCAGTGTTTTTTTCAGAAGAATCAGTGCTAAATGGTCAAAGAGTTTGGGTTTCACTAAAGGCAGAAAAGCAAAACATTTTTCCATCAAGTAATGGAGAGATTGAAATTACAATCATTCCATCATTTAACAGATACTTTTATGCAACACATAGAAACAAGTTCAAAAAATCTATCTCGCCAATTATTCAAAAGATCAAAGAGGTTTCAGCTGCAAGAATTGTAACACTTGATGGAACAATAATTGGCGATGAATCAAATATCAAAGAAGTAATCTAGGAAGTTATTTTGTTGCGTGCTTGATTGCTTTTTGTGCATGCTCCCATGCTTTCTTGAAATGATCAATTGCTTTGTCAGGTTTGCCATCATCTAACTCTTCTTGTGCTTTATCCATCTCGTCGTTTGCTTTTTCTAGTTCTTTATCGACCTTTTTGTCACCTGCAAATGAGGTTGCTGCATTAATTGCATCCTGTGCTAGTTGTCTGTCAACATCAACTAGTGCAGATATGATACCAGATACGTCAGTTGTTGGGTCATCTTTTTGTATCTTTAACAAGTCTTTTACTGCGGATTTTTCTTCATCAAAGACTTTGTGGCCGTGTTTTTCATCTAGGGTGGTTTCAGATGCCCAGAACTTTTCATCTAGGCTCTTTTGAATATCTTTTATTGCTTTTTCAAGGTCTTTGTGAGTTTTTTTGTCTGCATCAAGTGTTAGTTGTTCCAAGGATGTGATTTGAGCTTCTTTTTGTCCTTTGTATGATAATTCTACAATTACATCAAAGAATGAATCAGAAGTGTTTCCTGATGAATCAGTTGCTGAACAGGTTACAGTGGTGGTTCCAATTGGGAATATTGAACCTGAGGAAACATCACAGATGGGAGTAATGTCTCCATCAACTAGGTCACTTGCAGATACATCAAAGATTACTATAGTACCGCTTTGGTCACCAGTACTGGTGGAAATATTATCAGGAATGATTAGTTCAGGTGCAGTGGTATCTACTACGACAATATCAAAGAATGAATCAGACGTATTTCCTGCATCATCGGTTGCAGAGCAAGTGACAGTTGTTGGTCCAAGTGGGAATGTATCACCAGAAGTTGCACTACAAGTTGGAGTCACATCTCCATCTACAATATCACTTGCAGATACATCAAAGAAGACACGAGTGTTTGGTCCTTCTGCTTCTAGTTCAATGTCATCAGGAAGATCAAGTGTAGGTGGAGTCGTATCTTCAACTGTGATTGTAAAAGAATCTTCTGCAATGTTTCCTGAAGAATCAGTAACGGAGCAAGTAACGGTAGTTGTTGCAATTGGGAACAAATCACCAGAAGTTGCATCACATGTTGGGGTTAGTGGGCCATCAATTGCATGATCACCAGTAACTACAAAACCTACATTTGCACCATCAGAACTAGTTGCTTCTTCGGTAATGTCAGAGGGGACTGTTATGGTTGGAAATGGATCAATTACTGTGATTAGTGCTTGTGGCAAATCTGCACTCATCGGAGCATTATCAGGATCATCAAAGGTTATTGTGGATTCTGTCAAGTCATTTACTGGCAAGTCAACACCGGCTAAGGTAGACTTGGCATCAAAGGATACGGAAAATGTTTCATCGACTGATAATTTCTCATCTCCATTGCCAACATGTTGTGCAATATTGTTCCATACCATTTGGGTTTGGCCTTCACCCAAAGTGGTAATTGAATCTGGAAGTATTGAAAAGTTATTCTCATCGATGATGTAACTATTAGTGGTTTCAATTAGATTAATGTTTGAAGGAGTATTTGTTGCAAGAATTTTTGCATTGATATCGCTTATGATTGTACTCAATGAGTTAAAATCTTCAACTGCGATTATGTCAGATGCAGGATCATCTACTAAACATTCTAAAATATTTGGATTCCAACTATTCCCAACTCCTATGATTATTATTTTGACGTTTAAATCTGTCAAACCATCTCGAGTTGCTTGTGCACGGTCTCGTTGAACAGCACTCCCTCCTTGCACTAGGCAAGGATTATTGTTGTTATTTGAAACTGGGACGCCATCTGTGATCAAAAATAATAATCTTGGAGGCTCACTTGTTGTAAAAGGAGCATTTTGATACATATCTATGGCTTCGTTTAGAGCAAGTCTTGTAGAAGTAAATCCAGTTAGAAATGGCAGAGTTTGAAGATGCGATATTATTTCAGATCTATCTTGGGACATATTCAAATCCCATTCGACATAAACATTAGTACTAAAGGTAATAATTCCCAGTAAATCACTTTCATCTGGAAATCCATTTTGAATAACATCAACCACAAAGTCTTTTTCCAAATCCCATCCAGTTGCCTCTACACTTGTAGAAGAATCCATTACAAAGATAGTATGCAAGTCTTTATCAATAGAGAATCCGGAAACATCAATTGTGATCTCAGTTATTTCTTGTCCGCCAGAGCCTTCCAAATAAATGGTGTTTGGATTGGCGTCTTTAGTTACTGAAAGTGATCCAGTACTTGGAAGTGAGATAACACACATGTTGTTTTCCCATGCACAGTATCCTGATGAACTACAGCTTGGTTCATCAGTAAAATCAGAGCATGCTGCAGCAAATACATCTTGATGGAATGTAAAACCAATTAAAACAAAGCTAAGAAAAACTCCTAGGAGTAAATTTTTTCCAACATTCAACAATTGTTCCAAAAACTTATTTCATTTAAGTGATCAGAATTTTGCAATCATTTGTAATATTTTTATAACATAATAAAGCATATGAATTTTCATTTTTAAAATCTAAGATTTTCCTTAGTTTTTGCTTAGTTTTTTTGTGTCAAAAAAATCAAAATTTTATTTTATTGGGTCATAGGGCTCGATAGGATCCCTTGTTGTCTTGTTTTTTTGCAGCCAGTCAAGTGTTTTTACAAAGGATTCAGCAAATTCCGGTGTTGTCAGTACAGGAACGCCAAGCTCTAGTGCCTTGCGTCGAATCAGATACTCATCATCTAGCATGTCAACATATTTTTCAAGAGTTGATGTACTTGGAATATTTATGATAAAGTTGATTTTTCTATCATAGAGCAAGTCTGCAATGTTTGGCTTGCGCTCTGGTTCGCTAATCTTGTGAACTACCTGAATGTTGCCAACCTTTTCTTCAAAGAATTCAGCAGTGTGCTCTGTTGCCAAAATCTCAAAGCCGAGTTTTTTGAGTAATGCTATAGTTGGAAGTAACAACTCCTTGTTCTCAGACCCCCCTATAGTCACCAAAGCCGTACCGGATTTTGGCAGATTATACCCTACAGAGGTAAAGGCCTTTGATAATGCATCATAAAAGCTGGTACCAAAGCATGCTGCCTCACCAGTTGATTGCATCTCAACACCTAGCACAATGTCAGCTCCTGATAACTGCATGAATGAAAACTGCGGTACCTTGATTCCATAATTGTGAATCTTTTTCCACTGATCATGAGGTATTGCGGGAAGCTGTTTTCCCAAGATTGCCTGAGATGCAAGATTAATCAAATTTGTTTTTACAAGCTTTGATACAAACGGCATTGAGCGTGATGCCCTAATGTTTAGCTCTATAACATACACCTGTCCTTCATGAATCAAAAACTGCAGATTAAATGGTCCCTTGATGTTAAACTCTAGTGCGATATTGTTTGTATAAGTTGTAATTGTTTCAATTACTTTGTTGTTTAGTCTCCATGGCGGAATGCACATCATTGCATCACCAGAGTGAACACCTGCATTGTCGATATGCTCAACGATTGCACCAATGATTACATTTTTTCCATCAGATACTCCATCGACGTCTACCTCAAGTGAATTTAGCATAAACTTTGATATCACTACAGGATGATCAGGCGATACAGTTGTTGCTTCTTGGATGTAATGTTTGAGCTCATCCTGTGACCATACAACCTTCATTGCAGCACCACTTAGCACATATGATGGTCTAACAATTACAGGGTATCCAACTTCTTGTGCAAAACTTTTTGCCTCATTAATGTTTGAGAATGCCTGCCACTTTGGCTGCTTTATGTGCAGCTTGTCTAGTATTGCGCTAAATGTTGAGCGATTCTCTGCCCTATCAACATCTTTTGCACTTGTTCCAAGAATCTTTACATTATTTGCAGCAAGTCCCGGTGTGAGATTGTTTGCAGTTTGTCCTCCAACACATGTGATTACACCTTTTGGAGATTCAAAGTCTGCAATATCAAGAATTCTTTCCTGTGTTAGCTCCTCAAAGTATAATCTGCTTGGAATGTCATAATCAGTCGAAACTGTTTCAGGATTACAGTTTACTACTGTGATGTTTTTTTCTCCATTATCTTTTAGACCCCATACCATGTTCACTGTACCCCAATCAAACTCTACACTGCTTCCAATTCTGTAGGGACCGGCACCCAGAACCATCGTTCCACGCTCAGAATCATCAATTTTGATGTCGTCGGTGTTACCGCCATATGTCATGTAAAGATAGTTTGTCTTTGCAGGCCATTCAGCAGCCAAAGTATCAATTTGGTTTACAACAGGAATAATTCCTGCATCTTTTCTTATCTTTCTGATTTCTGCAGGAGTCTTTTCGACTGCACGGGCAATCTGATTATCAGAAAATCCAAGATGTTTTGATTCGCGTAGTAACTTTTCATCAAGGTTCTTTTCTTTGAGTCTCTTTTCTATCTGGACAATGTTGTTAATCTTTTCAATAAACCACGGGTCAATAGCTGAGAGCTTGTAAATTTTTTCAACTGAAATTCCTTTTTTGAGTGCAGCAGCAACATAATACAGAATCAGATCATCTGGCTTTGAGAGATGATTCTCAATGTCTTCCTCATCGTATGTCTTGCCGTTTAGTCTATTCAGTACTAGTCCATCGTTTCCAATATCAAGCATCCTGATTGCCTTTTGTAGTGATTCCTCAAATGTTCTGCCAACTGCCATTACTTCACCAACTGACTTCATTGTAGGACCAAGCTTTCTGTTTACAAGCTCAAACTTTGAAAAGTCCCAACGAGGATGTTTTGTTACAACATAATCAAGTGATGGCTCAAAGCATGCAGTAGTAGATTTTGTAATTTTGTTTACAAGTTCTGGCAATGAATAACCCAATCCAATCTTTGCAGACATGTATGCTAGAGGATAACCAGTTGCTTTGCTTGCAAGTGCAGAAGAACGTGACAATCTTGGATTAATTTCAATTGCAACATATCTATCGGATTCTGGTTCCAGTGCATACTGGATGTTACATTCTCCAACTATCCCAACATGAGATGTTGCTCGCAATGCAGCAGAACGCAGCATATGATATTCATGATTATCAATTGTTTGTGATGGTGCAATGACAATGTTATCGCCAGTGTGAACTTTCATTGCAAGAACATTTTCCATGTTACACACAATTACGCTGTTCTTTTCAAAATCACGCATCACTTCATACTCGATTTGTTTCCAGTGTCCAATGTATTCCTCGATTAACACCTGACCTACTAGACTAGCATTGATTCCCCTATCAACTATTTCGTGCAGCTCAATCTCATTGTAAGCAACACCACCACCTTTTCCACCAAGGGTGTATGCCACTCGTATAATCACAGGATAGCCCAATTCCTCGGCAACCTTTTTTGCATCAGTAAAATTAGTAACAGTCTTGCTTCGCAGCACTGGAACGCCACATTCAGTCATGGAATCTTTGAATAGTTGCCTGTCTTCTGTGCGCTGAATTCCAGGCACCTGAGTTCCCAGTACATTTACACCATACTTTTTGAGAACCCCAGATTCTTCTAGTTTCACACCACAGTTTAGTGCAGTCTGTCCTCCATATGCAAGCATAATTCCATCTGGTCTCTCTGATTCCACAATAGACTCTACATACTCTGGATTAACAGGTAGCAAGTACACCTTGTCTGCAAATCTAGTGTCTGTTTGGATAGTAGCAATGTTTGGATTAATCAGTACACTCTTGATTCCATCTTCGCGAATTGCCTTGAGGCATTGGCTACCGGAGTAGTCGAATTGGCGGTCGTTTTAGCGACTCTCGCCGGCTTCTCCGATTTTAATGGCCCCACTACCAAGAACTAGAATTTTTTTTATCGACTCATTTTTTGGCAGATGTTCCCTCCTCCATTAGGTGCTTCAGCTTTTCAAAAACGAACTTACAATCATAAGGTCCCGGTGATGCTTCCGGATGAAATTGCACTGCAATGCATCTTTTGTCTTTGTGTTTAATTCCCTCAACAGTTTGATCATCGGCATTCTTAAACCACAACTCAAACTCGGAATTGCTTAACGAATCAGGATCAATGCAGTATCCGTGATTCTGACTAGTAACATAAACTTGATTATTCTCTAAATTGATACAGGGTTTGTTTTGTCCTCGGTGTCCGTACTTTAGCTTGTATGTTTGTGCGTTTCCTGCAAGTCCAATTATCTGAGCCCCAAGACAGATTCCCAAAGTTGGAATGTTTTGTTTTATCAATTCCTTTGCAGTGTTAATCGTATCAGGACAACTGATGGGGTCCCCAGGTCCATTGCTAATTACAACACCCTTTGGTTTGTAAGATAGAATTTTATCAATTGATGCATTCCATGGTAACTTTACAACCTTGTATCCAATGTCGCGCACGTTTCGCAGTATTGCATTTTTTGCACCAGTGTCTATTACCACAACACAGTCAGATTCATTGCCATAGGTTTCTTCTTGTTTGGTAGATACTGCATCCATAAATTTCTCTGAATTGTAGGGTGTGACGTTTTTTAGCTGCTCTTTTACTTGAGCATCATCTATTGGCGTATCAGATACTACAAGGGCTGCCATCATGACCCCCTGGCTTCGTAGTTTTGTAGTCAGTGCCCTAGTATCAATTCCAGAAATTCCTGGAATCTTTTCATTGTACATCCACTCATCTAATGTCATTGATAATGTCCAGTGACTGGCAGTAAGAGATAATTCATGAATTACGAGTCCACGGGCCTGAATTTTGCCTGATTCAAAGTACTTTGGAATGCCGGATTCGTCATTTGTTTTAGGGTCAGGAACACCATAGTTTCCAACTAGAGGATAGGTAAGTGTAAGAATTTGCCCGCTGTAAGAGGGATCGGTAAGCGTTTCGGTATACCCGACCATTCCTGTATTGAATACAATCTCGCCAAATGTTGTTGTAGAATAACCAAAGCCCATTCCTTCAAGAACGGTTCCATCATCTAGGATCAGCTTCCCAAACTTGTTGGCGTGTTGTGATTTTTTAGTGGAAATTGTGACCCTCGACAAGTACTTTTGATAGATGATTTAAATTTTGTGAGTGGTGATCGCAGTTTTTGATTATAATGCCTTGAATTCTTCGCTCCACTTGTAGTATGCGCGAATCATTTCCATTGAAACACTTGGCTTTCTTTTTGACATAATATCTCTAAAGTCTGCCATTGATAGATCGCGTGGTTGTGTAGCTTCTTCACCTTCTACTGGTTCATGATAATCAGGGGAGCTAAACAACTCATGAACTGCTTTTAGTTGAGCGCCTTGACATACATCTTTGATATCACTTGCACTGTATCCATCAAAGAGTTTTGCAAGCTCTTGAGACTTTACTTTCAAATCTTTTTTGAGTGGTGCAGTGTATAGTTCAAATAGATTTTGTCTTGCTTCAAGTGATGGTAATGTAACATAGATTCTTTTTTGGAATCTTCTAAGGAATGGCCAATCCAAACTCCATGGTTTGTTTGTTGCACCAATAACATACATCTTGATGTCTTTTCCTTTTCCATTGACACCATCCATCTCAGTTAGGAATTGGTTTTTAGTTCTGATTTCGCCACCTACTTCTCCGTTTCTTGCGCCAAGTAGTGAATCGATTTCATCAACAAATAGTATCACAGGTTTGTTTTCTTTTTCTGCATGACTTCTAGCCATGTGGAATAATTTTGAAACATTCTTTTCTGCCTCACCTAACCACTTGCTCATCAGTGCAGATGCATCAACGTTAATGAAATAACCATCTAGCTCGCTAGCTGTAGCTGCTGCAAGAATTGTCTTTCCACATCCAGGAGGTCCATACAGGAGCAGTCCACGTGGCCAACCAAGTGGGAACAGGTCGGGCCTCTTTGTTGGATAAACGATAGATTCTCTTAATGCATTTTTTGCATCATCTAATCCGATAACTTCATTCCAGCTTACATCTGGCTTTTCCTTCATTACAAGGTCATCAAAATCATTTAGTTCCTGTTGATTTGCAACAGATTTTTTCTGCTCTTCTGGAGATGCCTTGGGGTCTACTGCAGGCTCTACACCGTGGGCCTCTTGCAGTGCTTTAATTCTATTATGATATGATGTGGTTCTATCTTTGTAAATTGGATTTAGTTTGCTAGTAGGGTATAATCTCATGAGCTTTACTAGTGAATCGATTGCCTTTTGGTAATTGGCAATGGCCATACCACGAGCACCTTGTGAATCAAACTTTATTGCATCAGACGCATATCTGCTTGCGCTATTTTCTAATTCTTGCGGTGCTAGACTCATTATCTATTCAGGCATAAGTTTAGCTATAGGTTGGTATCCTTAGGTGTAAACAGGGATCGAAGATTTGGTTAAATTAATTGAACCATTTTTCTTAGAATCAACCTCTTCAGGTTCTTGGAGGCGTTTTCTGGTTTCATTTAACACAAAATTATCAGATACGTTTCCTTGTAGTTCCTTGATATTTTTTGTATGATCTTCAGCAGACATTACTAGTTCGTCAATCTGATCATTTAGGTCACCAAGGGAATATGATGAGTTATTCACAATATCTACAAAATCTTTTAAAAGAGAATGAACTGCCTTGCGTTCTTCGTATTTACAAAGCAAATAGTCGGCAAACTGGAGAATTTTATTAAAATCCTGTAACTCCTCGTATGTTAATTTCTCAATCTTTTTCTCATCATCTAATTGACTTAATTTTTTCTCTACAATGTTTGAGAATCTTCGTACCTTTTCCAAATCCTTTTGAGTGTCTCTAGAGTGATGCAGTATTGTCAAGTATCAGCTAGTTTTGGAAAATCTAGATTAGGGTACTGCTTGTTTATTTTAGAGTCCACCATCAATTTTGCTTCATCTAGTATTAGCCAAGAAGCATTGTTGTGTTCAGCAAAATCAAATTTGGCACCTGTAATTGTGCCTGAATCCATCACCACACTACCCAAAACAGTGGATAATTCAGATAATTCGTGACTAGTCTTTGGCATTAGCTCATAAAGACTAGCACTAATTGTGCGAATTACAAGTATTGCAGAGGGCAGAACTGTTGGAAATGTATCAATTGTAGATAGATTCTGAATTTTTTTATAAATTTGGTTCAAGGACTCTATTGCAAAAGAGATTGTTTTTTCAGTCTCTAATCTTGCGATATCTTCTTTATCATAATCAGTGCTGTTTTTCAAAGTGGATTTATTCTCCTTGCTAAGGGCAGATTGCTCCTTTTTTAGAATCGCGAGTAGTTCTGAAAAGCGGTCAATAGTATATGATAACCGCGGCATGATTGTGGAATTGTAGGAGATATGGGGGTATCTATAGCCACTACCAAACCGCTGTGTCATCATAATGTGTAAGAATCAAAAATTTGCTATTTCAGGACAATGTAATTTCTGAATTAGTAACTGCAGTGACACTATTCTGAGGATACATTTTGTAATTTTTTTGAGCATTTGTGCAAAGGAATTTAGCTTCGAGTCTTACCTAATGATTAGTATAGAGAAGTCATGGTCGATGAGAATGCTCTATCAGTTAGCCTAGAGGAATTTGGGCTCAGCAAGTACGAATCAAGAGCATATGTCAGCTTACTTACAAAGGGAAGCATTTCTGCAAGTGAATTATCATACTATTCTGAAATTCCAAGAACCAAGGTATATCCCGTGTTATTAAAACTAGAGAAAAAAAGACTAGTCATTCTATCAAAGAGCAAACCAATTATCTGCACACCAATTGCACCAGAAGATGCATTTGATGATATTGTACATGAGCAGATTAACAAAGTAAATGCAATGAATAGTCTTGTATCAAATTTAAAACAAGTAAATGAGGCAAGCAAAAAATCCAGAGGTTCTGAAGAAAAGAGATACTTTCATGTCTCTGCCAATAATGTGCTGAATCAGTTACGAACCATGATTGATGGTTCTAAGAGCTCAATTCAGATAATGGCAGATCAATGGGGAATGGGGTTATTAGCCGAATGCAAAGACGAGTTGTTATCAGTATTACGAAGAGGTCTTGAGGTAAAACTAATCATTCCTTCAACATTGATTGGTTCTGAATCATTTAAGATAATTCCAAATGAAGTAAAGATTCGTATATCAGAAATAACACAAAACTGCTTTATCTTTGATCAAACAGAGCTGCTAATAATAGATAGTGATAATGGAAAGGGCGCAACCTTTTCATCAACAGACATACTTGGGGCAAATCAAACAAAGTTATTTGCCCAGGTATGGAAGAGTGGAATCAAAGTAAACAGTATGTTTGATATGACAAAGGCAGAGGCTCAGGAAATTTACAGGATTATTAAATTGGTAAATGAGGGAGCTTTAGGCCATCTACTCACCACGACAATATCATCAAAGGATTCTCAAACTGAAATTCTCAATATGCTTGAAAGTAACGGTGTTAACATTAAAGAAAAGACATTAGATGATGTTTTGGAAATCATGGATGTTGCACTAGAAGTAATGTGTTCAGGCAGAGTTACATTTGATACTAAAAATAAAAACATCTCAATAGAGTCAAAGATGAACAGCGGTCACTCTTTGCCATGGGTAATGATACTAGATGAATACCTAAAGAGTAATGGATACAAGACTCGCCTTGTATACCAAAGCCAGCAACAAAAAGGCGAAAAGACACACATTAAGATCAGCTCTTAAATTTAAAAACAAGTCAAATTCTTGATTACTTGTGATTGATGAAAAGATTGAATCATTAGGAATTACTTTACCGGATCCGCCAACTCCAGCTGGCTCTTACATTCCAGTAGTCATTGCAGGAAATCTAGCATTTGTATCAGGACAGATTCCAATGCAAAACGGAAAGGTCCTCTTTACCGGTAAAGTATCAAATGATAATATTGATGAGGCAAAAAAATCAGCAAAAATTTGCGCTATCAACATTTTGGCACAACTAAAACGAGAATTAGGTAATTTAGATAGAGTGACACGAGTCGTCAGATTATCTGGATTTGTAAATTCAACTCCAGATTTTACTGCACATCCTAAAGTCATCAATGAGGCATCTGATCTAATCCATGAAATTTTTGGAGAGAAAGGAAAGCATGCAAGAATTGCACTGGGGGTAGCGGCACTCCCACTTGATTCTATGACCGAAATTGATGCAATAGTAGAGTTTTCTTAAATTTAGAAAACATTTGGAGATTTTTTTAAATAAATTTTAGAAGAAAAGATACCATGACCTATGAAGTATCAAGAATTTAATTTAAAATAAAAAAAGAAAAAGGAAAGAAAAGAACTGGAATCATTTTAGATGTTCAGTTAAATTAATTCTGTGGTGGTTGAGTACCTTTTGATTTCTTTTGTTTTTTGTCCATATTGACACCTCCTCATAAAGCACACTCAAGGAGGCAACTTTCAAAGGGAATAGGCAATACAAAGTAACACTCATCGCTAGGAGTAGTGTAGACAATGTAAAAGGAACTTTGAAAATTCCGATTTACCATATCAGTGTGCTCGGCAGTTGCACACTATCAATCCATGAATTAAAAGATATCGCATTTTTTATTCTTTGAAAATCAGTCGTTAAATCTTTCATAGAGTTTTGAAAATATTACAAAATTAAATGAAAATCTTTCATGGTTTGTTAACGCACGTGGAATTTGATTCGGCAAAAAAGATTCTTAATCCAATGACGTAACAAGTGTTCATCAGTTAATCAACTGTCATGCAATGCTTGGTTTAATCGAGAGATCTCATCTATAGCAAATTCATGATTGCCTTAAAACGCAGTTACTTAATTTTGCTCATAGGTGCAGGAACACTTGTGGCAGGTTCAGTAGTTTTAGGAGTCAATTCTAGTGCGTTAGCAACTGATTTTCTTGCAAACAACCTAATCATAAAGCAAACACACCTAGAATCAGGTCAACAACACCAAACAGACATGGTGGCAAAATCAAGCGATACAGTCTCGATTTTGCTTAGAGGTCAACCATTTAATGCACAATTGCAAGCTACAGTTACTGAAGCTGGTACCGCAGTTTGGCAAACATCATTTAATGGAGACCACATTGGCAACTTCCAACCAGTTGAAGGACACACCTACAGCATAATAATCAAAAATGTAGGTACTGAAACTGCAACGGTTGATGCTATAGTAGGCAATGTTCCATTCTTAGGTCAAGGCAATGGTGATAAACTTGGCAATGTTGCCGGTACACTTGCAGGCCTAGGTGTAGGATTTATTGGAATCGCTCTCCTTGTAATAGGCGGAGTAGTATTCTTTGTTGATAGAAGAGCAGTAAAGAAAATTGCTCCAACTAACTAGACTCTAAAACACAACATTTTCTTTTTTTGTTTTCAAGTGGTGGATATTACCTAGACTACTTTGTGAGAGAGACGATGTTTCAGGTATGACCTAAATGTTAGTAAAGAGAAAAAGATTCCTACTGAGGCAATAGTAAATGCTACAGGATAATTTATTGAGTTTGCAACAAAGCCAGATGTAATTGCACCCAAAAAGATTCCCAACCCCACCATAAAGCTGTTCACACCCAAGAATCTTCCTTCAAAACCTCGCGGAATGGTTTTGAAGAGAATCACAGAGCTTGCAGTACTAAATATTGAAAATGCAGACACCATTAAACTAGATGAAACAGCAGCCACAATAAATGAATCAAATCCACTTGCTATTGGAATTAGTGCAGATGCAATAATTATTCCAAGAATTCTTGGCAAGTATGCAATTTGGGCAGCTTTTTCTTCTGAAACTTTTGCAATTAATTTTGGAACTACAAAAAATATTGCAAGTAAAGTAATTGTCTGAATCAGATATATGATAAAGACTTGGGAATCAGTAAAGCTGTACTCTTTTAAAAACGGAATAAATGCTGTAAAGTAGATGTTGCTACCAAAATAGAAAAGAAAATTTGTAAAATATAGAATTCCGATCTCATGGGACATTTTTCTTTGAAAGAGTGAAGTAAGATGCCTAAAATCGTATTTTTTTGGAATCTTGGTAAATATTAACTGAAAATTATAACGATTGTGATTAAAGACGTGCTTTAGACCATAAACAGAATGAACCAAAGTCTCCCTTTCAAGAAAGCTCTTGCTTCCAACAAGAATACTAAACAGTACCGCACCTGCACTAGTTAATGCACAAAATAGAAAGTATGGCTTCAAATCAAAAAATGAATCCCATATAGAGCCTACAACAAAGGCAATGAGACTGCCAAATCCAGTAAGAATCGAGATGTTTGCAAATAATTTACTCCACTGGTTATTTGGAACAGATTCCATTACAAGAAGTTGCGTTACAGGGTTTTTTCCAATAATAAAAAATCCAGCAATTGGAGATATTAGAAAAACTGCACTCAACTCTGTAATGAAGAATAACCAAATACAACATGCAGTTATTACAGAAAAACTGACGAGTAGAATTATCCTCTTTACGTGATACTTGTCAATTATCTTTCCCCAAAAAATTGAGCCAAGCGATGAAAATGCATAATGTAATCCAATTACAATTCCAACATCAGCTACATTTCCTCCAAGAAACAAAACATACAATGGCATTGCAATGTGCAGTCCTTCTGCTGCAATGCTGGAAGGCATGATGAAAAATAACCACTTTTTGCTACTTTGAAACATAAGAAATTCTAGACCATATCATAACCGACTTTGTAATTTTAAGTTACTAATTATCTAAGATTTTGTAGTTTTTGGAGAAATCAGTTTAATTTTTTGTTGAACTCTTTGAGGAATGCTTTGATCTTGGGTTTTGGAATTACAGCACCACATGCCTTATCATGTCCACCGCCAGAGCCACCAAGTTCTGTAGCCAAGTCATTGACTATCTTGCCAAGATGCACCTTACAAGATTTAGAGCCACGAACAGATACTGCATAGATTCCATGGTCAACTCTTTCTTTGAATGCAACACCAACATCTTTTCCGGATAATCCAAGTACGAAATTAACTGCTCCACTTGCACCTGCATCTGTAATCTCCATGAAGCCAAGATTCTTCATAGTCTTCATACCCTTTTTGACTTTGGCAATCATTTCTGCAAGTTTGCCAACCTGAATTTGTGCAAATTCGTAAGTGTTTGGGATTTCATGAGGATACTTGCCTTCTGCAAGTTCCTCTGTAAGGTATAGAAGATAATCAGGGTCCTTTTGGTGGCCCACAATGTTGTAAGTCATAACAGTGGCACTAATCAATGCAAATTGTCTATCATAGATTTGCAATAGTTTTGATCCTATTGGTCTGTCTTCCATATAATCAGTAATTGCAGCACATGCAGCAACAAAGGCTGCATGATCAGTTAGTTTTGATTTGAATTTATTGTAAACCTGAACTGTAGTGCATTCATTGATATCATGAATCATCTTTACTTTGAGTTTTTCTAGTTGCTTGACAATCTTTGGGTCAATATCATGATGGTCAATGTATGTAATTGATACGCCTCTCTTTCTTAGAGTTCCCATCATCTCAACAAATTGGTCCTGATTCTTTTTGCTCAGACCCAAATCACAGATGTATAATGCCTTTAGTTTCTCATCAGCTACCAAGGACTCGAGTGCTTCCATCTGTCCTGGGTAATCAACCAAGATAGAATCTCCTCCAAAGGCTTGGCGAATTAATGCAGCAGAGCTTATTCCATCACAGTCTTCTTTGTGAGAGAGACAAATGATTTTTGTTTTTGTTGATTTTTTCTTTGTTGTCTTTGTGGTTTTTGCCTTTTTTGCTGCCATAGGAGTAAAAACCATACAGCCCTCATTTAAACCAAGAATGGTTATTTTTTATTTTTATTTTTAAGAGATTGCGCCTGTGTAATTGATTTATGATCATATGATTTTGAGTTTACAAGAGCGTCATAGATAGTTGTTCCATTTAGCTGATTGTCAAGATCCACTTTTTGCATCTGCTCTAATTCTTCTGGAGTTGCATTGAGTATCTGCTCATCAATGCTTTTCATATGTTCACGTTCAATTGGAGACATCTGCATATGCTGAAAAATTTTCATTATATCGAGCAGTGTTGATAGATTAGACTAAATGCTAAATTCAGAGGTGTTTTTTTGACAAGTACAGAATATAAGATATTATAGATGAATCAATAAACGAGCAATATGGATACAAAAAATATTGGTCTGCGAGGAGTTGAAGTTGCAGATACCAAGATTTCAAATATTGACGGTGAGCGTGGAAAGCTAATCTATCGTGGATATGACATTTTAGATCTTACAAAAAATTCCAATTTTGAAGAGACTGCATATCTATTACTTCATGATGATTTGCCAAATCAGGCCCAGTATGATGATTTTGTTCATAAAATGAGAGAAGCCAGCTGGATTCCAAAGAGAATGCAAATCAACATGGCAAACTGGCGAAAGGATGCAGACCCAATGGATATGCTTCAAGCATTTGTTGCAGCACTTGCAGGATATTATGATGAAGAGTTTTCAAACAAAGAGGCAAGTTATGATAGGGCAATCAATCTAATTGCAAAGGTTCCAACAATCATTGCAAGCTGGCAGAGAATCAGAGACGGACAAGAGATTGTGGATCCTGATTCCAAATTATCTCATGCTGCAAACTTTCTTTACATGATGTCAGGTGAAGTACCAGACAAAGAGATTGAAAAGATTTTTGATATTTGCCTAATTTTACATGCTGATCATACATTTAATGCATCAACGTTTACTGCCAGACAAGTAGCTTCGACTAGAGCACACATGTATTCTGCTGCAAGTGCAGCTATTGGAGCCCTTAGTGGAGAATTACACGGAGGTGCAAATTATGAAGTAATGCGAATGCTCTTAGATATTGGTTCAGAAGACAAGGTTGAATCTTGGATAAAAAATAGAATGGATGAAGGACAAAGAATAATGGGAATGGGTCATGCAGTGTATCGAACTTATGACCCAAGAGCTCAAGTGTTAAAAGAGCTTTCAAGAAAGCTGGCAGAAAAAACCGGCGACCCATGGTTTAAGATTACAGAAAAGGTTGAAGAAGTAACTAAAGCAGAGATGAAGAAGCGAAAGAATGCTGATATTTATCCAAACGTTGATCTTTACAGTGCATCAGTTTACTATATGCTAAAGATTCCAATGGATCTTAACACACCAATATTTGCAATATCACGTGTTGCAGGATGGGCAGCACATGTCATTGAAGAAAAGTTTGCCGAGGCTGCACCAAAACCAGCATTGTACAGACCAAAAGCAGTCTATGTTGGAAAGTATTGCGGTCCAGAAGGATGCGAATACAAACCACTTGATTTGAGAGATTCTTAATTTCTAGAGTTCAGCCACTCTTTTGCTTTAGAGTTCACATCGTGTTTGTAGAGAACTTCAAAGACCATATCATAAAATGAAATTCCTTTCTTTTGTGCTTGATCATCTAGCCATTTTATTCCATCTGCAAGTTCTGGGTCATACTGTGAGAACTCTACTAGTTCATCGACCATCTTTGTGAAAAAGACGTGAGATTCAAGCATGATGATGACTTTCAATCTATGATCATAAGTGGGAAATTCAAATAATATAGACAAAGAAGTCACATTAGACAGGGTAAATTTGACTAAATTTTTTAAAATTAAATTCTAGATTTTTGCCAACAGTTGTTTCTTTTTTAGTTGGAATTCTTTTTCTGTAATGATTCCTTGTTTTTTGAGTCGGTTCAATTTTTCAATAAGCTTGATTGTTTCTTGTTTTGATGGGGATTTTGCTGCATCAATCTTTGCTTTGATTTGTTTGCTGCTCTGTTTTTTTAATTTCGTAGTCTCTTTCATTGCTTGCTGTTGAAGTTTTGTTGCCTCTAGTGTTGCCTGCTTTTTTAATTTTGTAGCTTCTAGTTTTGCTTGACTTGCAGTGAGTGCTCCCTTTTCAATTCCTGCATCAAGTGCCTCATCTGCTTTTTTGATACCATCTTGTATTGCTTTATCAGCATTTTTCATTCCAGTGGAGATTGCATCATCTGCTTTTTTTAGAAATTTGCTAATGTATCCACGCTTTTTGACTTTTTTTGTCTGAGCCAAGTAAAACTAATCGATCGTAGTGGATTATAATAGTTCTCATTTAGAGGTTGCATCCTTTAAAAGAAACCAAAAATTATTGAGAATACTTGGAGCATGTTTTATTTTGTGATGGAGATGCCAAAAAAATTGCATGGCTTGTAAAGACAGGCGAAAAAATTACAAAGCAGTACAGAGACCACGCAGAAATTTATTTAGATATTGTATCGCCAGAGCAATCAAAGTATATTGCATTACATGTAGGGATTTTTTGGTCGATTGGAACTTTTTTGATAAAAAATGGGGATTCGATAAAAGTAATGCTCGACTCTAAAGAAATGTTTGAGCATTTAGAAAAAAATAATCTCGTCAAAGATGAGTTTATTGAAAAACGAACCATGTTTATCAAATTACTAATCAAACAACGAAATCTGGATGTATCCTATGAATTAATTAACGCAAAAGAGAATCAGGCTACACCTTTGATTCAACATTAGCTGTAAGAAGCTTTTGTGGAACAGAGTGGCCAAGTTTGATTTTTTCTTCTCTAAACTGTACGCTGTAAGAGAATCTTAATCCAAAGTATAGAAACAAGAAGAATAAGCCAACTGCGCCGGCAACTGCATAGCTAAAGTATGCTTCAGAGCCAATCATGACAGTATACTTTTGATCACTTAGTATCCACAGTTCTGCAATTAGCATTCCTAAGCCCAATTGCAATTGTGTAATTGGGAGTGTGATCATGTATGATCATGCCCCATAGTGTAATACCCCTCCATATCCAATGCCCGACTAACTAAAACGCGGTTTGAAGATAAGAACTAGGGAAAATTTGTGAGAAAAATAATTCCATTTTGGAATTATTGTGGAATAATTATGCCAATATCTTGGAGATTTGTATGAGTATATCCAGTTTTGACCAAACCTTTTGTTTTTGCAAAAAATTCACTAGAATTGCTATTCATGAGATATTTGTTTACAGTAGAGACATCAATCTCTGAAGAAGATATGGCGCCAGCATACTCTGTGTTGCCATCAATGCCATCAGTTCCAATTGATGCTACAACAAATTTTGAATCTAATTTCTGCATGTTTTTTAACAGACGCAAAACAATCTCTTGATTTCGTCCTCCCTTTCCATTACCCAACACCTCAACAGTTGTCTCACCCCCAAATATCAGAACTGATTTTGAAGATGGGAGTTCTTTTAGAATTTTTTGTGTTGCATCTTTGATATTTCCAGAAACTTTCAAGACTTTAGCAGAATAACCAAAGTCCTTGGCCTTTTTTATCATCGCATCAATGCAGTCTTGATTGCTAGCAACAATATAGTTAGGAATTACTGGTTCTTTTGGAGTCTCAGAAATCTTACCGTTTACACCATCAAAAATTCTATTCATGACATTTTCCGGCATCTTCTTTACAAGATTGTATTTTCGAATTATTTTCAAGGCATCAGAAAATGTGGTGTTATCACAGTATGTAGTGCCAGAAGAAATTGCAGATAAATCATTATCATCAACATCAGACATTATGAGTGATATTGCATCACATGCAAGTCCTTGGACTAATCTACCACCCTTGATTTGTGATAGGTGTTTTCTAACGCAGTTAAACTCTTGAATGGTAGCGCCAGATTTGAGAAGCAAATCATTTGCATACATTTTATCAGATAAATCTACACCATCAGGCAGACACACAAGTGATGACCCTCCACCTGAGACTAGGAAAATTACCAACTCAGATTTTTTTCTTCTCTTTAAAAACTTCTGAATTGCTTTTGCAGCATCAACGCTGGTTTGATTTGGTGTAGGATGACTGGCATTAAATATTTGGAATTTTTTCCCAGAAAGCACTGACTTTGAGCCTTTAGGAATTACGATAAACCCACTCTTTACATCTAAGAGAAAATTCACAGTCTTTGCCATATAGTCTGCTGCCTTGCCAAATGCAACTAGATGAATTGCAGTATAATTTTCAGAAAGAAATTCAGTAGAATCAATTTTGATCTTGCCTTTTTTGATGTATTTCTCCAATCCAATGTTTGGTGCAGCTGCTTCTAAACCGGATTCAAGTATCTGTAATGCATGTTTTTTTGTTCTGTTTTGGGCAAGTTCCCTATAATTTTGAATAATCATGATTAGTTTCTACCCGGAATTTGTAAGATATAATAATAATCAATGATGTTTCCCATCATGTACACAGTACGTATTCCAAAAGTTATCAAATTTGGAGAAAACGCACTAGGTGAGACTGAATACCCAAAAAATGCACTAGTTGTCACTACTGCTCCACCAGAACTCTCTGGTAAGTGGTTAGACAAAATGGGAATTCAGGATTACATGTTGTATGATAAAGTCAAACCAGAGCCATCAATTGATGATGTGAAATCTGTTATTTCAGAATTCAAGGGAAAGAATCCTTCTGCATTAATTGGTCTTGGCGGTGGAAGCTCAATGGATGTTGTAAAATATGCAGCACCAGAGATGGGAAAAGAAAAGATACTCATCCCAACAACGTTTGGTACCGGAGCTGAAATGACTACATACTGCGTTTTGAAGTTTGATGGCAAAAAGAAACTACTTCGCGAAGACAAGTTCCTAGCAGACATGGCAGTTGTTGATTCGTACTTTATGAAAGGTACGCCTGAACAAATTATCAAAAATTCTGTTTGTGACGCATGTGCACAAGCAACAGAAGGCTATGATAGTAAACTAGGAAATGACTTGACACGAACACTTTGCAAGCAAGCATTTGATGTACTATATGATGCAATAATGAATGACAAACCAGAAAACTACCCATATGGTTCAATGTTATCTGGTATGGGATTTGGAAACTGTTCCACAACATTAGGTCATGCATTATCATATGTATTCTCAAATGAAGGAGTTCCACACGGATACTCTCTTTCTGCATGTACAACTGTGGCCCACAAGCACAACAAATCCATCTTCTATGAAAAGTTCAAGCAAATTGTAGAGAAACTAGGATTTGACAAATTGGACTTGAAGGCAGATGTTTCAGAAGCAGCAGACACAGTTATGACAGACAGAGGACATTTGGACCCAAACCCAATTCCTATCAGCAAAGAAGACGTGATAAAATGTCTAAACGACATTAAAGCAGGTAATTTGTAAAAATTTCCTTTATTTTTTACATTTTTTATAACTCCAACAGTACGAAATCTGGCATCCAGACTACACTTAATTACCACAAAAAGTGAAAACACAATACAGAAAAAATGAACAAGCTAAAGTTTGGAATTCAAAATGGTCTTAACGTTGCAAGAGCAGGGTACTCAGAAGACCAGATTCTAACGGCTTGTATGCTTGCAGACAAGACAGGTTATGATTCTATATTTTACATGGACCACACAAATGTTCCACAGTGGAAAAAAGCAATTGTGCTTGACCCATGGGTAATGCTTTCAGCTATTGCTGCAGTTACTAACAATGTAGAGCTTGGAACGTGTGTTACAGATGCAATTAGAAGACATCCTTCAAACATTGCACTTGCAGCTATTACACTAGATAGAATTTCAAAAGGAAGAGCAATCTTGGGAATTGGTGCAGGAGAAGCTCAAAACCTCAAAGAGTTTTGCATTCCGTTTGAGAAACCAGTATCAAAATGGGAAGAACAAATCGAAGTTATTCACACATTATACAAATCAGATCCTGATAAAACAGTAGATTATGATGGAAAGTATTACAAGCTTGAAGGCGCATGTCTACAAGCACCACCAATTAGAAAACCAAGACCACCAACATACATGGCATCAGGTGGTACACGAACTCTTGGCTTGACAGGAAAACTTGGTGACGGATGGTTACCAATCGGATACACACCAGAATTGTTTGAAGATCATGCTGCACAAATTAAAAAATCAATGGATGAGAATGGAAGAACACAAGAAGAAAAAGACAACTTCCAGTATGCATTAGATATTGATGTCTATTTTTCAGAAGATGCAGAAGAATCCTGGGCAAAGATGAAAGAAGCAGTAAAGGTAAGCTTGTTCAAACCAGAAGTTCTCAGAGTACACGGATTAAAAGAGATTGAAGGATTTGACTTTAGAAAGTACTTTACAGAATATTCCATGTCAAACCAAGACTGGATTGTAAAGATGAGAGAAGCAGCTACAAAGATTCCAGATCCAATTGCACGTTCTTCAACTGCAGTAGGAACACCAGAGGATGTAATTCCAGTCTTTGAGAGATTTATGAAGGCAGGCGTTAACCACTTTGTAATTAGATTCTGGGGCAAAAACTACTTTGGCAGCATTGACAAGTTTGCAAGCTCTGTTATGCCATATCTCAGAGAGCAGGCAAATAAATAATCAATCAGACAATCAAATCTGTGCAGCTATTAGGAAGATTAGAAATTAAATCAAAACAGAGAATCAGAGAATTCTTAAATGAAGAACATGTTGGGCGAATTGCATCAATTGATGATTCGGGGTTTCCGCAGATTATTCCAATGAATTTTGTGTATCTTGATGATGCAATATACATGCATTCTCATACAAGAGGAGAAAAGATAGACAACGTACGCCAAAACAACAAGGTCGGATTTGAAGTAGACAGGGAGCTTGAGTTTTTGCCATCATACTTTGAGGATCCAAAAAACGCATCACTTGCAGATACGCTTTACATCAGTGTAGTGATTAAGGGAAAAGCAGTCATCGTAAATGACAAGGATGAAAAAGTTCTTGCACTAAATGGATTGATGGGAAAATATCAGCCAGAAGGCCACTATGAGTCATTAAACTCATCCATGGAAGTGCTCAATGAAGTTGCAGTAATCAAAGTCATTCCAGATTCAATTCGTGGAAAATACAAGATTGGGCAGGGTTTACAAAAGGGCAGAAGGATGGAGTTGGCACAAAAGATTCTAAATCGAAATTCACCCACAGCAAAAGAGACACTGAAAATCATGGGCTTTGAAGTAACAGAGTCAGGACTAGTTATGGTCGATGAGCCTGTCTGGTAGATTTTTGATAAAATTATCACCATTGTTTTAAATTCAGTTCAATGAATCTTCATAAGATTTCAAAGTGCAGTCGGTAGAACAGAAATTACTTGCACGGTTTTCAAACGCGTGTTTACAAATTGGGCATGTTTTTCTCATAAAATGCGTCTTGTATTTTTCTATATAAAGAAAGAATTCAAAAGCAACTAGTGGTAACGGATTGATTCATCATAAACTATCACGTATTAAGCCAACAAACGTTAGCTATAAGTTCAGTTTGAAAGGATCGTAACTGTTGCAACAAATTCAAAAATTTGAATTAATTTCAGATTATCAACCCACAGGGGATCAGCCCGAAGCAATCCAAAAGATAGTACATGGAATATCAAAAGAGAAAATTCAGACATTACTAGGCGTAACAGGCAGTGGTAAAACATTCACTGTTGCAAATGCAATTGCAAGAACTGGGAAAAACACCCTAGTTATTTCTCATAACAAGACTTTGGCAGCTCAGCTTTATGCTGAGCTAAAACAGTTTTTTCCAAAAAATAATGTAGGCTACTTTGTCTCATATTATGACTATTATCAGCCAGAGAGTTACATTCCTCAAACAGATACCTATATCGAAAAAGATACGCAGATTAATGAAAAAATTGAAAAGATGAGGCTTGAGGCAACTGCAATGCTGCTCTCAGGGGAGCCAACAATTATTGTATCAACAGTATCATGCATCTATTCACTGGGAAACCCAAAAGACTGGGACGAGATGGCAATTACGCTTTCTCAAAAACAGGAGATCAATAGAAGCGAGATAATCAAGAAACTAATCAATGCAAGATATGAGAGAAACGATACAGAGATTGCTCCAGGGAATTTTAGAGTAAAGGGCGACACAATAGATATCGTCCCAGCATACTCTGAAGACATAATCAGAATCTCACTATTTGGAGATGAGATAGAAAAGATTACAATTCTTGATAATGTTTCCCTCAAAGAGAAGAAAAAGATTTCACAGATTAGAATTTTTCCTGCAAAGCACTATCTAATAGCAAAAGATGTTAGAGAAAATGCAATCAAATCAATAAAATCAGAACTAAAGAAAAGACTGCCAGAATTAAACGAATTAGAAAAACAAAGGCTTGAGATGAGGACAAAATTTGACCTTGAGATGATAGAGGAATTAGGGTATTGTTCTGGAATAGAAAACTATTCGCGCCATTTTGATGGAAGAAAAGCAGGAGAGAAAGCATTTTGTTTGTTGGATTTTTTTGGGAAGGACTTTTTGCTTGTAATTGATGAATCTCATGTCACACTACCACAGTTGCATGGAATGTACAAGGGTGATCACTCTAGAAAAAAAGAGCTTGTCACATATGGATTTAGGCTTCCTAGTGCATATGATAACAGACCTCTAAAATTTGAAGAGTTTGAGGATTACATCAAAAATACAATCTTTGTTTCTGCAACACCTGGTGAATATGAGAAGAAGAGATCATTTCAGATTGTAGAGCAGTTAGTGAGGCCAACAGGATTAATTGATCCCATAGTCGAGATAAGGCCCAGTAAAGATCAGATGGATGATCTTATCTCAGAGATTAACAAGACGGCAAAAAAAGACCAGAGAGTTCTTGTCACAACTTTGACAAAAAGAATGGCAGAAGATTTGGCAGAGTATCTATCAAAGAAACAAATTCGTGTTAGATACATGCATGCAGAAATTGAAGGGTTGCAAAGAACTGAGCTAATCAGGCAGCTTAGGCTAGGGGAATTTGATGTTCTAGTAGGAATCAATCTGTTAAGGGAAGGACTAGATATTCCTGAAGTATCCCTTGTTGCAATACTTGATGCAGACAAGGAAGGATTTCTAAGAAATGTCACCAGTTTAATTCAAACATTTGGAAGAGCGGCTAGAAATGCAAATGGAAGTGTGATAATGTATGCAGATTCAGTAACAAAATCCATGAAGGAGGCCTTAGATGAGACAAAACGACGTAGGGAAAAACAAATTCAATATAACAAAGAACACAACATTACACCAAAGACCATAATCAAATCAATTCCAGCGCAAGTTGCAAATCTTGATGAAATTAAACATAAATCACCTCATGACTTGTCAACGGATATAATTGAGCTTGATGCTCAAATGAAAAAGTATGCTGAAGATTTGGACTTTGAGCGAGCAATAGAATGCCGTGAAAGAATTAAAAGAATACAAAAGGAAATTGAAAAGAAAAATGAAAATTGATAAATTAAAAATCCGGGGAGCACGTCATCATAATTTAAAAAATATTGATATTGATATTCCAAAAAACAATCTAGTAGTTATCAGTGGATTATCCGGCTCTGGAAAATCAACCCTAGCATTTGACACAATTTATGCCGAAGGACAGAGACGATACGTAGAGTCACTTTCTGCATATGCAAGACAATTCCTGGAGATGATGGACAAGCCAAATGTTGATTCCATAGAGGGATTATCACCTGCAATATCCATCCAGCAAAAGACAACAAGCAAAAATCCCCGCTCCACAGTTGGGACAACTACAGAGATTTACGACTATTTGAGATTACTTTATGCAAGAATTGGTATTCCACACTGCACAAATTGTGGGCGAAAGATATCCACACAGTCAGTAGAGACTATTTGTGACTCTATCTTAAAGGATTTTGCAAAGAAAAAGATTCTCGTTTTGGCCCCTATTATTCAGAGAAAAAAGGGAACATATGAGAAGCTATTTGAGCAGATCAAAAAAGATGGATATTCAAGAATCAGACTAGATGGGGAAATTACATCACTTGATGAAGAGATTCCACCTCTTGATAAGCAAAAGTGGCACAACATTGAGATTGTTGTTGATAGAATTACAATCGAAAAGGCAGAAAAATCAAGACTTTTTGAGGCAATCCAAACTGCAATTAAAACATCAAAAGGCGATGTGATGATATCAACTGAGAAACAAGATAAGATATTTTCACAAAACAATGCATGTCCATATTGTGGAATTACAATTGGAGAATTAGAACCAAGAACATTTTCGTTTAATTCTCCATTTGGAATGTGTAAAGCGTGTAATGGATTAGGAATAAAGATGGAGTTTGATGAGGATTTAGTGATACCAGACAAATCAAAATCAATTCTTGAGGGAGCTATTGTTCCATGGAGTGGACGATTCTCATCATTTAGAAAACAAGCATTACGTGCTGTGGGGAAAAAATTTGGTTTTGATCTAATGACTCCATTAAACAAAATAAAACCAAATCATCTAAAGATAATTCTCCACGGTACAGACGAGATGATTGATTTTAGATATCAATCAAAGTCAGGAGATTCATCATGGCAGTATACTGATGCATTTGAAGGAGTATTAGAGAACTTGCAACGTGTGTTTATGGAGACAGATTCTGAATCAAAAAGAGAGTGGTTAAAGCAATTCATGCGAGACACCCCATGTAATGTATGCAATGCACAAAAGCTAAAACCAGAATCACTTGCAGTAAAAATTAACGATAGAGGAATAATGGATGTATGTAATCTCTCAATAGATCAGTGTTATGACTTTTTTGATTCCTTAAAACTAACAGAGACAGAGCAGTACATTGCAAGAGATGTATTAAAAGAAATTAAGGAACGTTTAGAGTTTTTAAAAAATGTCGGATTAAACTATCTTACACTCAATAGAAGAAGCTCCACGTTATCAGGGGGAGAATCACAAAGAATTCGTCTTGCAACACAAATTGGCTCAAATCTTACTGGTGTGCTATATGTGCTAGATGAGCCAACAATTGGACTCCATCAAAGAGATAATGCAAAGCTCATAAAAACGCTAACAAAGCTACGAAATCTTGGAAATACAGTCATTGTAGTGGAGCATGACGAGGAAATTATACGAAGTTCGGACTGGATGATTGACTTGGGACCAGGCGCAGGAGTCCATGGCGGAAATGTAGTTTTTGAAGGCAAGGTAAACAAAATTCTAAACGGTCACAAATCAGTAACAGGAAAGTACCTGAAAGACAAATCACTTATCACTCTAAAAGATAAAAAAAGAAAACAAGAAGGAGTAATCACAATAAAAGGGGCATCAGAGAACAATCTAAAAGATATCAACGTAGAATTCCCATTAGGATTATTCATTACAGTTACAGGGGTTTCAGGTTCAGGAAAATCGACTTTGATTAATGAGATATTGTTAAAATCACTAGAATCACACTTTTACAAATCAACATCAAGACCAGGTGCACATAAAGAAATCACAGGAATTGAAAACATCGACAAGGTAATTTCAATTGATCAGTCCCCCATTGGAAGAACTCCAAGATCAAATCCTGCAACATACATTGGTGCATTTACACCAATCAGGGAGTTATTCTCAAACACAGAGCTATCTAAGGAGAGAGGTTACAAGCCAGGTCAGTTTTCGTTTAATGTTGCAGATGGAAGATGTTTTGCATGCGAAGGTGATGGGGTAAAACAAATTGAAATGCAGTTTCTTTCTGATGTATATGTAAAGTGTGATGAGTGTAAAGGAAAAAGATACAACTCTGAAACATTATCAGTTCATTACAAGGGTAAAAACATTGCAGATATTTTAGAGATGACTGTACTAGAGGCATTAGAATTTTTTGAAAACATTCCAGCAATCAAAAGAAAATTACAAACAATTTTTGATGTAGGGTTAGGATACATCAAGCTTGGACAATCCTCAACAACACTTTCTGGAGGTGAAGCACAAAGAGTAAAGCTTGCATCAGAGTTATCAAAGAAAGGAACAGGAAAAACACTATACATTCTTGATGAACCAACAACGGGATTACATTTTGCTGATGTGCAAAAACTTCTTGATGTTCTAAACCGCTTGGTAAATCTTGGAAACACAATAGTAGTAATTGAGCACAATATGGATGTAATCAAAAATGCAGATTGGATTATTGATTTAGGCCCAGAAGGAGGAGATGAGGGAGGCAGAATCGTGACTGTAGGCACGCCTGAACAAGTCTCTAAAGCCCCTGGAAGCTACACAGGAAAGTATCTCAAAGAATTCATGCAAAGATGAGCTTCAATATCAAAAACATCACCATTCCAGCACATCCAGGAATATACCTGATGAAGGACAATACTGGGAAAATAATCTACATCGGTAAAGCTAAAAATCTAAAAAATAGGGTAAGATCATACTTTTTAAAAAATCAAAATTTTAAGACGCAAAAACTAGTTGAAAAAATTTCAGACATTGAATTTGTTTTAACTGATAATGAAAGTGAAGCCTTTCTCTTAGAATCAAACATGATCAAAAGGTACAGACCAATGTACAACATTGAGCTAAAAGACCAACAGAGATACACATATCTCAGACTAACAGAAGAGAAATTTCCAAGACTACTTGTTGCAAGAAGAATGCGGACAGGAAAATTTTTGGGCGGAGGGAAAATATTTGGCCCATTTACTCAAGGTAGCTCAAAACTACTTACAATTGGCAGCCTAAGAAAAGCATTCAAGATTAGAATATGCAAGTCGCTCCCAAAGAAAGCCTGCCTTGAATATCATTTGGGAAACTGTGAGGCACCTTGCGAATTTAAAACTGCACAAGAAAACTATTCAAAAAACATTCTAGAGTTAGAATCCATTCTAAAGGGTAAAAAAGAGATGCAAGAGTTTGTCTCAAAGCTAAAGCAAGAGATGCAAGAAGCGTCAGATTCACAACAGTTTGAGCGAGCAAAAGAGATAAGAGATACTCTTCACAGACTAGGCAGTCTTAACACGAATCAAAAGATGGAGTATGTTGAGAACGCACCCGATGAAGATTATTTTGGAATCATGATTGAAGATCATACAGCACATATCATGACATTAAAACAAAAACAAGGAGTGATAAGAGATAGAGAGAGATTCTCTTTTGATCTTGTAGCAGACAATACATTTTCAAATTTTTTATTCCAATATTACACTACACATAAGATTCCAAAATTTGTAATTGTAAATAGTATTCCAGAGAATGTAAAAATTCTAGAGTCATTACTAAGCAAACATGCTGGGTTTTCAGTAAAGATACTTGCCCCAAAACTTGGAAAAAGAAAAAAGATGATAGATTTGATCATGAAAAACATCAAATTAATTCAGACAACAGGTGCAGAACCAGGACTAGTAGAGCTCAGAGACATACTAGGTCTAAAGGAGACTCCACGAGTAATCGAATGTTTTGATATATCTAATCATGGAGCAGATTATGCTGTAGCATCCATGTCTAGATTCGTCGAAGGTAGGCCTGATAAATCAGGATACAGAAAATTCAGAATAAAGACAGTCACCGGAAGGGATGATTACGCAATGATTGGCGAGGTAATCAAGAGAAGATATCTGAAACTGGCAGAAGAGAAGCTCAAGTTTCCAGATTTAATCTTGATTGATGGTGGTAAAGGACAGCTAAGAGCAGCAATTGATTCGCTTGCTTCCCTTGCAGTAAACATTCCTTGTGTGTCATTAGCGAAGAAAAATGAGGAAGTGTTTGTACCCAAGAAAAAAGAACCAGTAATCATTCCCAAAGAAGAGCAAGCACTCAAGATTCTACAGCATGCAAGAGATGAAGCACATAGATTTGGCGTCTCGTATAACAGAAATCTTAGAAAAATAGAAACTAAAAAGAAAAAAGGAAAAAATTTGTAGTTTAGTTTACGTTAACGTTGCCTACCATCCAAGGATGGACGATGCAGAAGTAATCAACACTTCCTTTCTCATCAAATGTGACATCGAAAGTTGCACCTGGAGACATTAAACTACTATCGAATTTTCCGTCAGGTCCGCCTGCAGATGGACTACCACTGGTAACAGTGTGTGCTGCTGCATCATCGTTTGTCCAATGAACTGTGTCACCTACGTTGATAGATACAGATGCTGGGATGTAACATTCGTTAGTTTCCTCACATCCTGGAATTCCAGAGCCTTGGGGCATTGAAACATTGACTGTTTTTGGTCCCATTGCTTTTGGTTTCTCCTCCATTGCTTTTGGTTTTTCTTCAACTTTTGGTTTTTCGTCCATTGCTTTTGGAGTTTCTTCCATCTTAGGTTCAGCTGCTTTTTCTTTTACCTTTTCTGCAATATCTGCAAATGGATCAGTTTGTGTTGTCTTCTCCATTGGAGCAGTAACTTTAGCTGCAGGTGCTACGACAGCAGTACTTTGAAGATCATCGCCTACTGCTGCTATTCCAGCACCAAATGCAACTATTGCTATAGTCCAAGCTATTGCGGCTTTATCAATTGCTGCCATTTGCTTTGAAGAAAATTCATTAGAATATTAAGCTACTAATCAAATATCATCAAGGACACTAGATTACTGGTTTTCATTGGCAAGAAATGACATGCAGGTGTGCACGTACTGCCCAATCTAGGAATTAAAAAGAAAAAAGGAAAAAATTTGTAGTTTAGTTTACGTTAACGTTGCCTACCATCCAAGGATGGACGATGCAGAAGTAATCAACACTTCCTTTCTCATCAAATGTGACATCGAAAGTTGCACCTGGAGACATTAAACTACTATCGAATTTTCCGTCAGGTCCGCCTGCAGATGGACTACCACTGGTAACAGTGTGTGCTGCTGCATCATCGTTTGTCCAATGAACTGTGTCACCTACGTTGATAGATACAGATGCTGGGATGTAACATTCGTTAGTTTCCTCACATCCTGGAATTCCAGAGCCTTGGGGCATTGAAACATTGACTGTTTTTGGTCCCATTGCTTTTGGAGTTTCTTCAACTTTTGGTGTGGTTACAGTAACTTTCTCTGGAGCAGTTGATGTTGCGCTAACAGAGTAGCTTACAGTAAACTCATTGGTGTTCAATGTGTGAACAGCTAATGCATTTCCTGAAAATTCCCATGAGCCCATGGCATTTTTAGGATCTACAAATGTCAATTCAAAGATAGTTTCTCCATCAGGAGTCCATGTCTTTTCTGCTGTCATTCCCTCAGCCAGAGGTCCTTTTAGTGAGACTAATTGGATTGGTTCAGATGCTGAATATGAGAGAATACCAGAATAGGTATTTTCACTTGGTGGCAGAATTATTGCAAGCTGGTGGGATTCATGTCCAACACCTGGGTCTTGCATTGAGCCCATGGTTCCTGTCTTTACAGATTCACTCATTGCTTTTTCTGTAACGTCGACTTTGTAGTCAACGATAAATGGGGTTGTCTTCATGGTATGTACTGCAAGAGCATTACCAGAAAATTTCCATTCACCTTTGGATTTCTTCTCATCGACAAATGTTAATGCAAATTTGGTTTCACCGTCTGGTGTCCATATTGCTTGGCCTTTATCCTCACCTGGACTTAGTGGTCCATGTAATGTGACAAGCTGAATTGGCTCTGATGCATCATACTTGAGTGTACCAGAGTATACTTTGTCACTTGGTGCTAAGATGATTGCAAGCTGGTGGGATTCATGTCCAACACCTGGGTCTTGTTGAGAGGTTAAGCGTTCATAACCTGCCATCATGGCTTTGGTTGGCTCCTCTTTCATCTCGGCTTTTGGTGGAGTAACAGTTGCTGCAGTTGGTGCTTTTACTTCAGATGTAGAGCTTTGAAGATCATCGCCTACTGCTGCTATTCCAGCACCAAATGCAACTATTGCTATAGTCCAAGCTATTGCGGCTTTGTCAATTGTTGCCATTTGGGCTGTATAATTTACTTAATGAATATTAATGATCTGTATGTTGCGGGTATCGGCAAATTTTAGGCAAATTTTTGCCTATGAAAGTATCTTCTCACTTCTGAGATAAACCACTTTTCAAATGGAGTTAATTCAAAGATTCCAGGCTCATTTTCACTCATGATTTCACCTAAAATCGCTCATGATTGATAAGGGATACTATTTGAAAAATAGTAGAAAAGCTGCGTAACCGCTTATTATCAAAATTACAAATCAGACATAATGAAATCGATAATGAATGCAAAACTATTCTCAGCACTAACACTGCTTCTAGTTTTAGCCATTGCACCAATTTCATCATCTGCATTTGCCCAAACAAGTGTGGAAGGCGATGTAAAAGCAAGTACAGGAAATACAGATGTTTCTGTAAGTGCTACAGCCGAAGTTGACGACGACCAAGACGGTACAACTGATGAAAACGATGAGACGGATGAAACTGATGAATCAGACAGAGATGAAAGAAAAGAAGACAGAAAAGAAATCAGAGATGAAAGAAAAGAAGACAGAAAAGAAATCAGAGATGAAAGAAAAGAAGACAGAAAAGAAATCAGAGATGAAAGACGAGATCAGATCAAAGACTTTAGAGAACAAGTTGCAGAAAGATATCAAGAGAGAATTCGTAATTCCGTTGATGCAGACATTAGACCACAAGTAGTTGATCCAAATAGACCAGCAGATCTAACATTTGAAGGAAAGACTTCTGGATACATGCTATTTGGAAACATTGCATGGGGTTCACAAATTCATTTGACTGACGGTGTTGCTCATCACGCATCTGGCGATATGTGGAGAGTTAAGACACATGGAGTCATCTCAATTGATGACAGCAGAACAGCAAAGATTGACATGTCTGGATATGCAAAAGGAAATAGAATTCTTCTCAATGGAAGTGGGGAGCTTGATAATGGTGAAAAAGTACGATTATTCTTGAGAGGACACTTTGCTCCAACCAATGAATATGGAGTCTTTGCACTAGCATTTACTCAAGCAGGAGTTCACAACATAAACACTGGTGAGAAGATCCCATTGATGCATGTAGGAGAAGTCATTGTTACACCAACTACTGACGTTACTCCTGATGTATTAGGCGATGCTATCCCAGTACCAACAGATTTGGGTTAATCCCATTTCATTTTTTATTTTTGATAAAAAATTGTACAGTTTTTTTTATAAAACTAAATAAACGCAAAGTCAAAAGCTGATGAATTTCATATACAATGAAGAGTAAGTTTCCTTATGGAAACAGTATATGTGTTAATTCAGTGTGACTTGGGTTCAGAAGTCGAGATTATCCAAAGTCTGATGAAGATTTCCGAGGTAAAAGAGGTTCGTGGAACCTACGGAATTTATGATATTTTTTGCAAGATAGAGGCAGATTCAAAGGATTCCCTAGATGGGGTAATTACTAATAAAGTCAGAAAAATTCCAAAGATTCGCTCTACAATTTCACTGCATTGGATTCCAACCCAAGGTGGGAGATAGTGATTCAAAAGCAATTTGACCCAGATTTACTATACAATAGGATTGTCCACTATTACATTGACAAAAAAGGATTCTCTAAGGAACAGGCCAACTTAATTGCGCAAAGAGTTGTCAAGCGAGAAAAAGAGCGAAGACAATGCAAGAATCAGAATTGCCATCACTCACTTGATGATCATATAAGAAATTCAGACACGTGTTTGAAATTAAATTGTGATTGTGTAAAATTTGTAAATTAGTTTATCCGCCAGACATATCCATTGATTCAGATAAAGAGATCTTCTTTTCTACTTTTTCTTCGGACTCGTCGGCTTGCCCTTCATCTTCTAACTGCATCTGTTCTTCCAAGTCTTTTACTGCATCATCATTAGTATCAACATCCATTGTTACTCCACCTTCAATGATTTCACCCCAACCTGCAGAAAACAATCGCTCAGCAGTATCTGGCAACACACATGCCGCAGAGCCATCATTTTTTACCATAAGCTGATAGCCAGTCATGCAAATTACCTCTTCAGCTGGCACACCAGCAGCCATTTGTTGTCTTGGGGGTTTGAATGCGTCAGCTGAAACTCCTGCTATTGAAATAGTTCCAGCAAGAATAATTGCTAGTAAAAGAATTGTCTTTTGCAATCAGTTAACGGACTAATCTTTTTTATTTAACCTTTTATCTGAACTAGAAAAAATCATCGAGTGAATCTTCACGTAGGGGTTGTGCATCCAGACCCAGTTTTCTTAGATGTGCAGCAAATTCCTCAACAAAACCATGAATCGTGTATACTTTTTCAGCTTCAGATCGCAAAACCATATCTGTTAATTCATTAAAATCACAATGGTCACTCAGTGGAATAGAAAAATCACATTTTCTTCCAAATGGAAATCGCATTGATTTTGCCCATCCAGTAAAACCAACAGTCATTGCACCATATTTTGATTTCATGTGTTTTACAAATGAATTTTTTTCAGACATCATGGGAGACACCATAACCCATGGTTTTTTATCAAGTAATCCAAGTTTTTCTGCTTCAGAATGACCCTTTGCGTCCTTGAGGTCAACGCCTAATCTCCTATGCAAATCATTCATTGACTTGACAGAGTCATGGTAGTACAGAGGATCCCAATGGCCAAATAACTGAGATATTGTCTGTGCCTTTCCTAGTTGATAACCCATCAGTATTACAGGAGTACCTCGTGAATAGCATTCTGAAATTATCTGGTTAACCTGTTGTTCGATTTCGTGGATTTTTGGAAAAGCAAATTCTGGCAATCCAAAGGTGCATTCTGTGATCAGTGTCTTGCATTTAGGAACAGTTGCACCTTTTAGAAACCCACGATTACGAGTACAGATATCGCCAGTGTAAAAAACATCATCTGCTAACAAGCCCATAGAGCCCAAAATATGACCACTATCAACTAATGAAAAATCTTCAAGAGAAGCTACATGGTTATGCATCTCAAATCCTCGGAGAGTTGCAATTTGATTTGTTTCATTTGAAGCAAGTATTGTCCCTCCGTTTTTTGTTGGCAGGTGATCAAAATGTGCATGTGAGACAAAATTTACACCTTCTTGAATTGCTTTTTTTGGATCTAGTGTAACAGTTGTGTTATTTATCTGACAGACAATCCCATTTTCTGTCATTCTGATTTTATTCAACATAGAAACGAAAGTAAAATTCGATATAAACTGAGAGTTTAGTCAACTAGACATTAGGATCAATTGGTTTTTGACAAAATCACTTTACCAAGACAACAGGACAATTTGCATTCAATGCAACATCAGTGGAGACGCGTCCAAGCATCATCTCTTTTGGCATACCTTTTCCTCTAGTTCCCATCACAGTGAGATCAATCTTGTTTGTGCTGATAAATGAAATCAAAGTTTCAGCAATGGAATGAGAACTTAACAGTGCATGATCAAAAGGGACATTAAGCTTTTTGGCCTGACTTTGCATCTTTCTAATTTGCTCTTTGAGAATATCCTTACTGCTTTTTGTCATGTTCTTTTCTCTTCCAGGAGTGTCATTTACCCAACTCTTCTCAATGCTGTCCTGTATTATCGAGACTACTACAAGGGATGCGTTTCGTTTTTGGGCCATATCGAGGGCAAATCCAAATGCCCGCACAGCATGTTTTGAATTATCAAAAGGAACTAGTATCTTTTTGATAAGTGAGCCCTGAACCGTAGAGCAGCTATCAAGGTCAGTACATAGAATCTGACTCACACCATTTGAATCCACATATGTAATTTGATTTTGGATGATAAATTCAGATGTTTGTTCAATTATGATAAAACTATCATAAATGCTGTAGTATAATGAAAAATCAACAGAATTTTATTCCCATCTAGGGATAGCAAAATAATTGCTTAATCTTGGAATATTGATATCTGGTCGCGGTAGTAACATGGAAGCCATTCTAAAGGCCATCAAAAGGAAAAAGATTCCAATCAATGTTGCTGTTGTAATTTCAAACAAATCAGATGCGAGGGGTTTAGTGATTGCACAAAAATTTGGAATAAAAACAGAAGTTGTGGAAAGTAAAGGATTCAAGGGGACAAGATGGGATTATGATAAAATGTTAATCTCAGTTTTAGAAAAATACAAAGTAACCCCAAAGAATGGACTAGTTTGTTTAGCAGGTTTTATGAGAATTATCAGCTCAGAGTTTGTTAGAAAGTACAAGCACAGAATTTTGAATATGCATCCTGCATTATTGCCATCTTTTCCGGGACTTGATGCACAAAAACAAGCAGTTGAATATGGTGCAAAGTATTCTGGATGCACTGTACACTTTGTAGATGAGGGAGTAGATACAGGTCCAGTAATTATTCAATCAGTCGTTAAAGTAAAAGAAGATGATACATCAGAGACATTGGCAAAAAGAATTCTTGTGCAAGAACATAAAATCTATCCAGAAGCTGTTAGATTAATTGCAGAAGGCAGGGTAAAAATTATTGGAAGAAGGACAAAGATAAATTAAGAATCCGGTCCGCCAAAAAAATACACAACAACTAGTTCTTTTGTGTTTGAATGAAAATAATGCTCAATATCTTTTTGAACAAAAAATGCTTTTCCATCAGATACCGAGTAATCCTTTTTGTTTATTCTAAGACACCCGTCTCCTCGGACTACATAATACACCTCATCAGAATCGTGAGGTGCTTGAGTATCTTCTTCACCAGGTTGCAGTACAAGAATTCCCGCGGCTATATTTTGACGATTCAGAAATGTGTGAAAATAGTTTGATTGTTTTTTCAAGTCAGATACGTATTGCATAGTATCAAATTCAATTTTCATGAATAATCAGATGAAAATTTACTTTTAAAGTTAGTTCCAAAGGAATAACTCTCCAAGAATTAAATAAGTAATCCATGACGGTACACTATTGACTGGAATAAAAATTGACGGCAAAATCATTGCAGAATCTGTAAAAAACAGAATCAAACTGGCAGTTGATGAGCTAAAAAAACAGGGAGTATCACCATGCCTTGCTACAGTACTTGTAGGAGACAATCCAGCATCTGCAACTTATGTTAAAAATAAACACAAAGCATGTGAAGAGGTTGGAATTACTACAAAGGATCACAAGTTGCCATCTACAATTACTCAAAATGAGCTAAACGAGGTTATTGATTCACTAAATTCAGATTCTGCAGTACATGGAATTTTGGTACAGCTGCCATTACCAAATCAAATTGATGAATTTCAAACAATAACTAGAATATCACCTATCAAAGATGTAGACGGCTTAACTCCGCATAATGCAGGACTTTTGGCGATGAAAAAGGCAGTTCTGGTTGCATGTACTCCATCAGGAGTTATGGAGATGTTTGATTATCACAACATAGACCTTGCTGGAAAAGATGTGGTTTTGATTAATAGGAGCAACCTTGTGGGAAAGCCACTTTACCATTTGCTCTTAGAGAAAAATGCCACTGTAATTACTTGTCATTCAAAAACAAAGGATCTAAAAAAGCACTGTCAAAATGCAGACGTAATAATTACAGCAGTTGGAGATAGAACAAAATTTGAGCTAACCCCAGATATGATAAAGCAAGGTGCAATAGTAATTGATGTGGCAATTACAAGACACAATGACAAGCTTGCTGGCGATGCAGATTATAATAAAATTATAGAAAAGGCTTCCTTTGCAACACCAGTCCCAGGAGGAGTCGGACCCATGACAGTTGCAATGCTTTTAAAAAATACAGTTACTGCAGCATCATTGAGTAAAGGACTTGGAAGCTGATCCTGTAAAAGCATCTCTTAGAAAAACTCTACTTGAAAAAAGAGATGGAATTTCATTTGAACTGCTAAAAATTTCTAGTAAGAAAATTCACAAGAATCTAAAAAAGATCAAAGAGTTCAAGGATGCGGAAAATATTGCATGCTACTATCCAATCGGAAGTGAAGTGTTCACACAAGAAATCATTCAGGAAGCATTAAGCAATAACAAAAACGTCTTTTTACCAAGAATTGAAGGAAATTCACTTAGTTTTAGAAAGATAACAGGCACAAAAGATCTACAACATGGAAAATTTGACATACTAGAGCCAAAAGAAGACTGTCCTGTTTTTGAGAGTCTTGATGTCGTATTGGTTCCAACTATTGGTGCATCAAAGGATGGTGCCAGATTAGGATACGGTCATGGGTATTATGATAGATTTCTATCAAAAGTCAAGACAACATCCATTGCACTGACATTTTCAAAGCAGATCATAAAGTCAGTTCCAGCATATGTGCACGATGTCAAAGTGAATTGGATTGTAACTGAAGATAAAGTGATTAACGCATCAAAGATAGGCTAGGCCTTTTTTGCCAATATCTTTTCTGCAATATTTGTGAGGCCAAGATATTTTTTCTGTAGCAGAATATGCATTATCAATTGCATTTCTTAGTGAATCACCTAAAGCAGTTACTCCCAACACTCGGCCACCATTTGTTAGAATTTTTCCATTAACAGAATTTGTTCCAGCATGAAACACGTAAGAAGTATCATCATTTGCATCTAATCCTGAAATCTCCTCACCTTTGGGATAAGATTCTGGATAACCTTGTGATGCTAAAACAATGCACACTGCACTTTGTTTTTTCCAAGAAGGCATTGGTAGAGAATTCAAATTTCCAGTTGATGCAGCATACAGATAATCATACAAATCAAAATCCATTCGCATTGTGATTGGTTGGCATTCAGGATCACCCATTCTTACATTATACTCTAACACAAATGGCTCTTTGTTTTTTATCATTATTCCAGCATACAAAAATCCTCGAAATGTGTTTCCTTCTTTTTTCATTGCATGAATTGTTTTATCTATGATGTCTGTTTGAATTTTTTTAGCCATGGATTCATCAATGATTGGAGTTGGAGAATATGCACCCATACCACCAGTGTTAGGTCCTTTGTCATCATCATAGATTCTCTTATGGTCTTGACTAGATGCCATTGGCACTGCAACGTTACCATCTGATAGTGCAATGTATGATGCTTCTATGCCATCAATTCTTTCTTCAATTATTATCTTGTTTCCAGCATCACCAAATGTTTTTTTTACAAGAATCGTATCGATTGCAGAGAAAGCCTCGTCTTTACTATTGCAGACAATCACTCCCTTTCCTGCTGCAAGCCCATCGGCTTTTACAACAACAGGATGATCAACAGACTCTACATATGATGATGCTTCGTTATGGTCATCAAATATTTCGAATTTGGCAGTTGGAATATCGTTTCTTTTCATAAACTGCTTTGCCCAAATTTTACTTGATTCTAATTGCGCTCCATTTTTTGATGGTCCAAATATTCCCAAGTTTTTGGATTCAAAGTAATCCACGATGCCATTGGCAAGTGGAACCTCTGGCCCTACAACGGTAAAACATTGGTTTTTTGAAGCAAAATCGGCCAATTCCTTGATGTTCTCAACTGGGATAGGTACGTTATTTTTCGTTCCACCGTTTCCAGGGGAAGTAAAGACTTTGTCGACTTTGCTACTTTGTGAGAGCTTCCAAGATAATGCATGTTCACGTCCGCCAGAGCCTACTACAAGGATATTTACCAATAAATGAGATTTTCAACTCTGTAATATTAATCCAAAATTGTTTCATACTGCAAAACTAATTTAGCTTTATAATGTCATCAGCATTTAGCGTTTTCAGATGGAATTAGCAAAGGAATTTGATTCAAAAAAAATAGAAGCTCAAATGAGAGATATTTCATCTAAAAGTAATTTACATGAATTAATTTTTGATTCAAAAAATAAAGACAAGAAGATCATGTTTATCGAAGGCCCGCCAACAATGAATGGAATTCCACATGCAGGTCATCTTAGAGGAAGAGTGATCAAAGATTTTTGGTACAGATATAACACACTCAAAGGATACAAGATAATCTTCAATGCAGGATGGGACACACAGGGATTACCAGTAGAGCTTCAAGCACAAAAAGAACTTGGAGTCACTGGTGGAAAAACTGAGATAATCAAAACGGTTGGAATTGAAAAACTCGTATCAGAATGTAAAGTACTTGTGAAAAAATATAATGAAAAATGGGTACAAGTAGATAATTTACTCGGGATGTCATTTAATCAAAAAGATGCATACTGGACATACCGAGATGAATTCATTGAAAGAGAATGGCAATTTCTAAAGAAAGCAAATGAAAATAAAATTTTAGAAGAAGATTTTACAGTTATTGCATATTGCCCCAGCTGTCAGACATCACTAAGTCATGCAGAAGTAAACCAAGGATATGAAGAAGTCAAGGATCCATCACTGTACTACAAAGTAAAACTGGTTGATGAAGATGCATTTTTGATTGTCTGGACTACGATGCCCTTTACTTTAGTCACTGATGCAATGGTCGGATTAAATCCAAATGAGGATTACCATTACGTCAAAGTTGGGAATGAAACATGGATTATTGGAAAAACAAGATTAGAAGAGTTTCTTTCAGAAGCAAAGATAGAAGAGCACTCTATTACAAAGACTCTCAAAGGTTCAGAATTTGAGGGAAAAAAGTACATCCATCCATTGCTTGATGAAATTCCAGCCTTGGCAGACCTTGCAAAGGAAGAAAATTATCACATAGCCGTTTCAGAAGAATTTGTCGATGCAAGCACAGGAAGCGGTTTGGTTCACTTGTCGCCTGCAAATGGTGAGGAGGATATCGCCATTGCAAATAGACGTAAAGTCAAAATCTTCAATCCAATAGATGATGAGGTCAAATTCACCAAATTAGCTGGAAAGTATGAAGGGCTATTTGTCAGAGACGCAGATGAGAAAATTGTAACAGATGTCAAAGAAAAAGATGCTCTAGTTAAAATTGGAAAGATAAAACACAAGTACCCACTCTGTTGGCGTTCGCATCACCCAATTGTGTGGCTTGCAAGAAAAGGGTGGTTTTACAAGCTAGACAGGCTTGGAGACAAGGCCATTGATGCAGCTGAAAAGGTAGAGTACTTTTTTGACCAACCAAAAAATAGATTCCTAGGAATTATCAAAGAGAGACATCCTTGGTGTATTTCTCGTGAAAGATTTTGGGGTTGTCCACTACCAGTATGGAGTTGCAAAGATTGTGGAAACAAAGATTGGTTTTATTCTAGAAAGGAGATAATTGAATCAGCTGATAAACTTCCAGACGGAGAGAATTTTGAGTTACACAGACCATGGATAGATAATCTAGTTATCAAATGCTCAAAATGTAACAGTGTCAATACCGAGCGAGAACCATACGTGTTAGATACATGGCACAATAGTGGTTCAGCACCATATTCATCATTAACAGATGAGGCATATTCAGAATACATACCTGCACCGTTTTTTACAGAAGGAATAGACCAAACAAGAGGATGGGCATATACACTACTAATTGAAAATGTAATTTTAAACAATGCACCAGTATCACCATACAATGCATTTTTGTTTCAAGGACATGTACTTGATAAAAATGGTAGTAAGATGAGTAAAAGTTTAGGAAATGTTTTGGATGCACAGGAATTACTTGAAAAATATCCTGTTGATTTAATTAGATTTTATTTCATGTGGAAATCAAGTCCAATAGAACCTCTTAATTTTAGCACAGAAGAATTAATGTCAAGACCATATCAAGTTCTTAGTACTCTATATCATCTACATTTGTACTTTAAGCAAAACAGCGAGTTCGATAAATTTGATAAATCAAAGACTGCGACATGGGCAAAACAAAACAATCAACTGCAGTCACCAGATATTTGGTTGTTATCAAAACTTCAAAAATTAATAATAAAAACAAATGAACACAATGACAAATGCAGATTTCACGAATCAGCAAAAGCTATTGAAGATTTTATCATAAATCTACTTAGCCAAATTTACATCCCAATTACTAGAGGCCAATTATGGGATGAAGATGATTCAAAAAAAGACAGAAGATTTGCAATTTATGCAGTACTACAGGAGATTCTTAGAACATTGGATGTGATATTACATCCAATTTGTCCATATACCACTGAATATCTGTACCAAAATACATTTTCAGAAAAAAATAGTATTCTTCTTGATTCCTGGCCACAAGTTCAAGAATCCCTAATTGATGAAAAGATAGAAGAGTCGTTTGATTTGATGAAGGATGCAGTATCAGTATCAGCAGCTGCAAGAATGAAAGGAAAGCTCAAAAGACGATGGCCGTTAAATGAGGCAATAATTTGTGTAGAGAAAGGAAATAAAACAAAGTTAGAATCCTTATCTGAGCTCTTGATTTCACAGCTGAATGTTGAAAAGTATTCCATCATAGAAACTCAAAAGAGTGAAGGTTTGGAGGAGTTCCTTCAGTTACAAAATCTGGGCCTGCCTGTTGTACCAAAGATTGAGCTAGAAAGAAAACAAATCGGTCCCAAAGTAAAACAGCACATGGGAAAACTGGTGCAAATGTTTGCGGAAACGAAACAAGAACAGATCATTTCAGAACTAGACAAAAGTGGTTCATTTACATTTGATGTGGAAGGAAATAAAATAATTTTAGATAAACAAGACTTTGTAATAGATTTTGATGCAAAGGAAGGATATGCAATGGCAAAACGGGATGAATTTATTGTGTTTATTTCAACTACAAGAAACAAAGAGATGATGGCAAGAGGACTGGTAAAAGATCTTGCAAGAAGATTACAGACCTTGCGAAAAGAAAGAGGATACAACCCAACAGATGTTTTGAGTGTGGCATCAATTTTGGAACTGGATGATGAACAAACAGAGATGATTAAAGAGAAAGCAAAAGATTTGTCATTTTTAGTCAGAGTGCAAAAAATCAACTTTGAGGAATCATGCAAACAATACAAAGATGATGACCTAGATGGTCAAAAGATTAGAATTTCAGTAGAATAGAATTTAGGGAGGCCTTTTGGAGGCCATAGAAATTCTATTTGATATGGATGGATATTATTTCTAACAAAATAAGTATAAAAGCGCAGTATTTTTTCAGGCGTGAATTTTATTATACTTACAGTGAACCAAGTAGTTAGCTTTTTGCTAAACAGGCATAATAAATAGAAAAAATGCGTATACTGTACATGGTAAAACAGATTAGTCTAGATGCATGGCAGATTCAGCATCTTACTGAGCTCTTAAGAAAAGCATCACTTGTTGTTGCAAAGACAAATTCACCAATTATTCTATACAGGCAAACACTAGAGGAAGAAGGAGAGTCATATGAAGAGATTGTTTGTACCCTTACCCAAGATCATATCATAGAGCAATTGGTTACATCTGGCGGCGTATTACCACCAACATTTCATGAACAGTTTGTTTTCTCAATTGATGAATATCCAGAAAAATTAATCAGAAAAAGTAGAGATCGGTTCTTGCAAATTGTGTCTCTGCTTGAAAATCAGCTAAAATGATATCATAGATTATAAAGACCGTAATTGACAAAATTCTTGCATGCGGCTATTAGAGTATCAAGCCAAGGAATTATTCAAAGAATATGGAATTAAAGTTCCACCTAGTAAAGCATCCAAAGATATCGAACAGGGAAGAAAGGATGCCAAAGAATTAGGATATCCATTTGTCATAAAGGCTCAAGTTCCAGTTGGCGGAAGAGGAAAGGCAGGAGGAATTCAAAAATGCAACAGTGATGATGAATTTGAATTAAAGTATCCTCAGGTCCTAGAAATGTCAATCAAAGGAGAAAAGACTAGAGCAATTTTACTTGAAAAGATGGCAGACATCAAAAAAGAATTGTATCTATCATTATTTTTGAATCGAAGTAAAAGGTGTTACACAATCATTGCATCAGCTGAAGGAGGAGTAGAGATCGAATCAGTAAAGAATCAAATCATAAAAGAAGTTGGACTTGGTCATGTTGATGAAGCAACAGCTCGTGAAGTAGCAAAAGAGATGAAACTTGATGAAAAAGCATCAAATGACCTGGTAGACTTTTTGAAAAGATTATCAAAATTAACTATTGAAAAAGAAGCAGAATTAGCAGAGATTAACCCACTTGCCATTATTGGTGATGGTTCTCTATTAGCATTAGATGGTAAAGTCATGACAGATGATAACTCTAATTTTAGACATGAAGAATTACAAAAGTATCAAGAAAAATCAGAATTAGAAGAAAAAGCAGAAAAGAGTGGATTTTCTCTAGTAGAGCTTGAAGGAAACATTGCGGTAGTTGGAAATGGTGCAGGACTAGTAATGTCTACACTTGACATGTTATCAGATAATGGAGGAAAACCAGCATGCTTTTTGGATGTAGGAGGTGGTGCAACAACTGAATCAGTCTATGAAGCATTAACTTTGATTAGTAAAATGAAGAGAGTCAAAGGAATTCTTGTTAATCTTTATGGCGGAATTGTCAAAACATCAGTTGTAGCAGCAGCGTTTATTCAAGCATATGAAAATAATCTGATTGATTTACCAGTCTTTGCAAGATTACGAGGGGCAGAATCTGAAAAAGCTAAAGAGATGCTCAAAGACACAAAGACAAAATTATTTGATTCGGTAGAAGATGCAATCAATGCAGCAGTTATGGGGATTAAGAAATGACAAGAGTTTTTGAGTTATTACAGGGAAAACCAAGTGATCCTGACTTTAAGAAAAAACCAGTGATTGTTCAAGGAATAACTGGGAAATTTGGTTCGTTGCATACAAAATTAATGATGGAATATGGAACAAACATTGCAGCTGGAGTAACTCCGGGAAAGGGAGGAGAGAAATTTGAAGGAGTGCCAATTTACAATTCTGTAAAAGAAGCAGTCGATGCTACGGGTGCAAAAATTTCAATAATTTTTGTTCCAGCAAAGTTCTTTCTAGGTGCTGCAAAGGATGCACTTGAAGCAGGAATCAAATTGCTTGTTGCAATTCCAGAACATGTCCCAGTAAGAGACACATTAGAAGTTCTTGCATTAGCACAAAAAAATGATGCAATAGTGATTGGCCCTAACACTCCAGGAATTATGATTCCAGAGGTAATCAAGATAGGAATTATGCCTGCTAGTCCATTTAAGGCAGGAGATGTTGCAGTACTATCAAAAAGCGGTACATTACTTTATGAGATTTCAAACAGCCTTACGCAAGCTGGTTTTGGTCAAAGCATAACTATTGGAATTGGCGGAGACCCAGTAAATGGAACCAGACTAATTGATGCATTTGAGATGGTCAAAGATTTGCCTGATCTTAGAGGGCTAGTCATAGTAGGGGAAATTGGAGGAGACGCAGAAGAACTACTTGCAAAGAGAATTATCGATAGTGGATTCAAAAAACCAGTTGTCGCATATATTGCAGGAAGAGCAGCACCAAAGGAGAAAAGAATGGGACATGCAGGCGCAATCGTGATGGGAACATACGGTTCTGCAGAATCAAAGGTTTCAATGTTTAACAAGGCAAACATTCCTGTAGCAAAAAGACCAGTAGAAGTGCCTGTGTTGCTAGCCAAAAAGATGGATAGTTATTCCGATTAAATTAAAAGAGAGGAAATTAGGGAGAAAATAAGATGCCAATAACAGACCCACAAAAAAAACAGATTGCTCAAAAAGCACGTCTTCACATGAAAGTTTGCTTTAACTGCGGGGCTAGAAATTCTATTGCCGCTACACGATGCAGAAAGTGTCACAACGGCTATCTAAGATTAAAGAATAGAAACCTCGGCATTAAGAAATAGTCTTTTCAAAGAATAACCTAAAGACACAAAAACTTGTTCAAATTTATCACCTATGGACCGGTTGTCTAGTGGCTAGGATGACGCACTCACACTGCGTATGAATTTTAAAAATTCCGCAAAGGTCATGGGTTCAAATCCCATCCGGTCCACTATTTCCTAAAGCCAAGGATAAGATTAAAGGACAAGATCAAGTACATGAAGGATAGTAAATGAAGAAAATAGAGATTACCTGTCATGAGCAACGAGGTTCAGCGATTGAATTTGTTCTCAAAAAATACAAGGTCCCATATCACCTAAATTTGGTCATGTATGATGAAGACAAACTACTTAGATACACCGCAATTTGTCTTGATATTTTAGCCTCAAACCTTGTAAACGAATTAAATAAAATTGTCGACACTAGACAAAAAGAAGTTCTCATTACCAGTCAAACAATTGATGCTACTTTATCTGAATACATCAATAAATTAGAAGAGGAAGAAAAAGAAAAGCACAAAAAAGTTGAAAAGAAAAAACTATCTGAAGAATTCAAGGAAATCGTAGAGCCAAGTGTAGAGTTTAACAAGAATCTTCTTTTCATGATTATCATTGCAGCTAGTGTTGCAACAGTTGGATTATTTGCAAACAATGCATCTTTAGTAATTGGCGCAATGTTGATCTCACCACTTTTGGGACCAATTACTGCATTTTCATTTAATGTTGCAGTTGGAAAACCACAAAAAGTTTACAAGGCAACAATTTCAGGATTAATACTACTAGCAGCAGTAATTGCAACAGGAACAATACTTACTGCAATAGCATTACAATTCTCTGATTTACCTATGACAAATGAAATTTTATCAAGGACTGAAATTTCACCTGTCTATCTAGGCGTGGCTATTGCTCTAGGATTTGCAGGAGGGATTGCAATGACTACAAAGATCCCAGGCATTCTTGTCGGTGTAGCTATTGCAGCAGCTCTAGTTCCACCAGCAACAGTTGCAGGAATCGGAATTGCGTTATGGAATTTCAGTATATTTTCAAGTGCGCTAACTCTAACTGCAGCCAATGTCATAGGGTTGATTTTGGGCACTACAGCCGTATTTTTCATAGAAGGAATCACCCCAAGACGAGTATATGAAAAAGAAAAAGCTAGGAGCCAGATGTGGAAAACAATTGCAATCTTTATCGGATTGAGTGTAATTCTTGGGTTCTTACTGTTAAAACCAGACTAGATAAAATATAAAACACAGAATAAGAATTTGGTATTATGGCAGAAGGTAAATTTGCTACAGCAATTAATTGTATAGACGGAAGAACACAAACCCCAGTATCAGAATGGATTAAGAAGAATCATTCTGCTGATTATGTGGACACAGTTACAGAGCCAGGATGTGACAAGACTCTATTACAAAATCCAGAAAAAATTGATCAAATTAAAGCCAAAGTCCAGATTTCAATAAATGCTCATGGCTCATCACTGATTGCAATAGCAGGGCATCATGATTGTGCAGGAAACCCAGTATCAAAGGAAGAGCATATTTCTCAGATAAAAAAATCGGTCGACATAATCAAATCTTGGAATTTACCTGTTAAGGTTGTTGGCCTATGGGTAAATGATCAGTGGAAGATCGAGCAGGTTCAGTAAAAATTTAGTTGAATATTATTATCAAGTAACCCTGACTTCCCTACAACAATTTTTGTTATCTGTAATCCTAAGAACGCAACAATAGTAGAGGTACTGCAACTTCATGAGAAATGGTTTTGATTATATCATCATAATAGGACTCTTCAAAATCAGTTAGGTGAGGATGATCAATTATTAGTAAATCAGTTCTGTGCTCTTTTACATAATCATGAATCCAATCAGGAATGGATTCTGTTAGGGCCAAAACAGTTTTTACAGAAATATTTGCACCTTTTGCCTTTGCTTCAAATTCTTTTAGAGTTTTTTCACCTGCAAGTTTTTGCTTTTTTGCAGCTTGCTTGTCGTCTTTAGTCTCAAACAGTACGAACTTTGGAGTTTTCTTAAGTACACATTCAATTATTGTGAGATTTCCATTAAATTTTTGGGCCATAGCCATACCAACCATGAATGGTTTAGTCCGAACACTTCTGGTGATAAAAGCCACGGTAATATTCTTGAACATGTTTAGTCTCAAACTAGGATGAATTTAAGAATTACAAGTCGCTCATTTTGACTGTTTTTGAATTTCGACTTTTTGTGCACGTCTTTTTTTGATTAGACTAAACATAATCATACCAACGTTAATGATAGATACAATCTCAATTAGGTCAACACCATATAGTAACCAGTCTAGTGCAGGATGTAACCTACTGATGTGTCCTGTCTGTAAATACAAATCAGCATTCCATACCATATGTGGAATTTGGATGAATTGAATAATTGCAATTATGACTATACTTCCTAGAATTTTATTTTCATACCATTTCCAAAATTTATTCCATGCATTCATAACATTACATACACTTCTTTACCAATAAAGGATTTGAAAATTAGATAGGACTAATTAGACTAGACTAATTTTTTTGTTCGTAATTTTTTAAGAAATTAATCCAAGCTAACTTTTTATTTTCTAATTTTTAATTTACAACATGACAGAATTATGTGAACATTTTGCACAAGAAAAAAATGTCGAACCAACAACAAAAGGATGTAAAGAATGTGAAGAAGAGCATTTACCATGGGTCGCTATACGAATGTGTTTAACTTGCGGTCATGTAGGATGTTGTGATTCATCATATGGCAAACACGCTACAAAACATTTTGAAGAGTCTGGACATCCAGTAATGATTGCAGTTCCAGATAAATCATGGAAGTGGTGTTATGTTCACAAAGAATACTATTGATTTTATAGTGGTCTAAACTAACAATGTTAAATGGTCTACAAAGCTGGAAGTTGGAATTTAACAGAGCTAGTAAAAGATCCAAAGAGACCAGAATTTGAAAATCAAATTAGACGTATTCAAAAAAAGGCAACTGAATTTGAAAAGATAAAATCAAAACTAAAACCAACCATTTCAACATCAGAATTTTTAAAAATTATCAAAAATTTAGAGACAATTTCTGAAGAGATTAGTGTTGTTGGAGGATATGCATCTCTTTCCTACTCTGCAAACACACAATCAGATGAGGCAACATCACTATTAACAAGAATGAGCAAGCTGGGCTCAGATGTCTCTAATCAGATTTTATTCTTTGATTTATGGTGGAAGCAAGGAATTGATGAAAAAAATGCAAACCGTTTAATCAAAGATGCAGGAGATTTGGCCCAATATCTCAGACACAAACGCCTTGTTGCAAAATACTCCCTTAGTGAGGCAGAAGAGCGAATAATCAATACTTTGGATGTGACGGGAATTACCGCTCTCATCAAGCTCTATGATAAAATAACTAACGCCTTTGAGTACTCAATTATCTTAAGAGGTAAAAAAAGAAAAATGACTCGAGAGCAATTATCTGGTCTTGTTAGAAGCACTAATGGAAAGACAAGAGAAGCAGCTTACAAAGTCCTATTATCAAAATATTCACAAAACAGAGGAGTTCTAGGCGAAATTTATCAAAACATTGTTCTTAATTGGAAAGATGAAGGAATCGACATTCGTGGATATCCATCTCCTATTTCTATGAGAAACATTGGTAATGATGTAGACGACAAAACAGTATCCTCACTATTGCATGTATGTAAAAAAAATGCTCCAGTATTTCAAAAATTCTTTCAACAAAAAGCAAAGATGTTAGGCCTAAAGAAACTTAGAAGATACGATCTATATGCTCCAACAAATACAAAGGTTAAAGAAAAAAATTATCCATACGATAAATCAGTCAGACTAGTCTTTGAATCATTAGGAAAGTTTAGTCCAAAGCTTGCAGAGTTTGCAAAAAACATTTTTGATAAGAATCATATCGATTCTTCAATACGTCCAGGAAAGAGAGATGGGGCATTCTGCAGTACGCTATCTCCAAAGATTACCCCGTTTGTACTAGTGAACTTTACTGGAAAATCACGAGATGTATTTACACTTGCACATGAGCTAGGTCATGCAGTCCATAGTCAAGCAGCTGAAGGAAAATCAATTCTTGTTCAGGATGCACCACTGCCATTGGCAGAAACAGCGTCAACATTTTCAGAATTACTTTTGTATGAAAATCTAGCAGATAAGGTAAAGACTAGTGAAAGAAGAGCTATGCTTTCTGAAAAGATTGATGATCTATATGCAACAATTGGAAGACAATCATTTTTTACTTTGTTTGAGGTAGATGCTCATAAACAAATTGCAGAAAGCACCACAGTGGATCAGATTTCAAAAACATATCTTGAAAATTTGAAAGTTCAGTTTGGAAGCTCTGTTGCATTAACTGATGATTTTGCAATAGAGTGGAGTTGTATTCCACATTTTTATCATACACCATTTTACTGCTATGCATACTCTTTTGGGAATTTACTGGCCCTATCGTTATTTCAGAGATACAAAAAGGAGGGTACAAGTTTTAGTAAAGCATACATTGAGATTTTAGCTGCGGGAGGATCACAAAAACCAGAAAAGCTGCTCGCAGAGTACGGTTTTGATATAAGATCACCTGAATTTTGGCAGGAAGGCTTTGATTATGTCAATAGTCAAGTCAAGGAATTAAGTAAACTGGAATAATTTTGTAATTAATGGGGCCGACAGCCATACGCACAGGCTGCCGGCTTGTTCCCCGATCGGTTTGAATCGATGTCAAGTCTAATATTCCATATTAGAAATTTAAACGTTTGAGAAAAATCCAGAATAAATTGTAGCAACCTTAATACTGTAAATTAGAAACGTGCATTTTGTGTATAGAGTATTTGCCATAATCGCAATTGCCATAGCCTCCTTTGGAATCAGTCAAGCAGATTCCCAAGAACTCCAATTTGCAACATTCCAAGAGATGGGACAGGTGTTAATTGATCAACAAATATCAAACAATGTAACTGCATCAATTACTCTTCAGAGCACCAGCAATCAAGAGATGAAGATACCCTCAGACGTTGAACAAAAGATTAGAGAAAATCCGCAGATCATCTCAGTGATTTTAACAAATGAAGAAAGATGCATTCTCGGAGTCTTTGATCAAGCATGTATTTTGATTAATGTTTCACAGCATCCAGACTGGAAAGGTATCAATGCAATTCAAGATGGAACTAGAATGATTGGGGATTCGTTAATTGATGATATTAACAGAGTTTTTGATACTAACGCAGAATTTCATTCAGTATACATTCATCACAGTGATGAAGCAAACAAACTACTTGATACATCAGGGGTTGTTTCAGGAAGAGGAACAGTTTCAGCAGTATATGTAATGCCGCTTGAGGACACAATGTCAATGTATGAAAAGATTTCATCAATTTTGATACCCAAAGTAATTAGGGATTCGGGAGGATTTTATGAAAATGCAAAAAAGATGTCTTCTGATCCAAATGCAAGTATGACATTTTCAATTATTCCAAGAGATAATGCATCGTTATTTCAACTAAAATTATCAATTGATTATCCTAATGCTGCTGATAAGGTGAGCACCATTAAACCATTAGAATTTTTACATGCAGATGAATTAAGAAGATCATCATACTTTTCGGGAGGATTTTATCCACTAAATTCATTATTACAAGTAGTGGTATTATCACCAGAATCAACCAGTATTGAAAAAGTTCGAGGTAGTTTGATGGACACTCATCTTATTGATGAAGAAAAAATCCCAACGGATGTAACCCAGACTGGTTGGATATTTGATCCAGATTCAGGTGAAAAAATTGAAGGAAAGTTTCTCTTTGGAAAAGAATCGGTAGTAAAAAGTGAAGACTTGGAATTTACGTTAACAGGATTTGGCGGGGAGTTTACCGAAAAGCCAATTATAGAAAATGTTGACGTCGAGGAAAATTACGAATCAATGATCATAGTTGCAATTATTGCCATAGTAGCAATCGGTGCAGCATTATACTACCTTAAAGGATATAGAAAATCAGCCTAGACAATCAAGACTGCTGCAGCAAACACGGTAGTCCATTTACCATCTTTGTTTCCAATTGCAGTTTGAGTAATGTTTGATGATTTGTAGATTTGTCCAGAGATATTCCATTGTTGTCGTTTCTCATCCCAGCTTTTGTCAATATCAAAAGGAATGCCTAAAGATGATGCCAACATTTGTGCAGCGATGTCTTCTGCATAGTCACCTGCTTGTTTTTCACTTTGTCCAAAGGAATCATACTCTGAAAGATATCCATATCGATTAGGATCCTTTGGTTGTGCAATTCCTACTGATGCAGCAGTTAATCTATGCGGTTCATTAGTTTGGTTACGGGAATAAATTGTAAAGAGAATCTGTCCGGGATTAATTAGCTTTAATCCTTCCTTTCTTGAGACAAGTTTTGCATGTGGTGGAAAAATACTAGAGATTAAGACAAGGTTAGTTCCAGCAATTCCTGCATCTCGTAAGGCATACTCAAAACTAGTTAGCCTATCTTCGTGTACTCCTTTTCCTTTTGTTAAAAATAATTTCTTTGCTACTAGGTCTAACAATTTGTCATTTCTCTAAGATATTATTATTTATATTTTGATTAAACAGAGGAATCCGCAATTTGTCTAAGAGTTTGAAGTATCTCCTGCCCGTGAGATTCTACTGAGATATCTCTAAAGATTTTCCTAATCAGTCCGTTTTTGTCTATAATGTATGTACAACGCTTTGGTAATCCAGCTATATTCAAGCCAGCATAGAGCCTACATGTGTCTTTTTTAGTATCACTTAGGTGCTTGTATGGGATTTCATATTCATCTACAAACTTTTTTTGTGAATCAATGGTATCTATAGAAATTGCAAACAGTACAGAATCAGTAGAAACGATATCATCATAGGATGCAATTATACTTTGGGCCATTTTGAAGACTTTTTTTGAAGGACATGCAAAAAGATGATTCTTTGGATAAAAGCACAAGACTACGTTCTTTTTTCCCTTAAAAGAGCTCAAGGAAACCTTGGAACCATCATGTGCATCAAGCTCAAAGTTTGGTGCAGGTTCAGATTCTTGCATGGGAATTATCTTCATGCTCAATATTTAACAAATTGCTTCCCAAATGACTGGTTTCTAACTAGAATTTTTATACTATGTAAATAGGGTTTGAGTGTTTTGGAAGAGTCGTTTTTTGAATCAGACATCTTTATTGTAGGATACTATGTCTTGACGGTTGGTGCATCTCTTCTTTTAATCAAGGACACCAAAAAAAGGCTAAGTGATCTAAAACAAGGATTACGTTCAATCAAGTATGCACCATTTGCATTTGGAATAGTTATTGTTTATGCTATTTTATTATTTGATTTTCTAGATACGATTCCTTTTCTAAATTGGAGCTGGCTTGGATACAATATTGCCTTTGGGCCTTTTGCAGAACAGGGAATTTGGGGAATAATTCCTTTCATTCCCTTGTTGGTGTACATGTTTATTCACATCAACTATGTAGAAGAATTTTACTTTAGGAAAAGCAAAAAGATGGTACTAGTTTGGGCACTCATTCATATTGCAATGGGAATTAAAGTACACACTGCATTATTCCTAATACCAATTGGATTTTTGTTCAAGTATGTTTATGACAAAAAGGGTATCAATCATTCGTATGCGATGCATTTTGCAACCAACATAATGATTGTAATGTCACTTTTCCTTACGTTTGTCTCGTAATCTTGGTTTTTGTGTAAGAAATATCCATCCGGCAAATCCACCAAGACAGAGATTAATCACTCCAAGAAATGTCAAATAAAACACATTGTTGTTAAGACCTAAAAAAATTCCTGCAATACCAGTTCCAAAGAACAAACCCATTATCACTTTTAGTTTATGAGGCGGGATGTATTTCATTGCTGATCTGCACAATCCGAGATTATAAAAACTGACGGGGTAAATGAGGAGAGAACACTTTAAACTATCTGAAATTTCATTGTACTCCGTGCCAATGTAGCTCAGCCTGGCTAGAGCATTCGCCTTGTAAGCGAAAGGTCGCGAGTCCAAATCTCGCCATTGGCTCATCAAATTTTATCAAATTAGCTCATCCAAAGTTTACAATGGTTTATTATACGTGTAAGGACCAGTTAAATTGGAAATAATGACGATCAGGCAATGATGCTGTTTTCGTCATTGCTTTACGAGAGAAAAATAAAATGACAAAATTTAGTGAGTTAGGAGTAAGACAAGAGGTACTAGATGCTCTAGAAGATATGGGCTTCAAAGAAGCATTCCCTATTCAAGAGGCTACAATTCCAGTTTTACTAACAGGAAGAGATGTTATTGGTCAAGCACACACCGGAACAGGTAAGACTGGTGCATATTCTATCTCAATGCTAAACCAAATTATTCCAAAAAACGGAATTCAGGGATTAATTTTAGCACCTACTAGAGAGTTAGCAGTTCAGATTACAGAAGAGATAAAAAAATTCGCTAAGTACACTGGAATTAAGGTCGTATCAATTTATGGTGGACAAAGTATGGGACCACAACTCTCAGCTATTGCAAGAGGTGTTGAAATCATAGTTGCAACACCAGGAAGATTAATCGATCACCTAAAACGGGGTTCTTTAGACCTTGATGATATTGCTCATGTAGTTTTAGATGAAGCAGACACCATGTTAGATATGGGATTTATTGACGACATTCAGTTCATTTTAGATAAAACACCAGATGAAAAGACAATGTCATTGTTTTCAGCAACTATGCCCGTAGAAATATTAAGATTATCAGAAGAGTATTTGAGAAATCCAAAACAGTTTCTTCTTGACGCAGATGATCTTAGTGGAGAAGGAATAGATCAATCATATCTAGTTATCAAAGATAAAGACAAGATGAAGTATCTAATTGATTTTATTAATCAAAATAAAGGCAGACAGTCAATTGTTTTTTGTTCAACTAAACACAGAACTCGTGATGTCACAAGAATGCTACACCAAAGTAACTTTGATGCAGTTGCAATCGAAGGAGACATGTCACAACACAGAAGAGAACAAGCCATGGGACGATTTAGAACTGGAAAAGCAGAAATTTTAGTTGCAACAGATGTAGCTGCAAGAGGAATTGATGTACCAAGAGTGGCTTTGGTTGTAAACTATGATGTTCCAAACCAAGAGATGGTTTATTTCCATAGAATCGGAAGAACCGCACGAGCTGGAGCCAAAGGAAGAGCAATTACACTTGTATCATATTCATCTGTAGGAGAATTCAATCTTATCAAACGACAGATCAAAGTAAAGATGACTGATCTAAACCAAGAGATGGGAATTGAGATTAACATTCCTGACCCATTAAAGCGCGAAGTACCCCAAAGAAGGTATGGAGGATACGGTGGAGGAGCCAGAAGAGGAGGCGGATATGGGCGCAGTGGTGGCTATGGTAACCGTGGAGGAAGATTCCGAAGGGATGGGGACGCCAGAGATGGCAGAGTAGGCAAAGGCGGTGGAAGAAACAATTATGGTGGAAGAAGTTACGGCGGACGTAGTTATGGTGGAAATAGTTCCTATAGAAGAGATGATGATTCAAGAGATAATAGAAAAGAGAGTGGAAATTCTGAAAGAAAGCCATATAGAAAATTTAGCTCAGAGAAGAACCATTACGGTCTTCGAAGTCGCTGGTAGATATTGGAAAAAATCTAAAACTTAAGAGTCAGTAATACACAGATAAATTAAGAGATGCATTCTGGCTACATTTTGTTAAACTGTGATTTAGGCGCAGAAGAATATATTGTAGAAGAATTACGAACCATGCCAGAAATAAAAAATGCGTTTTTAACTTTTGGCGCTTATGATGTAATTGCAGAAGTTCATGCAGAGACTCAGGACGAGTTTGAAAAGATTGTAGGTACAAAAATAAGAAAACTGGCAAGAGTAGTCAGTACAATGACTCTAAATGTAATTAATCCCGAATGATTGTTATATTAGACACACTGGAATTTTGATACGACATGGAAAAGATAGAATATGAGGGAACAGTTTGGGCAATAAATCACAACAATCCCGAACCGCTTGTTGAGCATTCATTAAAAGTTCTTCAAACACATGGCGTAAAAAAAGAAGATATTGTTCTGACAGATGCTCCAGAGAATGTCAAGGTGGGTGCAATTGTTGTCGAGATTTGGCCACATCACTTGGATGTAGGCAGAGTAAGAACAATAAGAAATGAGTCATTCATTAGTGGAACAGTCATGGTTATAGAATTAAAAACAGATGTTGAAGGAAACTATATAGAATAAATTTGAAGAAGAAGAAAATTCAAAACATTGTTCTTGCAAGCATTGCAGTTATTATAATTTCAGGAGTTGTGGGGTACAACTATTACATAGACCAAGTAAAGATCAAAGGATTTACTTTTGGAAACGAGATTCAGCAAATTCAAGAGGAATTAAAAAAATCCCAAGATGAATTTTTGGCAAGTGAAAAGATGTTAAAAAATGAAGAAATTTCAAAGGAGGAATTTTTGGAAGTAGCAGAGAAACATACTGCAAAGATGCAGGAATTAATTTTACGATATGACTCTTTGAGTCCACCTGAACCATTTAAGGCATCAGTAGATTTGCTAAAGTTGTCAACGCAGACTCAACTAGAGGCAGAGAATCTGATAATTAGTTGGGCCAAAACAGGCAATACAGACGATCTTTTACGAGCAGATGCAATATTTCAAGAGGCTTTTGAGTACGAGATGGCAGGATTATCAGAATTTAATGCAGTAAAGGCAGGAATCAAACCATAATTCCTTTTAATTATGATTGACAAGTAGAGTTATTGAGATATCTCTTATTTTTATTACCAATTTTTTTAATTCCAAATGCATGGGCAGATGTCGCTATACAAAATGATCAGCAATATCTAGGAATTGATGGTTCCTATCACATTGTAGGAGAAATATACAATGGTCTTGATGCACCCATAACACAAATTGAAGTTTCTTCATCACTATATGCAAATTCTGAATTAGTTGACACCATCTCTGCAAGCTCACTTGTCAATACCATAATGCCGGGGATGAAAGGTCCCTTTGAGATTCTAGCTACAGGAAAAGATGTCGCATACATTGATAGTTATTTGCTTGCACTAGATTACAAAGTCTCGACACCGAAAAATCAAGTTATCGATGTCATAGATTCTGAGATATTAAGAGATGCTCACAATAATTTAATGATAAAAGGCACAGTAGCAAACAAGGGTGAGATTACTGCAAACATCGTATCTGTTGTGGCAACACTCTATGACAGAAGCGGTAATGTTGCAGCTGTAGAAAGAATACACACCGAACCAGATTACCTAAGATCAAATTCTGAGGCATTTTTTTTGGTATCAGTTCCAGATAAAACACAATCAAGCACAGTTGTCGATTATTCACTAATTGCAGAATCTGAAGAGTATGCAGCAGTTCCAGAATTTCCATTAGGAACATCTTTGTTGTTTGTTTCCTCCATTATCGCATATGTTGCATTTACAAAATATCCCAATAAATTCATAACAAACCTTGTGTCTGCAGCTGATCCAAAATAGGCTCCAACTCTTCTAAAAGTAACTTTTTATCAAGAGGAGTTGGTTTTGAAAATTTTACTGGAAAAGTAATGCTCAGCATGTCATGATCAGTGTGAGATAATCGAACAAAGTGAGAATTATTTCCAGAGAGAGTCATAAAATTTTTCCACATCTGTATTCTTTGGTTTGCAGAATTGAGCTGAGCTTCTAATGTGGAGATATCTGCCTGATAATCAGGATCAAAAATACCAAACTTTACCATTGGTAGCATCAAAAAACCTCCAGGTACTTTTTCATGCTCTTTTAGCATTTTCTCAATTATTTCTTCCTCATTGTCTCGTGGATATATGTCCCCATAACTAGGATCAAAGTATCCAGCAATCTGTTTTTTAGAATCATACACCCGAAAGTACTGCTCTTCTAATTCGAGTTTCCACATAAGCAAAAGATTACGAAATATCTTTTTACGTGTTTAGTTGGGACTCTATAATACTCTGAAAGTCAGAAAAGGGTTTTGCCCCTGAAAGTTTTACAAATCCAATTTCATCATTTCCTATAAAGAATGTTGGAGTTCCTGTAACACCATAGCCAGTTGCTTGCGCATAATCTTTTTGAACTTCTTCTAGAATGCTTGCTGACTTTATACAAGAATTAAACGAAGAATCAAGGCCTAGTTCTTTTGCATACTCGGTTAGTTTTTCTTCTAATGACATAGAGTCTAGGTTTTGCCATTGATTTTGTCTCTCAAATAAAATATCATGATATGCCCAAAACGCACCCTGAACATTTGCACATTCTGCTGCAATATGGGAAGGAATAGCATTTTTATGAATTCCTAAAGGCATGTCCCGATAAACTAGTTTAACCATACCAGTGTTGATGTAAGCTTGCTCAATTGATGGAAGAGTTTCTTGGTAAAAACGTGAGCAGAACGGACATTGAAAATCCGAAAACTCTACAATGGTTATTGGAGCATCAGGATTTCCCATGAAAGGATCATTATCATGAGATACAAAAATCGGAGACGGGTCAGTTGGGGCCTGTACCGCCTCTTGTATCTGCAGTGGTTTTTTATTATATTCCATGATTAGCTTCGCAATTTCATCATCAGATGGGCTTGAACTTGTACCCAAAACATAACCACCAAAAAAGGCAGCAATTGCAATTGCTGCAATTAATCCTTTAAGCATATTACCGCTATTAGCACTCATTTCTTAATGACCTCATAAGGTGCATTTTTATTAATTTATATGATTTTTACCAAGTTATGAGCAGAAGGTTTAATCCATGGCAATAGCAAAAGAGACAAAAAATTTCATTGATAGCTTAATTGATTACTATATCAGCGAAGCAGCATCATACAAACAGATAGCAGAATCATATGTTCCAGAAATCAATTCAGTGGCAGATACAGCATTTGGCATTATTTCTGGATGTGTATATTCAGGATTTTTACAGGCGTATCAGAATCAAGAAAAAACACCAGATCTTGAGGACATTAAAGAATTCAACAAGATTCTAAAAGACAGGGCCCCACTCATAAAAAAAGCAATACTTGAAGACCCAGATAGTCCAAAAAAAAACACCAGTGAAGAATAATATTTTTTGAGAACTGGTCCCTTGAGGGACACAGTTCTCATACTATCTCGGGATTTGGTCGTGGCATCGCAGGACGATGTGAGAATTGTTCCCACTACTTGCGATACGTGAATTAGGCATTTTTGTATTAAAACGATTACGTAGAAATCATCAGTATAGTTAGAGATAAATGCAAACTATTGAAACAGAAAAGCATTGAGTGAAATTAATGAATTTAGAATACAACAAATTGTTGATAATGGTCAAGTTGTCCAACTATCACTAGTTGAAAATGTCAACACCGAACCTGTTTCACAAAAACAGATGATCATTGATTCGGTTTCTAAAAGATTAGATACAGAAACAAAAGAACAAGTGATGCCATTACTTGATGCAATTCTCCAAGCACAGCCAACTGTCAAAATAAAAAGTTACCAACAAATTTCAATCAACATTGCAATGCCCAAAAATCGTTATGAAAGACTTGGAAGACCACAAGTTGGGGAAATTTTGCAAATAGATATGAAGAAAAATTAGATGAGTGTTTCGATTTCAGAGATTTTTTCAAGAGGTAGCGAACAAGAAAAATCCTTACATACAAATGCAGTTGTTTTGTCTTGATGAAACTCTTTTCCTGCAAAGAACATCAAAGTAGATAGTTTATCCAATTGAGATTTATTTTTAATGGCAACAACAATAGAGCCGGGCAGAAACTCTTTGAAGATAAAATTTGTCATTTCATCATTTTGGGAATTTAAAATAGTGATTTCGGATGGTTTTTGCAGATACATGTAGATGGTATTTAGCAAATATCCAAATCCAAATGGATTCTCAGCTGCCATCATGGCCTGAGATTTCATTACCTTCGTAGCAGATTCAAGGAATTTTTGTTCCTGAGTCAAGTGATATAATCGTAAAAGTGCGTATGCAGCAACAGAATTCCCAGAAGGCATTGAAAGATCATAGTTGCTCTTAGGCCTAATGATTAACTGCTCATGATTATCTGCAGTCATGAAAAAGCTTGATTGGGATTCATCCCAGAAATGATCCAGTAGATAATTTCCGAAAACTTTAGCTTTTTCCAAATATTCAGCATCAGGGGACATTTCAAAAACATCAATCAAAGAATTTGTAAAATAGGCGTAATCTTCCAAGTAGCCCTGGATTTTTGCAGTACCATTTTTGTATGTACGAAGAAGTTTTCCATCTGCAAACAGTTTTTCATTAATAAAAGAAACGCATTTCTTTGCAGCGGTTAGATAGGTTTCATCATTTGAGACCTGATAGCCTTTTGCAAAAGCAGTAATCATCAAAGCATTCCAAGAGGTGAGAATTTTATCATCCAAGCCTGGGCGGATTCGTTTTTCTCGAATTTGCAAAAGTTTCTCAGAAGAGGCATTAATGATTTCTCTTACTTTATCTTCAGATATACCAAAGTGAAAAGCAACTGATGAGGCATTAACATTGTTGCAGAGAATCGAGTTTCCTTCCCAGTTTCCTCCATCGGTTACATCATAGTACAAACAAAAGACATCTGCATCTTTTCCAAGTACTTGGGTTATCTCTTTTTTGGACCAAACATAGAACTTTCCTTCTTCACCTTCAGAGTCAGCGTCTTCTGCAGAATAAAATCCACCTTCAGGAGAAGTCATGTCTCTTAGAACATAATTGAGTGTTTTTTTCATTACATTAAGATAAAATTGATCTTTTGTAATCTGAAATGCTTCAGCATAATTAATTGGAATTAATGCATTATCATAAAGCATCTTTTCAAAGTGTGGTACTAACCACCTTGCATCAGTAGAATAGCGATGAAATCCACCACCAAGTTGATCAAAAATTCCACCTTTTGCCATCTTATCTAATGTCTTCAATCCAAACTCTTTGAATTTAGATATCTTTGAAATTTTGTAATACCTAAAGAGAAACGAAATATTTGCAGCATTTGGAAACTTTGGTGCATTACCAAATCCCCCATATGTTGGATCCCCCATTTGTAAGAGATTTACAGCAGCCTCATCAAGAATGGATTTTTCTATCTCAGAAGGCGCAGAAATTTTTTCAGATCCCTGAAGGGTGTTTAAGAAATTTTCCGCAGTTTTTTCAATATCCTTTGGTTTTTCTTTCCATGCTTGAGCCAATTGCCTAAGAATACTACCAAACCCAGGCCGTCCATAACTATCCAGAATGGGAAAATACGTACCAACGTAGAAGGGCTTTTGATCAGGAGTAAGAAATACGCTTAATGGCCACCCTCCTTGCCCGGTAGCAATCTGGCATACCTTTTGATAGATATCATCAATGTCAGGTCGCTCTTCTCGGTCAACTTTGATGTTGATAAAATTCTCATTCATTATTTGTGCAATATCATCATTTTCAAATGATTCATGGGCCATAACATGACACCAATGGCATGAGCTGTATCCAACACTAAGAAAGATGGGCTTGTTTTCCTTCTTTGCTTTCTCCAACGTATCTTGATTCCACGCATACCAATTAACAGGATTTTTTGCATGTTGCAGTAAATACGGACTAGTTTCATGAATTAAGCTATTTTCAGCCACATGGAAATTATGGTACTACCGTATTTGTATCTAATTAGATTCCTTGACGCCCTTCTTCATGTTCATAAATTGCAACATTGATCTTTGCCAATAATTTTGATTTTGATTTTTGTGCTTTTTTGCTATGACTGTAATCTTTCTTTTCAACTAAAATTTGCAATCTTTGAAGTTCATTAAGATTCAGTTCTTTCAACCCCTTTTTTGTAACCTTTTGAAGAAGTGAAACTCGTTCTTTGTCTTCTTCAGTTAGCCTATAATCCATATTTGGAGTAACAACTCATTGCTTAATTTTCTTCCTAACAAATCTAAAAATATGTTAAAGGTTTTCACGAATCATGGTAGAAAAGATGAGGGCGATGATGTTAACACAGTTAGGCCCTATAGAGAACAAGCCGTTAAAGCTTTCACAAATAGATAAACATGAGATTAAAAATCCAGATGAAATTTTATTAAAAATTGAAGCATGTGGAGTATGTCACTCACAATTACACGGAATTGAAGGAGATTGGAAAGAATTAGGTATCCCACCAACACTACCAACAGTTCCAGGTCATGAAGTAGTAGGCAAAGTAGTAGAGATTGGAAATAAAGTTAGTAAATTCAAGGTAGGTGATAGAGCAGGCATAACCCCATTGTTAGAATCATGCTTAGAATGCGAATATTGTTTAGAAGGAAAGGAATACCTTTGCGAATCAAATGTAGTAACAGGTGAATCACTTCGTGGAGGTTACTCAGAATACATTACAGTTTCAGAAAAATTTGCAACAAAGGTTCCAGATACTATGAAATCCGAATATGCTGCACCCTTATTTTGTGCAGGAATTACAGCATACAAGGCGGTAAAAGCAGCAGAACCAAAGCCAAGCAAAAAGATAGGGGTTTTTGGAATTGGCGGAGTAGGACACATGGCAATACAATTTGCAAAGGTTGAGGGGTGTAATGTCATAGGAATATCACGAAGCAAGAAACATCTTGATGTAGCAAAAAAGCTTGGAGCATCCTATGTTATTTCATTTGAGGACAATCAAGAAGTATTTTTGAAGAATCTAAAAGACAAGATTGGATTTCTTGATGCTGCAATTGTTTTTGCACCATCTGAAAAAGTCACAGACACTGCAATTAAAGCAATCAAAAAAGGAGGATTAGTAGTTATTGCAACAGTTGGAAACATTCCTAACTTCCCAACATTTGAAGAAAAAACAATCAAAGGAACGTTGATTGGTTCAAGAAAAGACATGGAAGAAGTGATAAGAATTTCTCATGAAAATAATTTATCAGTAGTATATGAAACGTATCCACTAGAAGAAGCAAATGAAGTTCTATTAAAATTAAAAAATTCTGAAATAGAAGCGCGTGCAGTACTAGTACCGTAGATTAAAATTTCTTTAAATAACAGTCTCCAAAATTTCTTTCATGCACTGTAAGAAATGTCATCATACTGATGAAGCACATAGACCATCAGAGAAGAGCTCATCACTTCTAAAACTTGGTGCATGTCAAATTCCGGATTGCCCATGTAACCAATACATGGATGAGATATCTCAGATTGATGAGGAACTAATGTAAATTAATTCATATACTTTGACTATGAATAGCAAGTAATGAAGAAACATGCTCCTGCTGAGGAGATGAAAAAAGATCTTGACGTTCTACTTTCCAAAGTAAATGCACTAGAGGTTGCATCTACCGATGAATATCAAAAAGGAGTTGTAAAGGTACTTCGTGCCCTAGTTGAAGGTCAGATTCATTCAATAAATGAATTTGAGCATCTCAAAAAAGCAATTGACTTGGTGACATTACAATTATTTGAAGTTCAGAGAAAACTCAACTCATGACTTTAGTACAGTATCGCTAAGACCGCATTCAGAGCACTTCATTAAAATAGAATTTTCTAGTTCCTTTTCTTTCTTCATTAGAGTTCCACAACAAGGACAGTTCATGACATACCACATACATTGGAATAATTCTTAATCTTTGTTACAGACAGGGCTGTATTTTGATGCCACTTTATACACTACTCTCTCACGTTCAGATTTTTCTGATTTCCACATTGGATGAATCGCCAAGTAAAGATTTTGTTCTGAGCCTGCATGAGTCAGCCAGCACTTGAATTTGTCATTTTTTAAGAAAAAATCAGATTTTTCAGTCTTTTCTGATTGATCTACATAAATGATCGTAAAGTTATCTTTCTCCCTTGATAACATGACATAGACAACTTCTTCCATTGGCGGACCCCATTCTTCAAGTTTGATAGGACCTAGAAATTCATAATGCAGAATTTGTATAGTCAAACAATATGAGTAAGAATGGCTTTCATTTTTGTATTTCTTTGTAGTCGATCTTGAAACGAATAAATGCAACCAAGTGGAGCAAAATTTGAGAATGGCAGAGCCGCACAATCATGCCAAAGTTGGATATTCTATGATTTTGGTCGCAGCATCACTAGTTGTGATTGCACTAGTCGGAATTGCAATTGGCGAAGATGTATTATATGCAGACAAAATTCAACGTGCAAATACTCTACTATTTGAGGAATGCAAAGTGATTGATTTCAAAGATCCAAAGTGTGAGAAATTCCACAATTATCTTAACAACGATGTTGCTGGAATTTATGTAGATTTTGAAGAAGGTTCCTAAAGATATCCGTTAGAATAATCTTCATAGAAGTTGAGATTTCGTGTTAATCTATTCATTTCATACAGTGCACCACCAATAATTCCCGCTTGATAAAATGTATAAAGATAAACTTCAGAATGAGAAGGATTTGTCTGAGTAAAGCTTAACGCAAGCATTGAAAAGAAGATAAAGGTTCCAACAAAACTTACAATTCTATTCAACGTTCCATCCATGCCAACAATTTTTTTTGTTGCAGAGGCCATCAAGGTAATACTTGAGATTATTAGGAATGTAGCTCCACCGTTTGTATTTACATATTCAGTCACCCAGGGGATTAGACCTACATCTAAAATGGAAGATAAGGGCATCACGCTTCCTTCATTAATTGCAAAGTTTACGGCACTAAACAATCCGCCAATAACAAAAAAGAAGAGTAGTATTTTGACTAGTGTTCTTTTGAATGGGCTACGTGTTTCTCCAGGGATGACTGCTCTTTGTGTGATCTTTCGTCCATACAGAAAACCTATGGCCAAAGACGGTCCAAACATGATGTTTAGTAAAATGGCAGATTCACTGTTAATTTCGGCAATTTGTGGATGAAATATCAGATATAAGACCAAGGCCAGGACTGCTGCAGATGAAAACAAAATTAGGCCCAAATATTTTGGTCCTCTAGATTCAGTTACATCATACTCCCAATTATACACACAAGATGCTTCAAAAATGATGATTAAAGAAAAAACAAAAAATCATTTGTTCAAATTATCAATTCTCTTTGCCTTAATTATTAGAAAAATCTAAAAGAGTCATGTTCTTAGGAAAAAGCCTCATTATCATAGGCATAATAATTTCAATTTTTGGGATAATATTTCACTTTCAAGGCCAAGGGCAAGTTGGTCCAGAGTCTTCTTTTATGTATGCAAACCCAGAATGGATAACGCTTGGGATAATTATTGCTGGAGTAGGAATTGGAGTTATTATTTCGGGCATAGTAGTTAGGTTCAAGCGGTCACTCTAAGTGTTATTGTAGATCTAATCTTTTGGAATTTTCGTATTTTACTTGTGACAAATTCATCCATTTTTTGAGGAGTCTCAGTTTCAACTTCGACAACAAGATCATACTCACCATAAGTAATTGTGGTTGAAGAGACACAGTCTATCTCATTTAATTTAGTAAAAAGTTCGTTTTCAGAACCAACGTCGCAACTAATCAGGATAAATGCTTTTTCCATTTTATTCAAATCCTAAATGCATAAATCAAATATTGCGTTTCTAGTTTATTTGCTTTAAGATCAATAAACAAGTATATTGGTTAACAAGATTATGTGATTTTTGATGAACAATGTTTACATCTAACGCCTGGTTTTAATCGATCAGTTTTACTATCAATTGGAATGTCAGCAGAACGTTTGCATGTTGGACATGGGACCAGCATTTTTTTGTCTAAGTTAGGATCAAGATATTAATTTTATGTTAAAAACCATCTAGGAGAGGTTCCTTTGGTTTTATGATTTCTCGCAGTACTATTGTTGCAAATGAACCTCTAGATAATGTAAATTCTATAGTATCATCGCTTACAATATAATCATCACATCTAATTGATGAATTTCGAAAACCACCTTCGTTACTAGCTTCTTGTAATTCTTTGATGTAAAAATTCTTTGGAGTAACTTCTTCATCTTTTAGAATTTTTTGTATATGATAATCAAATCTTGTTTTTTTATAATAAGAATAACCTATCTGAGGAATTGCTAGTTTCTGGTCTAAACCCTTGTTAAATTTTCCTAGTAATCCATTTGAGTCATAGCAGACATCATTTTCCTTTATGCTAAACAAATCTTCGCCACTATCAAAAGCCATACTTAGTGTCTTATTGAAGAGATATGATTGGTATGCTTGAACATAGAATCTTTTCATATTAACTGGTAGGGCGCGAATTGCGGTGTGAGGATCATCGTGTTTTATCATTTCAGAGATAACTAGTCTTTCAAGATCCATCTGCGGAGGAACCAAATTTTCTACATTGGCTAAATTTTTTGTATCCTTTAGTTTATTGCGAATTTCATAGTTTTCTTTAGAATCATATTCAGATTCATAACTCAAAATATAATCAACTGCAGATGACCAATCATTTTGTATGATTGCTTTGCCTATAAGATGAGTTACAGGTCGTGTAGAACCAAATCTCTGATATCCATAAAAATTCAAAATCTTATCATATTCATCAAAATCAGTTAATGATGAATTTGCATTTGAGATCTTGATTTTGAATTTGTTTCCAATCATGTCTTTTTTTGAAAGTGGTTTTTTTGAATATCCGATTGGAGTTAGTGTAAATTTTGATGATTCAAAAGGTTTAGCTGCATTCATGGATTTTAATGATATGACATACTGTTCTGTTACTGCATTTGCATCTTTGAGACCCAACGCCTTTAGTCGTAAACCAGTTTGTCGCTGGATGGAGTTTAAAGCATGATTTGTATCGATTCCCTGTTTTTTTAATTTAAAGACAGCAAAACCAGAATCAGATTTAATTTGTGATTCTGATTTTTTGGAAATTACTTCATAGACGTGAAAATCTTCTGATTTTTGTTTAATTTTTCCACCAACGCCAGGAAAATTTGTACTGTAAACAAAAATTCCTATATGTGAATCAATTTTTGGAATCATAAAATCAAAAATTTTTTTGAAATAAATTAATCATCTTTTTGAAATTATTGGATAATTTTTACTGTAATGTACTTTGATACAGTGACATCATTTGCATCTATTCCGAGAAGAACTTTATGTGTACCAGACAGTGCAGATTGACCTGCGGATATAGATATCTTAATCAGACGTGGTGCATCTGCATCTAGTTGAAACTTGTCAACATCACTCTTTACTTTAAGATCTGAAAATGTTGCTGTTGTAGAAGAGACAAATGATACATCAGACATATCAGATGAACCAGTAGGAGTAACAGTCATGATAATTTCTGTACTCTCACCTTTACGCAATGTAATGTTATTTTCATTAATGTCTACTTCATATGGTAATGGAATTGAAGTGTCTACGAATCCAATGTTATTTTCTGCCCATTGAGTAAACCAAATTTTTTCACCAGAAGTCGTAAAGCTGAACATTTGTGCCAGTCCACATGTAGTATCCACAGGACTACAATCAGCCCATGCAGGATTTTTAGATGGTGCTAGATACTCAACTAGGTGTTCATTGTTTGTATCAAATAAAGCAATTCTGTTTGCAGTTTGTTCGTTGAAGACTAATCTGCCATCATCTGCAAATGCAGTCCAATATGGTCTAGATACGGGAGTCTTTACAACACCAGTGAAATTCCCATATGAAGATAATGGAGGTGGTGAGGTCACGTATCTCGTAAAGGATTCATCGTCTGGATTAAACTTGAAAAAATTGCTACTTGATGTATCGGCTATCCAGATGTTTCCATCAGGTCCAACACTCAATCCATTAGGAGTGTTCATTCCAGGTGGAAAGTTGTAAAATTCTATGAAATTTCCAAGTGGTAAATCATTACTTTCTTCAATTGTAATAAACTCATCAAAATACTTCTCAGTATCAAACTTTACCAAAATTCCGCCTTGTTGAGGAAGCCAATTAGTATACCACAAGTTATTGTTTGCATCTAAATCAAAACCTGCTGCAAGATATCCCTCAAGTGGAGATGGAAGACTAAAGTAAGTCAGCTGCCCTGATGATTGTGCAAGGTCAAGAAAGGTAATTTTACCGCCGTGTAAGTCGTTTACTATAATTTTACTTCCATCAACTTTAATCTGTTGAGGAAATGATTCAGTTTCTGAAGGATATGATATTCTGTCAAATTTTTCTTCTTCAATAGAGAATTTCCAAATTGAATCAGTTCGTGTATCAGTATACCAAAATGTTCCATCAGGAGAATAATCCAAGCCCCACATTGCAGCGTTAGCACCTTCAGGCCACATTGGATTTTCAAATTCAACAAAAGTTTCTGTTGAGGGTTCAAATTTTGCTAAATTTCCCGTGTTAGATTCTGCAATCCAAATGTTACCTTGAGGATCAGTATCTATTGCATGAGGTTGTGCACATACTGTTGGAAGCTTAAACTCTTTAATGTATGACGTAGACTTTGCATTGCCCGTACCACAGAATCTATCTCTCTGTTCATCGGGATAATTATCTGCAGGAGTACCAGTAATGGTAATATTTTCATCAGTTTCAACTGGAGCAATGTTAGGAATTGCAATTACTATTCCTGATGTCAACATTATACCGCCCAGAAATGCAAACATGATAATTCCTTTGGTACGTTTTTTCACAAAAACAACTCCAAAATGCCTTGTTATATCTTATTCCACTGAAATTTGCCAATCAAAGTAATTTCAAATCTCCCGTAACTTTGTCAATGTTTGATTCTGGTGCAGGCCCAATTGAAATACACGTAACTGTTCCAGGAGCAATTTGAGTATGTCCAGCATCAGTGACTTCAGCCCATGGTAGATTCAAGTCAATTGCATGTCTTTTAATTTCTTCCAAGTCTTTTAGGGATTCAACCTTAACAACAACTTTCTCTTGACCAAGCCACCATTTTTCAAACCAATTAGGATTTGATTTTCTAACATTTTCAGCACCAAGGACACATGCATGCCCAACTTGGGCAGCAATCTTTCCCTTACCCATTCCAAGATCAGTCCTAACTACAATTACCTGTTTTATTTCACCCATCTTATTTCAACACAGTGGAGATATCTTCTCTAAATTAAACAGTTGGGCATTTGAAAATTTCGAGTTTTATGTCATTTTAAATATTTTTTTGAATAAATTAAGAGAAATTTTTTTAAAGCATGATCCTCGCTTTGTGTCCATGAAGTTACTAACCAGTATAGTTGTGGGAATGTTTGCAATAGGATTGATCTCAACAATCCCAGATGCGTTTTCACAAACACAGACTACAATCATTCCACTAAATGATGAAATTAACTTGGAAAAGACAACTACAGTCATGAGCGTACCAGAAGGAAATACGCTTCCATGGGGATTTGTTAAAGGAAAAATTGCAGAACCAGTTGAAAGATATCCAGTGATCATACAGTTCTTCAAAGGAGAAGATCCTGTACACGTTGCACAAGTTGATGTAAAGGGAGATGGTTCCTATGAATACAAATTCAGAGTCAGAAATGTAGATGATGGTGGAAACGCTATTGATATCTTTGAAGGCAATTACATTGTAAAGATCTTCAAAGTAGTTCATGCAAACCCATATCAGGTATAATTAAATTCCAAAATTGAATGGATTTGAATAAAATCCATAAAAATTTCTTTTAGAATTAAATAATTGCTCAAAAGATATCAGATATGTATGATGTAATAATTGCAGGCGGAAGCATAGCAGGTTTACTTTGTGCAAGAGAAATTGCATTAAACGGACATTCAGTGTTAGTTTTAGAAGAAGATTATGAAATTGGAACCCCTGAACATTGTGGGGGATTAGTTAGCATGACTGCATTAGACGACCTTGGAATTATTCCACATAGAAAGACATTTGATCACTTAATTGATACAGCAAAGATTCATTTTCCAAATAATAAAACAATAACAATCAATTCAAAAAAACAAAGAGTTGCTGAAATTAACCGAAGAGAATTAGATAAACAGATAGCATTACAAGCACAAAAAAATGGTGCTGACATCAGGGTTAGAACAAGTGTAAAAGAATTTTCAAAGGAGGGAGTTAGAACAAGTGATGGATTTGAGGAATGCAAAATAATCGTTGATGCACGTGGAGTGTCTTCTTTAATACAAAAAGATAGAACAGGAATTTTATCTTCGGCACAATACGAAGTTTATGCAGATTGGATAGACAAATCCACAGTAGAGGTGTATTTTGATAATGAGAAATATCCAGGATTCTTTGCTTGGATAATTCCATCATCTAATGGAACTGGAAAGGTTGGAGTCGCAGGAAAGGGAATCAATGCAGCAATGGTTCTTGAAGAGTTTTTATCATCAAAAGGAAAGTATTCAGTAATTAGAAAGATCTTTGCACCAATTTGGATTAAGGGACCAATTGAGAAATTTATCAATCAAAACATAGTGACAATTGGTGATGCGGCCGGACAATCAAAGCCTACTACAGCAGGTGGAATTTTTTCATGCGGTATGGGTGGAATTATGGCAGGTAGGGCGATATCAAAACTTTTAGAAACTAATGATACTGCTGAATTGGAAAAATATCCTAAAGAGTGGAAAAATAAATTTGGAAAAGAATTTGAAAAACAATCATTTGCAAGAAACATACTTGAGAGATTAGAAAATGATACAATCAACAAATTATCAGATTCGATAACAGAAGATATGATAAAAGATATTTCTGAAAAAGATGATTTTGATTTTCACACTTCATCAATTGTAAAGTTATTAGGATTAAAAGGATCATTAAAGACTGCCCAGGCATTGTTTGGAAACGAAATAAAAAAACTGCTAGCATCAAATTAGTATAATTTCCAAGGAAGGTATAAATGCGGTCGGTAAACACCGCAAAATATGTCATCTACAATTTCATTACCAGTGTGTAGTTGTTGTCATAGACACATCATGCCTAATGATAAATGTGTAAAATTTAACTGCCCAAGTTGCGGTTCCGTCCTAATTTGGCGATGCCAAAGTTGTAGGGAGTCTGCACGAAATTATACATGCACATCATGTAATTTTAAGGGGCCTTAGACATGGCACAGTTACTGCTAGTTGTAAAAATTCTACCAACTGGGACTGATGTTGATTTAGATGATCTTGCTCAAAAGATCAAGACATCTCTAAAAGATGGAATTCAATTAAAACGTCATGCAAAAGAACCACTAGCTTTCGGTCTAGAGTTCATCAAGGCAGAATTCATTTTAGATGATAAAGAAGGACAAATGGATTCACTAGAAAATGCAGTCAGAGGAGTCAAAGGCGTAAGTGAGTTTGAAGTTTTGAACATGAGCAGAATGTCAGTAGATATGAAATAGGTGTACCTTGGCACGCAAAGACGAGCCCCTTCAAATGAGAATTGGCGAAGCAAAACAGCGAGATATCGGAAAAAAGCGTGCAAGAATCGGTCCAGATGCGATGGATTTTCTCAAAGTCACACCAGGAGATGTAATTGAGATAATGGGTTCACGTTCAAGCTGTGCAGTTGTTTGGCCAGCTGATGAAGATGAAAAAGATCCCGAGATAATTCGTATTGACGGTCAAACAAGAAAAAATATTGGCGCGTCAATTAATGACATAATTAAGATAAAAAAAGTTGCAACTAAAGTAGCAAAGACAGTCTCTTTGATGCCAGTGACAGATGTTGTTACAGTTGATAAAGAATTCACAGACTTTGTCAAGAACAGACTAAAGGGATTACCATTATCGCAAGGCGATGAGATTTCAGTAATGATACTTGGAAACTCTATGGATTTTAAAATAAACAAGATATCTCCTAAGAGTGTAGTAAAGATAGACCGTTCAACTACACTTACAATTTCAACTGAAGCAACTGTAGATAGAAAACCACGTGTGACATATGAAGAGGTCGGAGGATTACGTGGAGAAGTAAAGGCAATGAGAGAGATTGTAGAGCTACCATTGCGTCATCCAGAATTATTCAGTAGATTAGGAGTAGAACCACATAGTGGAATTTTGCTTTATGGACCACCAGGCTGTGGAAAGACATTGATTGCAAAAGTTTTGGCAAGTGAATCAGAAGCAAACATGTATTCTATTAATGGTCCTGAAATAATGAACAAGTATTATGGTGAAACTGAAGCACGGTTAAGAGACATTTTCAAAGAAGCCAAAGATAATTCTCCAAGCATAATATTCATTGATGAAATTGATGCAATTGCTCCAAAACGTGAGGAAGCATATGGGGATGTTGAAAAGAGAGTCGTTGCACAATTGTTAGCATTAATGGATGGATTAAACGATAGAGGAAACGTAATTGTCTTGGGAGCAACAAACAGACCAGATAGTGTAGACCCAGCGCTAAGAAGACCAGGTAGATTTGACAGAGAAGTTGAGGTCTCAGTCCCAAATGAAGATGGAAGATTGGAAATTTTGCAGATTCATACTAGAGGTATGCCCCTAGCAGATGGCGTTGATCTAAAAGATTTAGCAGCAGAGCTTCACGGGTATACAGGTGCAGATATCAAATCTCTCTGCAGAGAGGCTGCAATGAAATCAATTAGAAGATATCTTCCAGAGATTGACTTGGAGACAGAGAAGATACCATCAGAAGTTTTGCAGTCAATGCAGATAAAATTAATTGATTTTTACGATGCAATGCATGAAGTCGTCCCAACTGCGATGAGGGAGTTTTACGTTGAACGCTCCAAAGTTTGGTGGGAAGATGTAGGAGGTCTTGATGATGTCAAAAGTGCCTTACAAGATAATCTTATCATTGCAATGCAAGATCCAACAAAGTTTAGCTCAATGGGAATAAAACCTCCCAAAGGAGCTTTAATCTACGGGCCTCCAGGTTGTGGAAAGACACTTCTTGCAAGAGCCTTAGCTACTGAAAGCGGCGCTAACATGATTCTAGTAAGAGGTCCTGAAATTTTATCAAAGTGGGTTGGAGAATCAGAAAAAGCTGTAAGGGAGATCTTCAGAAAAGCAAAAGCATCATCCCCATGTGTTGTTATCTTTGATGAACTTGATTCACTTGCCAGATTCAAATCAAATGATGAAGGGGGAGTTGGAGAAACAATTCTCAGTCAACTGTTAACAGAGTTAGAAGAAGGAGTATCATCAAGAGTAGTAGTTGTTGGAATAAGCAACAGGCCAGACTTGCTTGATAATTCATTACTCAGAACAGGAAGATTAGATTTAGTTCTTTATGTTCCACCACCAGATGAAAAAGGAAGACTAGAGATTATCAAAATTTTGACCAAAAAGATGCCACTTGCAAGTGATATCAAGCTTCAAGAAATTGCAGTAACAACTCAAAATTATACTGGTGCAGATTTAGCCTCATTATGTAGGGAAGCAGCAGTTACTGCCATGCAGAACAACTCTCCAAAGATTTCAAGTAGTGATTTTGCTGCTGCTCTTAAGAAGATCAGACCATCAATCACTAGCGAGGTTGATCAATGGTATACCTCAGTAAGGGAAAGTATATCAAACGTTGTTCCCAAATCAATAGACAAGACGTTTTACGGTTAAAATGGCAATTCCTCTAAAAAATACAGTATATGAGATGATAAAGGATGAAGAATCATTAACAGATTCTGAATTATCAAAAGCACTTGTAAAAGAAGGAATTGTGATTGCCGAAGATAGGTTTAACAAATTACTTTTAGATTTAGAGATACTTGGATTGATCAAGGTTTCATGGCTTGCAAAAGACACAAGAAGAATCGAAGTGGTCATTCAGCAAACTGAACAAGACGTAATTGATGAGGCCAATAAAGAAATGATGGAAAGAGATTATGAAGCAAGCTTTCCAGGTGCAGAATCAGATTAGATTCTAAAGTGAAACGCAGCATCTAATGCAACTGCTAAAAATATTATTGTCAAGTATGGAGCAGTAACTTTGTATGCTTTCCATGCAAAGTCAGATGTTGGATTCTTTGTAAGTTTGTAATGATATGCAAGCATCAGTCCTCCAGAAACTGCAGCAATCACAGTGTACACCAGACCCAAACCAAATGCATAAAGCATTAACGAATAAGGTAGTAAGATCAGAGTATTGCCAAGTATGTACTTGGATGTCTTTTGCATTCCAATTACAACTGGTAGCATTGGTACTCCAGCTTCTTCATAATCATCCTTAATCTTCATTGCAAGACACCAAAAGTGAGAAGGAGTCCAGACAAAGACCAAAAATCCAATTAGGAATCCAAGTAAATCCATGGAGCCTGTTGCAGCTGCCCATCCAGCCATCGATGCAGCACTACCTGCAAAACCTCCAATCACAATATTTGATGTATTAAGACGTTTGAGCCAGACGGTGTAAATTATAACATAAAAGAAGATGCCAAGGGCAATAAAGAAAGTAGACATTACATTTAGAGTAAAGTAAGCATAGATTACGGATGCACAGCTAACAGCTAGTCCATAGATTAATGCATGATTTGGAGCAAGATTACCAGATGGGATTGGACGAGTACTTGTTCTCTTCATTTTTGGATCAATGTCTCTATCATAGTAATGATTTAGTGCACTTGAACCAGCAGAAGCAAGAGCACCAGCAATAATGATGTGTAAAAGACCCCACATGTCTAGTTCAGGGCCAACAAATTTGCTGCCAGCATACATTGATGTGACTGCAGTGATCACTAGAAGAACAACAATTCGAGGTTTGGATATCTCCAATATTTCGCTAAATCCCAAGCATTCTGCTTGACTTACTACTGGATTTAATTTATTCGACCTTGCAGATCCATGAAATTTCAAAAGGATTAAGTATCTGGCGGAATTGAGCTAGCACAAATGAGTGATTGGGACCTCATGATGCCAGGAATGGGGCTAACTGCAATTGGAGTAGCAGGCGTAACTATTTCGTACTCTGGAATTGCTCACACCTTCATTGACGGCATGCATGCACTTACTGGCCTAACTTTATTCATAGGATTAATCATATTATCAGCTGGAATTCTCAATGGAGGAATTTCCACAAGCAACAGGGCCAAAGCAACGACTTTGGTCATAATGTCAATTGTGTTATCATTTGCAATGTATGGATTTACGTTAAATTCGATTAGTACTATGGGAATTTTTGCAGGAGTTATGATGATTATTGCAACTCCGGCAATTGTAATGGCATATGTAGTAATGAAGATGCCAAAGTATGCCAAACCTGTTGGAGCAATCTTTGCACTAGCAGCAGGTACTGGAATCATAATGTTTGTAGCATTTGGATTAGTAGGTCCTCAACCATATCTGTTACCAGTTGAAGTTCCTGAAGAAGTTGCTGAAGAACCAGAAGCAATTCCAGCAGGAACACCAGTATTTACAATCAAGATGTTAGAAGGGTCATCCGTTCAAGGAGCACCAGACTATGATCCAGATGTAGCAAATGTACCCCAAGGTTATGTTGTAGAATGGGTAAATGAAGACTCTGTGGCACATACTGCTACAAGCTCGTTGGACTTTGGTGAAACATTTGACTCATCACTAGTTGGACCAGGCGAAAAGTTTGGACTAGATACAACAGACTTGGCAGTTGGTGAATACGAATACTTTTGCATAGTGCATCCATGGATGATTGCAACTTTAATCATCGAAGAACCAAAGGAAGCAATCACTGAAACGGTCTTGATCCCAGAAGGTGCAGGAGTGCAGCAGGTAGGTCAAGTATACTATGACCCAGATGTGATTACAGTAAGTATTGGTACTACAGTAGAATGGATAAACAATGATGTTGCAATACATACCTCAACAGACAAGAATGGAGGCTTTGATTCTGATATTATAGGTGCAGGAGCATCATATTCACAAACATTTAACGAAGCTGGAACATTTGATTACTTTTGCATAGTGCATCCATGGATGGAAGGCACTGTAATTGTTGAATAGTTTTGCAAAATACTATTTCATTTAATGAAAATCAAAAAAGACAACTTTTAGAACATGCAGAAAAAGAAAAACCAAACGAGTCGTGCGCCATACTGTATGGAAAAAACGATGACAGTAAAGCAATAGTAACAGAGATTTACTTTACAAAAAACATAGAAGAGTCACCAATCAACTTTACAATATCAAATGAAGAGTTAATCAAGGCATACAAAACAGCAGAAGAAAAACACTTGGAGATTGTCGGAATCTTTCATTCCCATCCAGATTCAATGGCAGTTCCATCAAATACAGATAAGAGATTCATGGAGAGTAATCCTGTAGTCTGGGTAATTTATTCAGGAGTTTCAAAGGAGTTTAAGGCATACACCCTAAATGAATCAGTTAAAGAAGTCACTATTCAGACTAGTTGAAAAGTTGCTTTTTGTCCATCCTTAATCTTTGAGAGAATTTTTTTGTCAGGTTTGATGATTCTCCCAATAACATTTACTGGCGAGTATGGAGTTATCTCCCCCTTTTTACCAATTGGGGTAGGACCATAAAATAAGCAAATTGCCTTTCCTTGGGGCCAGTATGTCACATCATTGAGTTTAACTGGAGATTTTGAATTTTCTTCAGATTCAGATACAGGGGACTCATCTGTGTAAATTTCCTCACCCCAAATGTTTAGAGATAATGTGAAAGGAAGTTTTTCAATAAATTGCTTGACAGTATTTGGAGAAGTAGAATCATCTAATTCTAATGAAATATTCTCAAGGTGTGGAATCGTCACTAGAATATTGTATTTCACGAATGATTACTCTTTCTTGAATTAAATATCCCTTACTTGCAATGTATTGTATGGAGATTCACGTATACGATACCTACGTAAAAGCCAAAGACGGACATACAATGCACTTTGATGTGATCACAAAAGAAAAAGATCATGACAAGGCAATCAAGTATGCAAAAGAATGGCTTGCAACTGTAGGAGAAGCAGGCTCTACTGTTACTACTGAAGAATGCCAATTCTGTCATTCACAGGGTGCACCTGAACCAGTAGCACAAGCAATAGAGAAGAACGGTTATTTCATCCAAAAGATGGAAGGCTGTCCATAAACTCCTTTTTTCTAATTTTTAGAATTATTTAGATTCGCGTGCTTTTTTGAGTGCTACTTTTGCTTCGGTCACAATTTTATCGTATGCTGCTTTTGCATCATCTCGTTGTTTCGTAGTAGATGAATCACTTCCACGAATCTTTTCATATGCTGCTTTTGCTTTTGCCACAATAGTATTGTAAGCAGTAACAGGATCTTTGGCCTTGATTATCTCATCAGTTATTGCAGTTGTCGTAGTGCCAGAACCTGATGTAGTTGAACTAGTTGTCTTTCCTGACGTATTTTTTATCTCTGCTATTGCTTTTTCATATGCTGCTTTTGCATCAGCAAGTGATTTGTCGTATGCTGCTTTTGCATCAGCAAGTGATTTGTCGTATGCTGCTTTTGCATCAGCTAATGCCTTTTCTATTGGATCCTTGATATTTGATGTGTTAGATGATGATTGTGAATTGGTATTTGTTCCTGAGGATTGGGAGTTTGTTGAAGACTTGCTAGTGCCTTCAGTAACTTTTTTGAGTTCTGCCTCGGCAGCACTTAGTGCCTTTGAGTATACTGTCTTTGCATCTTTCTTTTGTTGATCGGTAGCATTTTTGTCAATTCTTACCTTGTCATAAGCTGCCTTGGCGTCCTTTACAGTCTTTTCGTATTTTTTTATGGCATTTTCTATCTCCTTATCAGTAGTTTGTGCAGAGACATTGTTTGCAGTTAGAGGAGCAAGAATTAGTGACAGTATGATATAACTTACAATGAATGAATTTCGTTTATTTTTGAAAAGGTTTAGCATAGAGTGGATCTTGTAATGAGAGGGTTATTGCCCATCCTAATAAACTTGGAGATTAATTCATTCTAGAAAATTAATGGATTCTGAAATCTTTTTTACTCTACAATGTAAATCAGAACATGGAAAAACCTCAGTACGTCAAGCTAACTGTAGAAGGAAGTAAAAAGACCAAATGGATTTGTGGCTGCTTTCTTACAGAAGATGATTACTTCAAGTTCTGCGACAAGCATAATGCGGCACTCAAAAAAGCAGTACTAGCTCAAATAGACGAGTTGGATATGACTTTGGTAATTAATGAGGGTTAGAGTGCAATTATTGCAACAAATGCAGATACAAAGACTATTGCAATTGTGTTTAATAGTTTGATTACAGTGTTTAGTGCAGGTCCTGCTGTGTCTTTGTATGGGTCGCCAATGATATCACCGACTACTGCGACTTTGTGTTCTTCGCTTCCTTTGTTTCCTTGCATTTCAACTAACTTCTTTGCATTATCCCATGCACCACCAGTGTTTGCCAAATGATATGCCAAGAAAATTCCAGTAACAACGGCACCCATTAGCAATCCTGCTACTGCAGTTGGACCAAGTAATACGCCCAAGATAATTGGAGCAATAATAGCTATAACAGCGGATTTCCATAATTCTTTGATTGATGCTACTGTTGCAATGTCTACACATTTTGCGTAATCCGGAGTAGATTTTCCAGTGAGAATTTCAGGGTCTGCCTTGAATTGTCTTCTTACTTCATCTACCATCTTAGATGCGGCTCTAGATACACCGTTGATTAGCTGACCAGTGATGATAAATGGGATTAATCCACCTACTAGTAAACCTACAATTACTGCAGGATTTGTCAAGCTGTAATCTAATTCTAAAACTCCTTCAAAGATATGAGAAGCCTCAAATTGGAATGCTTGCATCATTGCAAGAGCTGCCAATGCTGCACTTGCTATAGCGAATCCTTTGGTAACGGCTTTGGTAGTATTTCCTACTGCATCAATTTCATCAGTTACCTTACGATTTTCTTCACCCATTCCAGTCATCTCTACAATTCCTCCAGCATTATCTGCAATTGGTCCAAATGCATCAATGCTCAGAACAATTCCAGCAAGACTTAGCATTGCCATTGCAGTTAATGAAGTTCCAAAGATTCCATAGAGTACTGGGTCTGCACCTTCTGGAGCAGCGGCAGATGAAATGCTATATGAAAGAACAATTGCAACTACTAGTGCAATCATGAAAGGACCTGTTGATTGTAGTCCTTTGATAATTCCCATTAATGTTAATGATGCATAACCCCATTTTGCAGAGTCTGCAATTTCTTTAACTGGTCCGAATTTGTAATTTGTATACTTGTCTGTAATCTTTTGAATCACAGGGACGAGAATTACACCAATTACCGTAGTGCCAAATAATGCGTATGCTGCAGTGGATTCACCAATAAATTGAGTCGTAAATACAAAGTTTAGACCAATTGCAATAGCTGCAGAGACATAAAATGAACGATTCAAAGGCTTCATTACATCAGTGACATTCTTAGAGCCAACTATCACTACTCCAATAATTGATGCAATCATTCCTGATGCTCCAATAAGGATTGGATAAAGGAAGAGTTCAGGTGCGCCAATTAGTGCTGCAATAAGTAATGCTGCAAGTATAGTTACAATATAAGATTCGTAAACATCAGAACCCATTCCAGCTGCATCTCCAACATTATCTCCTACATTATCTGCAATCGTTGCAGGGTTTCTAGGATCATCTTCAGGAATGTTTGCTTCAACTTTTCCAACCAAGTCAGCACCCATATCTGCTGCCTTGGTGAATATTCCACCACCAATTCTAATGAATAATGCAATAAGGCTTGCACCTATTCCAACACCAGCGATTGTAATTGGATCGGGATAAATCAGATAAAGTCCAGTTATTGCCAATAAAGCCATTGCCGGAACTGCCAATCCTACTGTAGCACCACCTCTAAAGGCCATTGCAAATGTTTTACCCAGTCCACTGTTGCTAAGATGTGCTGCTCGTACTGCAGCCTTTACTGTAATTTTTAATGAAATTAATCCTGCTACTGCAGATAAAGTGGCACCTACTGCAAAGGCAATTCCGTTTGAAGGTTGCAAAAATCCGCCTATGATTACTGAAAGTGCGATTGCAACTGGAATGATAATCTTCATTTCTCTTTTGAGAAATGCAGCAGCCCCAACTTTGACAGCGTTTGAGATATCCATCATCTCTTTTGTACCTGTGGGTTGTTTTGTAATCCATGCCACAAGGCCGGCAGCTACAACAAAAGAAGCTATACCTGCCCCAATTGGCAGAAGTTCCTGTACCTCCATTTTAATACCTGCATGCCTATTCGGGCGAAATATAAATCATTGATAAAAAATTAGAAAAATTTCATTTTCTTTTACGATATGGTGCAAAAGTTTTACCACGAATTCCTTGCCTGACTAACTTGTTGAATCTTTTCCCATGTGCCAAATATGGAAATCGCATATGGATCAACTCATGGACTATAGTGTTTTCAAGATTTCTCTCGTCAGGTATCTTTCTAACATTAATGAATATCATGTTGTGTTGAAGGTACGACACACCATAGTATTTGTATGCAGATGTACGTCGTCCTTCAGTCATTTCTTTTGGCATTTCCAGAACCTCTTTTGTGGTAAGAAGAACTTTCGGTTCTGGAATAGAAAACCTATTTGCATATATTCCAATTTTTTCTAAAATTTGTAAGCGGAGTTCGGGTTCTAGCTTCATGTTCCTTTATTTTGGATTGCGGGTTTATTCTAAAGTGTCAATTGTTGCTTTGAGTTTTGTTCATTTTGTCAATATGAAGAGGGTCAGAGTTTTAGTAGTGTAATCATGTATCATACAGCCACCGTCTCATCATACCCCTAATTCATTAGATCAAGTAGGGATTTTACTTTATGTTTTATTTCTGCAGTAATTATTACAAATACTAGCCCTTCATTGGGTTGACCATACATTACTACAGAATTCTCAGGTGCATTGATGCATACAGGAAGAACAAGTAAATCCTCTTCGCCATGGACTGTGATTCGAACGGGTGGTTTTGAGCTAAATGCCTTCTTAATTGTTTCAAGGCTTTCAGAAGATATTTCAGCTGCTGGATTATTACAGGTCAGGTGAGTCGTAACAGAAGTTTCGGTTGGAGGACTTCGCCGAACGCGTTTTTCTTGTCCATCAACAATTTGTAAGGATGGAATTATTCCATATTTGATCATTTTTTCTGTTGTAGCATCCCCAACAGTAATAACAAACGCATCTTTGGGTAAAAGTTTCAAAATTTCTTCTTTGTTTGTTTTTGCATTAGGGATAAGTGCTCCTAAAGGAATCTTTAATTTTTCACGAAGATTTTCTGGAAGTTTCACGACATTATCAATTAGTTTGAAGGATTTGTACTTGCTGCCGTTCCAGAACCTAATGATTGACCTGCATCAGTTTTTGGTATGTTTTCCTCAACAGGTTTTTCTTGTGCAGTTTCAGAAGCCATCTCTTCTTGTAATTTAGCAGCCAATATACTACATTGAGCTGCAATGTTCTTTGCAGAGTTTCTGAAAGCTTCTGCACTTGGTGAATTTGGATCAGTTAGCATTATTGGTTTGCCAAGATCAGAGCCAGACATTATTCCAGAGTTTAATGGAATTTCGCCAATAAATGGAATCTTGAATTGTTCACTGATCTTTTTGGCACCACCTTCACCAAAGATGTAATGTTTTTCATCACATTTTGAACATACAAAGCTACTCATATTTTCTACAACTCCAATAATTGGTACATTCAGCTTTTCAAACATTCCAATTGCTTTTACTGCAACATTACTTGCCACATCTTGTGGAGTTGTTACAACAAGTATTCCAGTGATTGGAATTGTTTGAGCTAAAGTTAAAGGAATATCTCCGGTTCCAGGTGGCAAGTCAACGATTAGATAATCAAGGTCACTCCAGTTAGTATCTACTAAAAATTGTTTTAAGATTCCAGAAATAATTGGTCCTCGGTATATGGCAGCTTGGTGAGATTGTTCTGCAAAAAATCCAAATGACACGACTTTCATCCCATTTGTTTCTGCTGGTTGTAATTTGTTATTATCAACTTCCATAAATGCATCCTTCATCCCAAGCATTAATGGAATGCTAGGTCCATAGATATCTGCATCAAGTAATCCTACTTTTGCTCCTGTTTGAGATAATGCTAAAGCTAAGTTTAATGAAACTGTTGACTTGCCAACTCCACCTTTACCACTTGCTACACCAATGATGTTCTTAACAGTGGCCATCCCTGTATCAGCATCAAGTGAACGACCTTCCATGACTTTTGCAGTTACATTTAGATCAAAGTTTTTTACACCATCAATTTCACCAATGGCCTTTCTAACATCTTCTTCAATCTCTGCATTAAACGGACATGCAGGAGTAGTAAGCTCTAATGTAAATTTGAGATTTCCTTGGTTGAGTTCCAAATCTTTTATCATCCCCATTGATACAATGTCTTTTTTCAAATCTGGATCAATAACAGTACTAAGTTTTTCGAGAACTTGATCTACTCCAACCATGGGTGAAAAGCTCCGTTTACTTTATTTAAAGATAGGTTGGGAAATCATCTCAAATTAAGAATAATTGAACAATCGTAAAAATACCTGTAAATTTTGTGAAAAATTACCCAAAGATTCATAAATTCAGATTCGGAAATCAGTGCACAGTTGTTTTCTATATCTACCCTAGTCGATGTTGTAAGGATACCACCTAGCTTGTTTGGCACAACTCTCAAAAAAGCGGCAATCAACATTCTCAAAGAAAAGTACGAAAGCATGATCAATGCAGATTTGGGATACATCATTATGATTTTAGATGCCAAAGTAGACGAGATGGGAAAGATGGTAGCCGGAGATGGAGGAACATTTCACAAAGTTGAGTTTGAGGCATTAACATTTTATCCAAAACTACAAGAGATTGTTCAAGGGGAGATTGTAGACATTACAGACTTTGGTGCATTTGTTAGAATTGGCCCAACTGACGCATTACTACACCTTTCACAAGTAATGGATGATTATTTGAAGAGTGATGTAAAGTCAGGAATGATTCTTGCAAATCAAAGTGGAAGAACTCTCAAAGTTGGTTCAACATTACGTTCTAGAATTACTGCTGTATCATTAGGTAAAGCAGCTTCAATGGGAAAGATAGGAATCACATGCAGACAGCCATTCTTAGGTGCTGATGAATGGATTGCAGAAGAGATCAAAAAAGGTGGAAGCGATGCAGATAGTGACAAGCCATCAAAGAAAGAAGAAAAGGCTGTAGAAGTAAAGGAGAAGTAAAATGGTCAGAGAGATGGCTTGTAGAAAATGCAAGTTCGTTACAACAGGAAAAGTTTGTCCCGCATGCAAATCATCAGATCTTACCCCAGACTGGAACGGAATTGTTCTAGTAGTTAATCCAGAAAATTCTCAAATTGCACAGACCTTAGGCATTACATCAAAAGGAAAGTACGCAATCAAGGTAACATAAGTTGGGCAATAGTCCAAAAAAAGATTTAGAGAGATTTCTAGCTGAAGATATAGGAAAAGGAGACATTACAAGTGCACTTTTACCAAAAAAGAAAATTTGTGCTCAGATAATTTCTAGAGAGAAAGGCATTGCGGCAGGAACAAAATATGCAAAAGAAGTTTTTACATTAAAAAAATGCAAAGTCAAAATTAAGAAAACGGACGGTAGTAAAATAAATCCAAATGATGTAATTATGGAAATTTCAGGGAATGCAGATTCAATTTTATCATGTGAGAGAACATCATTGAATTTGTTATCTAGAATGTGTGGAATAGCCACACAGACAAACGAGTTAAGCAGATTAATTGGAAATAACAAGACAAAATTGTTTGCAACAAGAAAGACGGCTCCAGGTTTACGATTCTTTGACAAAGAAGCAGTAAGTATTGGAGGAGGGTTCAAACACAGAATGCGACTAGATGACATGGTCATGATAAAAGATAATCATATTGAGGTAGGAGATTCATTAGTGGAGATAATTCGTAAAGCCAGAAAAAAACACAAGAAAATTGAAGTTGAAGTAGAAAACCAAAAAGATGCACTGATTGCAGCAAAAGAGCATGCAACAATAATCATGCTAGATAATTTTTCGCCAAATCAGATTAAAAAAACAATTAAGATTTTAGAGAAAAATAAGCTTAGAGATAAAGTAAAACTTGAAGCATCAGGAGGAATATCAAAAAAGAACATTAAATCATATGCAAAAACAGGAGTCGATATAATTTCAGTTGGTTCCATAACAAATTCAGTTATGGGCATAGATTTGAGCCTAGAAGTTAAAAATTAGTTTTTGTTTCTTTGTTGAATTTTTGATTCTAATTCTTTTAGTGATTTATTTTTTGGATCAATCTCTTTTAATTTCTCACAAGATGCAATACTGTCTTTAATTTGACCAAGCTTAAAGTGAGCGTTTGCTTTTAACAAAAGCACGTCAGGATCATATTCACCTATTTTTAATGCCTCATCAAAGTGTACTAATGCAGTTTTTAATTTACCTCGCATGTAGTATATGCCTCCAACGATAAAATGCACATCATGATTATGAGGGGTTTTTCGAAGTATTTCGTCTCCAATCTTAATTGCCTTATCATATTGCTTGTCTTTGACTAACTTTCGTAATTCCTTCATTTGATTGCGTACTGAAAATTCTTTTTCGCTAGGTTTTTTCCCAAATAATCCCGTCATGTGATTTCAAAAGTGATAAGAATGATGAAGTTAACTTATTGCAAGCATTCTTTCAATTGCAAGTCTGGCCTTATCGGCAGTTTGCTTTGGGACTTTAACTTCATATTTATCTTCAGATAAAGAATCAAAGACTTTTTGCAGAGTAATCATCTTCATGTATTGACATTCTGCTTTATCAGACGCTGCAACAAATGTTTTTTCTGGATTTTGTTTACGCATTCTATATAATATTCCAGTCTCCGTTGCAACAACAAATTGATTTGATTGAGATTTACTAACATGATTCATCATGCCTTCTGTTGACAGAATTTGTACTTGTCTTCCTTTGTAATTTCCTGCAGCTACATCATACATCATAGGAGTTGTGCAGCTGCATTCAGGATGAATGACAAATTCTGCATTTTTCATGGAATCAAGTTTTTGTGTAACATCTTCTGGCGTTATACCAGCATGTACATGGCATTCACCTGCCCAGATGTACATGTTTTTTCTTCCAGTCATTTTAGATACAAAGGAGCCAAGAAACATGTCAGGTAGAAACAAAATTTCTTTATCCTCTGGAATCGCTTTTACTACATTTACTGCATTTGACGAAGTGCAACAATAATCAAGCTCTGCTTTGATTTCAGCAGTAGTATTGACATAACCTACAGCAATAGCATTAGGGTGTTGCTTTTTCCAATTTTTTAGATCATTAACAGTTATGGAATCAGAAAGAGAACATCCTGCCTCCAGATCAGGTATCAATACTTTTTTTTCTGGAGATATTATGGCTGCAGTTTCAGCCATAAAGTGTACACCACAAAACAAGATTGTCTTGTGTTGAGTCTTTGCAGCTTGACGTGCAAGACCTAAAGAATCACCAACAAAATCAGCAACATCTTGAACTTGTGGAATTTGGTAATTATGAGCTAAGATAACAACGTCTTTTTCTTTCTTTAATGCAAGTATCTCATCTTGTAAATTCAAACTATTGTGAGTGATTTATGAGCGAATTTAAAGAATGAGAAAGAGACAGGTAATTTCTATAATTCACGCTTTTATGGCAATAATTGCCAATTTAGGTTCCAATTTGAATGTCTTGAGAACATATTTCCCTCAGTCTTTCAATTGCAGACAAAGTAGCCAGTCTACTTGTTTTTGGATTATTTGCATCAGGTATGTTTTCAACGATAAATGACATCTTTCCAAATTTACCTATTGCCTCTACCTGATGTGTGTTAGTGATAGAATTCGGATCAGCTATAATTTTGACAGATGTTTTTTCACTTCCTAATCCGGCTAAGCTCAATAATGCTGCAACATTGATGTTTGCGGGAAATAATGAAACAGCATCTTTAGCAGAACCCTGAAAAACTACAGTAGGCGCCGAGATTGATTCAATATCAATATCAGAAGTTTCAAAAAATTTTGCGCCTTTTAATGATCTTGGGTGCTTTGTAGTAGTCAAAGTTACTGCATCCAGTTCATCTTTTACAGCTTTAATACCATCTAGACCGGCAATTGCCCCAGATGGCAGATAAATTGTTTTTTTAAATTCTTTGCATGCATCATAAAGAATTTCAAAAATGGATTCATCCAACAGAGCGCCAACACTCATGATCATCATATCCTTTCTATTTTGTAAAACACTTAATGCTACATCTTTGACTGCATTTTGAGAAGCTGCCTCAACTACCAAATCAACGTTATTTGATGAAAGTAAATGTGAGTTTTTTACAATTTCTGGTTTTTTGGATAATTTTGAAATCAATTCATTTGAGCGCTCTTCAGATTGATCAAACACATGTGTAAGCAAAGCTGGAATTTTTCCAGAATCAATAGATAATGCTATTTGAGTGCCAATCGCCCCACATCCTAACAAAGCAATTTTTTTCAATTAGATCGTCTTGGATTCAACTTGTAATTAATTTTAGTCTATTATTAGTAAAACATTGGCATAACCTAAAGATTTTATCTTCAGGATCAAAGTACTCCTATGCTCAATAGTGTCTTCAAAGATGCCATAAAGAGGCGTGAAAAGACTCTAGAAATTCTTAGGGGGCCAAAATTTGAGCAAATTAAAGAAGAAGCACGACAAAATTGGGTTGAATTTGTTCCAGAAAAAATTGAGAGTGTAATTGCAGGTATTGACAGTAGTTTTAACAGTACCAAATTCCAAGGCGCAGAAATGTGGGCAGTCACTGCAGTTTCTGTAAAATCAGATGGTGAGATTCTAGAAGATCTACATGATTTTGGTTTGGGATATCCTCAATCAGATATTTCGTCTATTGCAAGTAAGATGGAAGTTGAAGCTTGCGAGAAGACGGTTGATTTAACAGATTTAGTTTTGATGGATGGCTCTTTGTATTCTCAATTTATGACAAGACAATCATCCCTCACATCATCAATAGTTCGAGTAATGAAAAAACGTGGAAATGTTATTTTCATTTCCAAAACATCAAACACCAGAGCTCAATTTGAGAAACTAGGCTCAATTGCAGGAGACATATTCTATTTTAATCATGCAACCCAATCACCTGGATTTAGCAAGTTGTTTAAGGATCCAAGTTATGGTAAAGACAAAATCATATCATCTACATATGCTAGATTAAGTGAATCCTTACCATTAATCAAAATTGAATTACTAGGGGAAGACTATACTGAAACGGAAATTAAGGAATTGCTCAATAAACTGTATAAAAATAGTGTTGGCGGATACCCATATTCATTAAAGCTTGCACACAACAATTGTAAGATTAGTGGAAAAGATCTTGCAAAATTAGTTAGTCTGCATGGACTTTCAACAGAGATTGGTTCAAGGGAGGTCCTAGGTTGATCATAGGATACGTAATTGGAGAATCAAAACCTACAAGAATTACTGCTCTAGCTTCAAGAGCACTATCAATAGGAGAATATGTTATTATCAATTCTGATGAAGGTAAAATTTTAGGATTAGTTGAAAGATCATATGTTTCAAGTGTAGCATTATCAGATGTTAGAAATTTTGATGAAGCAGTAGAAAGCAAAGAGATTGCAGAGATTAACAAACGAGATAAGGGGTACACATCACAAATAATGATTTTGGGTTTCTTAGATAAATTACAAAAAGGTCAATCAATAGTTCCTGCAATACCTCCATTACCAGGAACAGAAATTCTTGAAGCATCAAAAAAAGATTTGGAGAAAATTTTTGGGCCTGATGGAAATGAATGGATAAGAATTGGTTCTCTTTTAAGGAATCCAGAAATTGATGCAAAAATTAACATCAACAAAATAGTTGCGCGTCATGTTGGAATTTTGGCGATGACTGGAATGGGGAAAAGCAATCTAGTTTCATTACTAGCAAAACAAATTGACAGTCTAAGTGGGACTGTGATAATTTTTGATTATCATGACGACTACAGTAATCTAGCCATTCCAAGAATTAATGTGATTGATGCAAAGATCAATCCCAGACTTTTAGATGCAGAATCACTTGGGGAAGTGTTAGAGATACGGGATAATGCTAGTATTCAACAAAGAATTCTTCGTATGGCGTTTACCAAACAAGTTAAAGAAAGTAAAGACTTCTGGATGGCACTAAATGATCAAGTAGAAGAAATAATTCAACTAAATAAAAAAGACAAAAAAGAATACACATACTCTGGTGGAAGGGTTCAAGACAAAATTGATGATGCGCAACATAAATTTTCAGATATTTTAGATCCCGATGTAGTTGATCCCATTGGTCTAATCAAAGAGGGAAGAATTAACGTACTGAATATTTCTAGCCTTAGTGAAAAACAGGCAAATGTAGCTGTTTCATATTATCTTCAAGAATTACTAAATGACAGAAAAGAATCAATTCGTGCAAAAAATGCAAAACAAACAACAAAGAGGTCCCCTAGATTTGGAACTTCAATTTTTGTAGTAATTGAAGAGGCCCACGTGTTTATTCCCAAAGGAGAAGATACACAAGCAAAGTATTGGGCATCAAAAATTGCCAGAGAAGGTAGAAAGTTTGGACTCGGTTTAGCAGTAGTTTCACAGCGACCAAGGAGCCTAGATCCAAATATTTTAAGCCAAATGGGTTCACTTGCAATAATGAAAATTGTTCAAGAAGATGATCAGAGTCAAATCACGTCAGCGGCTGAATCAATCAGTAAAAATTTGATAGAGCAATTAACATCACTAAATGTAGGCGATGCAATTTTAGTTGGACAATGGGCAAATCTTCCATCAATAGTTCACATTCAAGAAGTTAAAGAAAAGACCAGGGGAGCAGATCAAAATGCAGTGACAGAGTGGGCAGTTGCAAAAAAATTTGAAGGAATCGCAAAGGAATCAACACAAAAACTTATTCAAAAAGACTTGTTAGTTGATTAGAATGCGTTTTTCACACATTTCAGACACACACCTAGGATTAACTCAATACAACTCAGAAGAAAGAGAGAACGATGTCTATGAAGCATTTAGTCAGGCAATAGACAGATCAATTGCAGATAAAGTGGACTTTGTAATTTTTGCCGGAGATATTTTCCACACTCCAAGTCCAAGTGGGACTGCAATAATGCATATGGCTCATGCATTAAAAAAACTAAAACAAAATAACATAGAATCGTTTTTCATCTTAGGAGAGCATGATATTAGTAGAATAAGGGCATATCCGGTTCCGTACGTCTATCATAAACTTGAATTTTCAAAATATATCGGACAAGGCGACCCCATTTACTTTAAGGATGTCATGATAGTTGGATTTGATAAAATAAGAAAAAGTGAAATAAATGAATTTGAAGAAAAATTTGCAAAAGTTGATTCTTTAGCAAAAGAATTCAAAGGTCATAAAATTTTAGTATTACATCAAGGGTTATCGGAAGTAAACAAATTTGCTGGAGAATTAAGTGCTAATGATCTTCCAAAAAATTTTACATATTATGCAATGGGTCACCTTCATGACAAATTTTTAAAATCATTTACTAATCTAGGAGGACCGCTAGCATATCCAGGTTCAACGGAATTAACCACCAGTGAAGGAATTAAGGAAACGTCCAAAGGATTTTTTGAAGTGGATATTTCAAGTCAAAATGCAGAGCCTGAATGGATAGAGCTTGAACTTCGAGCTCAGAGATCACTTGTGGTAAATTTTGATGATCTTAGTTCATCTATTGACCAGATTATTGGAGAGTTTAGAAATTCAAAGAAAAAGCCGATTGTAGATATTAAAATTCGAGGTAAAGACATACCGTCAGATGTTGTTCAAGCACAAGTTTCACGTCTTATTCCTGAGACATTATACTGTTCATGGAAAATTGCAAGAGAAGGAGATAATTCATCAATTTACTTGGAAAAACCTGCGAAAATTGATGATGAGTTACTAAAGCTTGCAATAACTTCGTTGAAATCTGAACATCTTGGAAATTTTGCAATAAACGAACTACTCCCGCTTCTGACTTCAAATCAGGTTGAAATAGCAAATCAGATGGTTGTAGATAATTACAGACAATTCAGAAAGGAGAAACTAAATGATAAGAACAGTTGAGATTGGAGATTTTCTATCCCACTCAGATACAAAACTAAATTTTGAAAATGGAGTTACAGTCTTTGTAGGCCATAATGGAGCAGGTAAATCAAGTGTTATTGATGCAATTACATTTGCATTATTTGGACAACACACAAGAAAATCTAACAAAGGATTAGTACGTAGGGGACAAAATCAAGGATTTGCAAGCATTACGTTTACTGTGGGAGATAGAGAGTATAGATCAACTAGAAAAATAGACACAAAGGGTACAATGTCATCACAATTCTTAGAGAGAAAAGAGGAAGATTGGATTCCAATTGCAGAAGGAGAAAGAAAGCAATTTGGAGAATCTATGACAAAAAAAATTGAATCAGCCATTGGTTTAGATTTTGAAAAATTAAAAATTGCATCAATTGTTCAGCAAGGAGAACTTAATTCAATAATCAAGGCAAAACCAAAAGAATTCAAAGAGTTGATTAATGCCATAATAGGTATCGACAAGCTGGATATTTCATCAGAATTTATGAAAGAAATTCTAAAAAACTTCAGACATACCATAAAAACTGAATTAAACTATGACGATACGCAAATTGACTTTTTAAAAAATGAGGTCGATAGATCAAAAGAAGAAGTAGAAAAAAACATTCCCTTACATAAACAAATCATTGCAGAAAAAGAAAAAATTCAAAATGAGATAAAACAACTTAAAGAAAAAATAGAAAGAGATTCCCCCAAATTGGATAAAATTCAGCAATTAAATTTGAGAAAAGATGAATTGGTAAAATATGCAAAAGATGCAATCTTGTCAATTCAGAAAGATATCACTCAAAAAGAGAGGAAAATTAGTGAATGTGAAGGCTGTTTTGACATAATTACGAAGAAAAATGATTTGGAAAACGTATTAAAAACAATTGAAGAAAGTATTGAAGATTCGTTAAAGAAAATTGAAGGCCTTAAGCTGAAAATAGCTTCTCTAAATGAACAAGAATCTATTGCAAAAAAACTACATCTTGATGACGGTAAATGCCCAGTGTGTGATTCTAAAGTTGATCATTTGAATCCATTATTTCAGGAAGAGCACCTCAGAGAAGAGATCAATAGAATGAAAAATGAGACTATAAAGTTGGAAAAGGATCACGGAGCATACACTATAAAGAAGAATGATTTTACAAAGAAGATTCAGCAGATTAGAGATGCAGAAACAATTCTCCGAACTCATTCAATTACATCAATTCAAGAAATTAGTCAATTAAAACAAGAAGTACAAAATAAGCGTAGTGACATACAAAAAATTCCATTAACAATTAATTCAAGACAATTAGTTGAGATTGCATCAATTGACTCACACTCAAAGCAGTTGTATGAAAAAATCCATCAACTTGAAGAACAGACAAAAGATTTTGATTTTGAATCATTTAAAAATTTGAAAAATTCTTTGACAGATAAAGAAAGAGAGGGAAGTAGTTTAGATCAGAAATTAGGAGCCATACAAGAAAAAATTCGAAATGATGAAGAAAGAATTTCCAAAACAGAATCAGCGTTAAAAGAATTGAATGTTGTCAAACAGTATATCGATAATCTTGTAAACATTCAAAACAATGTTTTTAGTCGTGACGGTCCAGTTGCAACAAGTTTAAGATCATGGGCATTAGACATGATTTCACTTAAGGCATCTGAATATCTATCCATGTTAAACACAAAGATTCAGCGAATAGAGTTATCAGAAAAAGCTAGGGATGTATCAATAATTTGTTACTCAAAAACCACCAGTTTAGATTTAGAATCTTTGAGTGGTGGGGAGCAGGTAAGCATTGCACTAGCACTAAGACTTGGAATGACTCAGTTACTAGGAACTTCCAATCTGAATTTTGTCATTCTAGATGAGCCAACAATGCATTTAGATGAAGAACGAAGAAGATCATTAGTCAAAGTTCTATCTCAACTTTCAGAGATAGGAAATCTACAAGAAAAAGTACCTATGCAGTTTATTATAATTACTCATGATGCAGAGATTTTTCAAGATTCTGCAGTTGAGCAGATTTTCAGATTCGAATCTTCCAATTCAGGAACGGTAGTTACAGCACTCTAGCCGCCAGTAAGCTTGGCAAACTTTTCATTTTTGCTAAGTTTTTCCATAAATTCAATGTTGGATAAAGCAACAACTGCTGATTCTACTACTGGCTCATCAGGATCATTTAGAGCCTTTTGGAGTGCTTCTTTTGCCTCCTTATTTCCTACAACACCTAATGCTATTGCAGCTTCATGTCGTACAAACATGCTAGGATCATTTAATGTGGCATCAACTAGATGGGGAACACATATTGAATGACCCATTTGACCTAATGAAAAAGCAGCCTCGTGTCGGACTAGCTCATTAACATCATTTTTGAGAACTTTGGCAATGTAGGGTACTTTGTCTTCTCCACCAAAATCTACCAAGATGCAAGTTGATCGAGTTCTCACTACATAATCATCATGTTCTAAAAGATTTACAAAATATTTTACATCTTTTTTTTCATATTTTTCTTCCATTTCGGAAAATAGTTTTAATCGCTCATCAGTCACGACTTGTTTTTGACTCAATGATAAATGCCACCTAGTCTCATATATTATCCTAATTCGTATTTTCAAATTAAGGAAAGACATAGTTATGTTTTTAATAGAAAATCAAATCAACTAAATTATGCGAGCAAAGATAGGCGAGAAAGCACCTAATCTCAAAATTTCCGAATGGGTCCAAGGAATGCCAACAAATTTTGATCAGGAGAAAGACAAGATCATTCTCGCAGAGGTTTTCCAAGTAAATTGTCCGGGATGTTTTATGTATGGCATACCTGAGGCGATAAACATCTACAACAAATACAAGGATGAAGGAGTTCGAGTCGTAGGCATTGCAACAGCGTTTGAGGATTTTGATAAAAATACACTAGACAATTTGAAATTATTGTTAAAAACAGGAGAAGTGATTGGAGATACCCTTCAATCACTTGGTCAATACAAGCAGCTGGATGGAAACAAAATACCATATAAAATACCATTTCCAGTAGCTATGGATTCCCTTATCAAGGAAACAGGTGAGATCGATAATGCAAGAATTATGGATTTTATTTATTCACAAATTCCAGCATTTGATTCACAACCAGAAGATTATCGCACTCAGATTATTCAAAGAGTCAAAGATTACATGAAATCAAAAGAGTATACTGCAGAAACATTTGAGATGTTTTCCTTGCAAGGAACACCATCTACAATTCTAGTTGACAGAAAAGGAATATTACGAGACGTATCCTTTGGGCAGAGCGGTAATTTGGAACCAATGATTCAATCATTACTTAATGAGTGACCGCTTTTTTAAAAATAAAAGACCAATCAGTCCAGTAGCCAAAACCAAAGGAGCTATTTCAGAAAACTCTGGTAGGTAAGTGGTTCCAATAATATCTAGAGTGTGTTTTCCTGTACCTACGAATTCAAGTGTAATAAATGATATTTGCTCACTTGTCTGTACCTTTGGAAAAATTTCTACATCATTAAGGAAAAAAGTGAAATTGCCATTGATCAAATTTTTAGGAATGTAAATTTCTGCTAAATTATTTTCTAGTCCACTATCAATTGTCAGCGTTAATCGTTTTCCTTCGGCATCAAAATTAATCTTGTTTACATCAAAATTAGAGACAGTTTCAACTTCAAACTCATAACCACCCGTTTCAATTATGAAGTCTTGTTTCAAACCAGTACGATCAGATAAGGGTGCTGCAAATGCGGGAGATACAGTTGTAAAAATTATTAAAAGTACCAGTAATGTTTTCAATTTATGCTACGCCAGGTAGAACTCGTTTCCTAAGTTCTTTATCTTTTGCAATCCTTGGATGATGAGGATCTGCCAATATTACTTCAAACCAATAGTGCATACCATCTTTGTAAACAAAATAAGAACCTAATAGCTTCATGTTTGGATGTTTTTCCATAACTCTATTCTCTGCGACTTGTTTCATACTTACGTCTGCTTTAATTCTAGTAACACCAAGATGTTTTGGTCGTCTACCACCTCTTGGGCGTTGTCGTCTCATGCCGCCTGTACCAACTCGCATTCTGATTACTACAATTCCTTGTTTTGCTTTGTATCCTAGTCTTCGTGCTCGTTGAATTCTACTTGGAGTGTCAATTCTAGTCATAGCATTTTGTTTACGCCATCCGACAATCCTATCACGAATGTCTGGAGAATTTTCCTTCCACAATTGAACCCAAATTTGGTCTTGACGACTAGGCATATCGCCAACTAACGAAATCCCCTTAATATCTTATTTGCAATTTGAGAGAGGAAAAATTAGGAATTAACCTCAAATCAGCAAAAAATCAATTGATCAGGTTTTAGCAATAAATTGACCACATTCATTCTTGAGGAAAATCATCCTAACTCTAAATGATAAAGACTATATCGATTTTTTAGAATCTGCACAAGAATGTGAGAAATTATCAGCAGAAGAGATGATTTACGATCTCATTAACTACTATATCAAAGTACAAAGAAACAAGGAAAAAATTCGTGCCAGATTTCAAAAAAAACTTTGAAGGAAAGCAGTAACAATCAAAATCAGGCAATATTTTCAATGATTGTGAAACCAGCACATGTTTTTGCAGGCTTGATTTTGATAATAATTGGTTCATTGATAGTAGTATATGACTATCCACAATTAGAATACCTAAAAAATGTAGAACAAATTACAGAATCAACTGATACAATCGGTTTACAAGGTAGATTACAGATAGAGTTTACAGTAGGAATAACTATTTTGATTGCAGGAATAATACTAGCAGGATATGGAATGCTTAAAAAAATTAAAGGTTCTTTGGTAAAGTAATCTTAAAGGTGGTTGGATTAGAAGATAGTGTGATATCGCCGCCGTGTTTTTCGACAATACTTTTACAGATTGATAATCCAAGTCCAGTACCATAAGATTTAGTGGTAAACATTGGATCAAAGATTTGTGATGCAATAGAATCTGAAATTCCAGGACCTGTATCTTCAAATTCAATCAAAACTTTGTCATTTTTATCAGTAATTCGAATAGTAATGTCACCATCCTCATTCATGGCTTGAATTGCATTAGTAATCAAGTTAGCAAAAACAGCTTCTAATTTCCTATAATCACAGTTAATGCTGACATCTTTTTCTGGACGGTTAATGTTAATGTCAGAAGGTTTCACTATTGAATCAATAGCAGACTCTACTACTGCGCGAAGAGAAACTTTTTGCAGGTTTAATTCAGTAACACGGACATAATCTAAAACATCATCAACAAGATGGACAATACGTAGTATTGCTCGGTCTATTCTTCCATTATACTGTAATCGCTCTTCAATCTTCATGTTAGGTTTTGTTTTCATGATACCATGAGTTGTTTTAATGACTGAAAGTGGATTCCTAAGATCATGTGCTAATCTAGAAGTCAATTCACCGATGGTAGCCATTTTTTCAGAGCGGGACAACTGCTGTGATTTTTCATCAACCATTTTTTCAAGATATTGCTCACGAATTTCCAATTCCTTTTCTTTGACAGTAACTTTTTCAAGTTCTGCACGAAGTTCTTGATTTAGATTGTTGTAAGTTTTTTCTTTAATTTGCATCTCTTGATTTCGTCTGTTTAGTTCATCATTTTGTTCTTCGAGGCGTTGAGAAAGATCTTGTAATAGATCAACTTTTCCTTGCAAATCCTGATTAAGTTTAGCAGCAGCGTTAATTTTTTGATTTGAAATTTCAGCAATCTCACGTAACTGCATTTCCTTTTCTTTCAAATCCAGTTTAGTAGATTCTAATTCTTTAAACGCCGAAGCCGCAACCTCTGATAAATTTTGAATTAATGGATTTGGCAAATCAGGTTTTGAGGTTTGCATAGACATTTACTTGAAAATAAAATTTGATGTACTTGTGTTTGTTTGAGATGTACGGACAGAGAATTTACCTATTAACGAATGATTTTTCAGAAATTGTCTGTTCTTTTTGGACGCCTATGAAATCATATTTTCATCAATACCTAAAATAACATGGCTGGAAAGCACATCAACCGTAAAAAAAGAGAGGTATCTGCAGAAGATGAATGGGCGCATATTACTGGTGTTGGAGAAAAGATTGAAGTTGCAGATGCAATGGAAGTCCAAGACAGAAGCATTACTTTTAAAAATCAATATGGAGAACCTTCAACAAATTTTGAAGTCTATGAAGAAGAAAAAAACAAAATGAATGACGAGGTTGGAAACACTGCACAGTATCTAAAATTCGTAAATGAAAGCATAATGGAAAAGAAAAGAAGATTAGATATGTTTCATGAAAGACAAAGAAAATTCCAAGAAGAGATCGACTCACTTCAATTTTATCAACCAAAAACAAAAGAACAATTAGATAAAATAAAGTACAAAGACATTAAGGCAGGCGACATAGAGGCTGCAATAAAATTTCTTGAAAACGAAAGAGAAGAGATAAAGAGAAAGATGGAATACTTTACGTCTCAAGTAAGTAGAACTCAATCAGATTTAATAGAAAAAGACAAGCAGATAGCTGAAATCAAAGCTGAGCTTGTTTTAGCTCAGAAGAAGGAATCAATGCAAAGTGAACAAAAACAGGAAGACCCAATCGAGGTCATAAAAAAACAATTAGAATCACTAGAAAATAAAGAAGAAGCAAGAAAAATTCTACAGTCAGTAAATAGTCTTGTAGAAAGAATGAATGTTAGGAATAATTAGATAATATTTGTAACATCTAATTTGGGTTTTTATTACTCGATGTAATTACAAATTTATGAAAAAAATTCTATTAATGTTTAGTTTAATGATGTTATCAACGGCCACGGTATTTGCTCAAGAAGGAGGAATTCAGATATCAACTGACAAGCAGACGTATTACTTTGGAGATTTTCTCAAATTCACAATAAATGTAGATAATGTAACTGGAGATTTTGCAGTGATACACATAGTTGATTCATCAGGCAAAAAGAGTTCTCCAATTAATTTACCAATTTCTGAAAAAATAACGACAATAACTGCACCCAATCCATTTGGTGCAGAAATTTTTGGTGAGGGAGAATACACCCTAGAAGTGGATTATGATAGAAAATATCACTCAACGAAATTTTTTGTAAAAGATTCTGGCAAAGTAGTCATTCCAGTATGGATTAAGGACCTAGGGGCATGGTGGATTGAAGGTTTGATTTCAGATTCAGAATTTGCAAAAGGTATTGAATATTTGATAGAGAGTAATGTGATTGTTATCCAACAGCAAGCAGTACAAGAGAATCATGAATCATCAATACCAGATTGGTTCAGATATACTACAGAACTATGGATTCAAGAAGACAATGGGATTTCTGATGAAGAATTTGCCAATGCTTTAGCACATTTAATAAAAATTGGAGTCATAGTCATCAATGCAAGTGATGAAAGTGAACAGACATAGCATCATAGTCATAATAGCATCAATTGTCATCGTGGGAACGCTTGCATATTCATTTGTTAATGCAACATCAGTAGAAAACATTGAATTCAGATGGAATCAAAATAGTTCGTTTGATTATATAGTAATGATGCATGGTGGAAAGATTGAGTTATGTAATGCATCAGAATTTCCAGTCACAGTTAGAGCAATCAATATGGATTTGTATTTTGATAATCAGAAACTCGGTACCTTTACGGTGGAACCAGTTACGATCAATTCAAATTCTATGATTGAAGCTACTGGAATTTCAGATATGAAAGAAAATTCATCGCCCATAATGTTGCTCTTTATGAATACAGAATTTGCAGGAACAGACATTGCAAGGATAGACAGTAACAAAATGTTCGTACAGGTAAATTACAATACATCCATCTTGGGATTTATTCCACTTGTAGTATCTGAGGTATATTCAGGATATGAGTTTTATCAAATAATGAATGGTGAAATTGATAGTTTTCATTGTCAATAGGATAGATAGATGAATTTTTAATGAATATAAGAAAATGATTTAAAGAAATTTCAATAGTGTTTGTTTTCTTTAGACAGATATTTTTTCAAAATGGTTAATCCAATATCACATATATTATCAATATGGTAAGTGCCCCCGATAATACGTCTGTTATAATAGTAGATGACGATTATGATAGCTTAGAAGTACTATCAGAGTATTTGAGCATAAAAAATCTAAATGTGATTGCCAAGGCAAAAAATGGCGCTGAGGCGGTAATAATTTATGAAAAACTGCAGCCAGATGTAGTACTATTAGATGTCATAATGCCAGAATATGATGGATTTTATGCTTTACAGAAAATTAAGGGTATCAATCCAAATGCAAAAGTAATTTTTGTTACAGCCGCAACAGCAGGTGTTACTCAAAAAAGGCTCTTTGAATCAAATGTAGAAGCAATAATCTTCAAACCATTTGAGATGGATTATTTACTAGAAACTATTGACATGGTAAAACAAGGAAAGAAGAGAATTCCAAATACAGTAAGAGCACTAAATAAAACAGATTAAATTTCTAAAATTATTTTTGTCTACTGCCTCTGCTAATCATCCAGAGGACAAAGCCTACAATTAATGCAACGATAAATGCTGCTACAACACCAATAATCAATTCTTTACCCATGCCGGGGGATGTAGTTGATTTAGATTCATCAAGTACACAAACACCATCTTGAAGAATTGTTCCAGGTCCACAAGATTGATCCAATACACATGCACCATCTTTTAGCACTGTTCCAGGTCCACATTGTGTTTTTGGTTGAGTGGTTGTTGGTGTTGGTTCTGGCTTAGGCTCAGGTGTTGGTGCAGGAGCTGGTTCAGGTTCTGGTTCTGGAGCTGGTTCAGGTTCTGGTTCTGGAGCTGGTTCAGGTTCTGGTTCTGGAGCTGGTTCAGGTTCTGGTTGAATGCCAATATCAGTACCAATGATTTCAAGCTCATCAGTTCCGTTTTCTAATTCGATTTGTAATGTTCTACTAGTAGATGTGGTTTCAATTTCCTCAAATGTTGGTTCTTCACCATCTGCAATAATTATAAAATCTTCATCAGTTCCATCAAAAACAGAATCAAAATAGCTTCGTTCCAAAGTGATCTCTAAAATTCCTGGCGAACCAGAAACGTCAACATCAATGATTAACGACACAAAGTCAAGGTCAGCATCTATACTGACGACATCTACACCTTCAGCATCATAGTTGATAGTTACAGGAGTTCCATCAATATCTACTTCTATGCTACCAGGTTCTGCATAAGCAGCTCCAGTGGTAAATATTGCAAAGACCACTAGAAGGAAGGCAACTTTTGGTATCAAACTTAGATTACGCCTCTAAGGATCTGTATTATCTTTTCTGCTATAACATTTGCAGCTAAGGACTGAGCTTCTTTTGTCTGAGCACCCATATGAGGCGTCAAAATGACGTTATCCAAAGAGGCCAATTTATGACCGGTGGCAGGTTCCTTTTCAAAGACATCCAAAGCTGCCCCACCAAGGTTACCATTTTTGAGTGCCTCGTACAAGGCATCTTCATCTATGACGCCACCTCTAGAAGTATTGATTATCTTTGCAGTCTTTTTCATAGTGGACAGACGTTTTGCATCTATCAAGTGATAAGTAGAATCCAACAATGGGACATGTAATGAGATATAATCAGAACTTTGTAATAGAGTATCCAAGTCAGCTTTCATTAAACCAACATCTTTTGCAAACTCTTCATCAATTGGAACTACATCATAACCAATAATATTCATGTTAAGACCTCTAGCTAAGCGACCTAATCTTTTTCCAATATTTCCCAATCCAACAATTCCCAAATACTTGCCTTTTAGCTCAGTACCTAACATCTGTTTTTTTAGCCATTGATCATTTCTAATTCCTCTATCAGCTCTTGGTATTTGTCTTGCTAATGAGAACATCAAACCTAGTACTAGTTCTGCAACAGCTGTCATTGCGCCTTCAACTGCATTTATCACGCGAATGTTTTTTGCTTTAGCAGCATCTAGATCAATGTTATCAAGACCAACTCCAACTCTAGCGATGATTTTACATTTCTCTGCTTTGTCAATCATCTCTTTTGTGATCTTGGTTCTGCTTCGAACAATTACGATGTTGAATTGAGAGATTTTTTCTTTGATTTGTTCTGGGGTAATTTCTGGTTCATATGTTACCTGCAATCCATTTTCTTTGAGAATTTTTTCTAATACCTTATCAACTTCGTCGCAAATTAACACAGAATCATTAAAGCTCATGTTGTTCTGCCATTATTCACTGAATATAATTATTGTGTGAATAGAAAAAGAGAAAGAAAATCTAGGGATTTAGATTCCTAGTTTTTTGGCTATCTCGGCTGCACGTTTGTCAGTGTATTCACCATTCAAGTTTAATTTTGGATGGTCAATGCTGTTTTTACCTTTTGGTGGAACTGCACTGCTTGGGTTACCAAGTAGTTCTGCATATGATTTTGCATTTGTACCTAATTGTTCGTTAAGACCGAAAGGATCTCCTGCAACAATTACGGTTGCGGCACCACTAAAGATTGCAGCATAATCGTGATTCACTGCAACGTATACACCTGGTTTATCAAAGACTACATCCATGATTGCACCTTGTGAGCCACCAATCAACCAAGTTTCTGTTCCTTGTGCTTGAACCCTGTTTCCTTGAACAACTCTGTCAATGATTTCACCGACAATGTGGAAGAAAACTGGTTCATTGCCCTGGTTCTCAACAAACCATCTGGTGTGTTGGCCAGCTTCAACGAACAATAGTTGTGATTGATGCTGTTTCAGATCAGCGGAATTCCATGGTTGTGCTACAAAGATGTTTTTCTTTGCATCGCCCATAATGAGTTCGTTGTGAGCTTCATTTGGTACGTAGCTGAATGCCTTACCGTTAACAACTGTTTGAGTTGTAGAGTGAGCCATCATCTTTTTCATGTCATAGTTTCCGTCGTCATTCAAGTACAATTGGTTGTACTGTAGTTGGAACTCTAAAGCGTCAGCAGACAAGAATTTTCTGTCTTGGACAACTTTGCCATTCATAACTTTGGTTCCTTCTGTCATGAGTTTTTTGTAACCATCAATTGGATCAACAATGGTAATACCATACATACCTGAAAGTACGTGTTGGTCCATGGCAGCTACATCAACACCAGAACAGTGGTACTTGTAGATACCTGGGACTTCTGCAATGTAGCAATAAGTCTTAGAGGTTCCTGGCATTACTGCACCAAAGTTTCCTGCAGACATTTGAGAGGCGTGCATATCATTTCCGTGTGGGGTTGGTTCTCCAGCTGGAATTGTTAGTGTCATCTTTACGACGTCACCTTGAGTTACACGAAGTGTTGGACCTGGAATCTGACCGCTAAAGGTCATTGCATTAAAGGTCTTACCACCCATAATTGGTAACTGTGCACTCTCACCTGTAATGTTAAATTCCACAACCTTTCGGTCTTTTGGAATTGCACCACAGTCAGTTTCTGCATATGCGCTTGGCATAACGAGTTCTAAACCACCCATATTGTGGATCTTCTCCATGACATCAACATCTAATTTGTTCATGTCAAAAGATTGTCCAGAAATTTGGGTTGTTGTGTATGTGCTTCCGAATAGCGTTGCTCCCATTACTGCGACTGCAGCGATGGTAAATAGCATACTAATACGCTTATTCATTGAGCAAGAATCTTATTCGTGCATATATAATAGTTGCAGTAATTTTCAATATGAATTTATGAATTGATGTAGAAAAAGAATGATTAACGGGTATTTTCTGTGATATTTTGATTGAAGTACAGAACAGACATTGATTCTTTGGGAAAAGTCCAGATCCCAGCAGACGCGTATTATGGTCCTTTTACGGGCAGAGCCATAAAGCAGTATCATGTGACTGGCTCAAAGTCTCATGAGAATTTAATCAAGTCATTTGTAATGATAAAGCGCTCAGCAGCAGTTGCCAATATGAGGACTAAAGCAATAGATTCCAAAAGAGGCAAGGCTATTGTTGCAGCATGTGATAAGATTCTTGCTGGAAAATATAGGGATCAATTTCTTGTTGATGCAATTAATTCTGGTGCTGGAACCGCATTTAACATGAATTCAAATGAAGTAATCTCTAATGTTGCATTGGAAATTTTACATAAGAAAAGAGGCGAGTATGAGCACCTGCATCCTAATGATCATGTTAACATGTCACAATCAAGTAATGATACCTTCCCAACTGCAATGCATGTTGCAATATTGTTAAACATGAAAGATACCATTTCAGCAATCGATACTCTGATAAAATCCCTTACAAAAAAATCAAAAGAATTCTCTTCATTTAAAAAAATTGGTAGAACGCATCTAATGGATGCATTACCAGTAACCCTCGGAAGTGAATTTGCAGCAATTGCAACATCAATTACAAAATCAAGAAATGTCATAGTTGCTGCAACAAAAGAATTAGAGTTTGTTGCATTAGGTGGTACTGCTGTAGGAACAGGTGCAAATACACCAAAAGATTATAGAAAAATAGCAATAACAGAGCTTGGAAAAATTTCCAAACTTTCACTCAAACCCGAAAAAGACATGCAACATGGTCTGCAAAGTAAATTTGCAGTAGCAAATCTATCATCAGCGTTGAGAAATCTTGCACTAGAAATTAACAAATTGGCAAATGATATCAGATTAATGGCATCAGGTCCAATTGCAGGACTAGCTGAATTAGGAATTCCAGCAGTACATGCAGGATCTTCGATTATGCCAGGAAAAGTAAACCCATCACTTGCAGAATGTATGAACATGGTTTGCTTCAACATAATTGGAAACGATACTGCAGTAGCTCATGCAGCACAAAGTGGTCAGTTTGAGCTTAATGTTATGTTACCAGGTATGCTCAAGTGCATGCTAGAATCAACGGATATGTTAAAGAATTTTCTTCCGATATTTTCTGCAAACTTGATTGATGGTTTAACAGCAAACAAAGAAAAGCTCAGGGCAGATATTGAAAACAGTCCAGTAATCGTTACCTTGCTTACTCCAAAGATAGGATATCTAAAATCTGCAGAGTTATTCAAGGAGTCACTAAAATCCGGAAAAACTATTCGGGAATTAGTGGTATCAAAGAAGCTTCTTTCTAGCAAAGAAGTAGATTCGTTATTTGGATAAAAATGGCAAAAATTTGGGTAGAAGCATATGGATGCTCTGCTAGCTATGCAGATTCGGAAATGATTTCGGGTCTATTGGTAAATGGCGGACACAGTCTTGCTGAAAATTCAGACGACTCAGACTTGAGTGTGGTAGTTACTTGCTCAGTAAAGGATGCCACTGCAAACAAGATGATTCACAGAATAAAATCACTAAAAGACAAGCCTCTTGTCATTGCAGGCTGTCTTCCAAAGGCAGAGAAAAGCACTGTAGAAAAATTTTCAGAAAACGCAAGTCTACTTGGTCCAAATTCACTAGGAAAAACACTTGAGGTAATTAATGCCACATTAAATGGAAAAAAGAAAATAGAGTTACTTGATTCTGATTTAAACAAAGTAGGATTACCAAAAGTTAGACTAAATCCGGTTATTGGAATAGTTGAGATTGCAAGTGGTTGCATGAGTGAATGCACTTTTTGTCAAACCAAATTATCAAAAGGAGATCTTTCAAGTTACAGGTTAGGGGACATTGTAAGACAGGTTAAAACCGAAGTTGACGACGGATGCAAGGAGATTTGGCTTACATCTACAGATAATGGATGCTATGGATTAGATATTGGATCAGATCTTTCAGAGTTAGTAAATGCTGTTTCCGACATTCCAAGAGATTTTAGAATACGAGTAGGAATGATGAATCCTATGTACATGCCAAGAATTAGAGAAGGGTTGCTCAAAGCTTTTGAAAATGACAAAGTCTACAAATTTTTGCACATACCGGTTCAGAGTGGAAATAACAAAGTGCTAAATGACATGAAACGTGGGCACACGGCAGAAACTTTTAGAGATGTGGTCATGAGATTCAGAGAAAAATTTCCAAAATTTACAATTTCTACAGATATTATCGTGGGGTTTCCCTCAGAGACTGATGAGGATTTTAATGATACTGTAAATTTACTCAAAGAAACAAAACCAGATGTGGTGAATCTCTCAAGATATAGTGCAAGACCAGGTACTGAAGCCGCAACATGGAAGCAAGTAGATATTGAAAAAGTAAAGAAACGAAGTAAAGAGGTTTTTGACCTAACAAAAAAGATTAGCCTTGAAAACAATGAACAGTGGTTAGGTTGGCAAGGACCAGTATTATTCAATGAAAAAACCGACGAGGGTATCAAGGGAAGAAACTATGCATACAAACCAGTCTTTGTGCCAGACAATGTGGAGATTGGAGCATCGCCAATGGTCAAAATTGTCAAAGTCTCATTTCAAAGTCTGATCGGCAAAATCATAAGCTAAAAATTTTAGATCGGTAATTTGATTAAAACTACGTAAGAAGGTTTTTTATCCAAAATATAGAATAGCATTTGAAATGAGTAATCAATTGACAAATCCAGTTCTCTTTGTAGGAATTGGAGGGGCAGGCTCAAAATTAGCCATAGAAGCAAAAGACATTCTAGATGCTGAGTGTCTCTTAATCAGTCATGATGAAAAAGACCTAAAGACATCTCACCCGTTCATAAAAATCTCTACAGAATCCATCATCAATCCATCTGTTCAGTTGATTAGAGGAGTTACCTCAAAAAATGCAGATTCTATTAAAAACAAGATTTCAAATTATTCCACTATAGTTTTGATTGCCAATCTTGCTGGAAAAGATGGAGCCGCTATGGCGCCAGTGATTTCTCGCATATGCAAAGAAAATAACAAAAACACAGTATCATTTGCTATAATGCCATTCAAATATGAAAAAGATAGAATCTTCAACTCTGGAATCGCTTTAAAACGTATCAGAGCAGACTGTGACTGTACAGTCGTTTTAGATAATGACGCACTACTAGATAGCAATCCAGATCTTACTATCGATAATTGTTACAAGATTGCAAACTCAGCAATTTTATACGCAATTGATTCAATGAAAGACTCAGAAATCCCACAGGATACCAACATTCTATCAACTAGTAAATCCAATCAAGATTTAGAGACATCATTAAGAGATTCATTAAAGATGTTGTACGAGGACGCACCTCCATCTAGTGTTAAACGCTCACTTTTACACGTAATTGGCGGAAACTCGATGTCAGTTGGCTTGTTAAATTCAATCTCTAACATAACAAGAGGAATGTTTAATGATGAAAATACAAGAGTTGACCTTTCAACAAGTGCATCAGACGAATCAAGAATTGTTATGTTATCAAGTGTACAAGGCGAGACACAATTTGAAAAATATGATCCCTTGGGCGTAATCCCATCTGAGAATACATTAGATTGGGATGAACCAGATTGCAGTATTGACTGCAAATTAGATTTGTATCAATTAGAATAAAATTATTTTTTCTTAGATTTTGAAGTGTCTTTAGCTGGTGCTTCTTTCTTTGGTTTGTCTTCTTTAGCTGGTGCTTCTTTCT
>ERZ869936.70-NODE-70-length-153731-cov-30.310784_pt1 | contig 153731 bp, 152 predicted proteins | sample MGYA00520876_ERZ869936 | MGnify/ENA primary metagenome ERZ869936 (study PRJEB32218, sample SAMN09650985) | biofilter metagenome | isolation source: enrty point of leading RO module | place: Saudi Arabia: Thuwal, RO plant located on Red Sea | collected 2016-02-17 ...
GTTCTGGTTTTGGTTCTGGTTTTGGTTCTGGTTTTGGTTCTGGTTTTGGTTCTGGAGGGGACTCTGGTTCTTGTTTCTTTTCTGGGATGGGTTCAGGTTCCTCTATTTCTTCACTCTCTTCTATGATTTCTTTTGATTCTTCAACAGTTTCATCTTTTTGTTGTTCAATAGGTTTTGAAATTTTTGGTTGCAGTGATGGAGTACTAGAAGTTTTACTAGAACCAAATACTGTTTCTAGAAATGTATCTTTGTCAAATGGTTTTAGATCATCATACTCTTGACCAACTCCGACATACAAAACTGGAGTAGATGTAACTTTGACAATTGATAATGCAGCACCGCCTCTGGCATCTGCATCGCTTTTGGTAAGAATTGATGCATCGAATTTTACATGCTCATGAAACTCTTTTGCTTGATTAACAGTATCGTTTCCTGCTAGAGAATCACCTACAAAAATTTTAAAATCAGGTTTTACAACATTTGTAATCTTTGCAATCTGCTCCATGAGGTTCTTACTTGTCTGCATCCTACCTGCAGTATCTACCAGTACACAGTCAATCTTGTGAGATTTTGCATATAAGACTGCATCACGGGCGACTGCAGCAGGATCAGAGCCATAATTTTGTGCCACTAGTTTTAGATTAAGACGATTTGTATGCTCCCTAATCTGTTCAATTGCTCCAGCCCTAAAGGTATCAGCTGCCGCAATAACTACTGAGAATTTTGATTTTGATAAAAGATGTGCAAGTTTTGCAAGGCTTGTAGTCTTTCCAGTGCCGTTTATTCCAACAAATAAAATAATGTATGGCTCGGGTGATGATTTTTTGTCAGTGATATTTTGCATTAGATTAATTGTGCCAGCAGAATCAAACAGTCCAGAGATAATTTCTATTAGACTGTTTTTTACAAATTCTTCAAATTTGTTTTTATCAACTTTTGAGCCAATCAGCTTTGTTTTTAATTCAGATTTTATCTCATCAATTACCTCAGTTGCTACATCAGATTCCAGTAAAGATACCTCAAGCTCAAAGAGGATTTCATCAATGTCTTTTTCTTTTAGTTCTCGCTCTCCAAGGCTTTTAGCTACATTGGAAAAGGAATTTCGTAGTTTGTCAAACATGTCAATCTATTATTGTGGAGGGGAGCGTGATGACTGCATCATTTGGTTAATCTGCTGTTTTCCATGCTCTAATCGTGCCTCTGCATCACGTTTTTTAGCAGATGCGTCTTGTAATGCAACTTCAATTTCTTTAATTCTTGCCTCAAGATAGTTAATTGCAGAATCAGTGTCTTTTTCGACTGCAACTCCGGCACCAATGTTTAGAACTACTTTTTCATTAGATGAAATTTTTGATTTCACAAAAGTTCCCAGGCCTACAGGGACAAGTGAGCTTGCATCAGGTTTTGTCTTTAATTCCTTTAGCGATTCTGTTGCAGAGATTGCCTCTTGAAGAACTGTAACTAGTGTATTTTCTCTGTGTGCAAGATCTCCTACATATCCCTCAAGCATTTGTAATTGGTACAATAATTGCTGGGCCTGCTCTTCACTCATTTACATCCAAATTCTAACAGATGGTTATAAATTCATTCGTGGATTTTAGAGGACAATGAAAAAGCAACAAGCAAAATTGTTCAAGTCAAAATCAAAATGGATTCATCCATATGATGATCATCCCTCAGACAGGCTAAAGATTCGCCTCATGTTAGATGAGAAGATCAAGGGAAGCAGAATCATCGGATTAGAAGCTAGAATCGAGCCAGGTGACGTTCACCAGATGCATATTCATCAAAACGAGTATGTTGTAGTTTATTCATTAGAAGGAAGATGCAAAGTAACGGTCGGTAAGAAGACCCAAGTAATCACGCCCAATACAATGATCTTCATTCCACCAAAAGTTCAGCATAGATTTGAAAACAAGTATTCAAAAAGATGGGAAGGAATTGCATTTGCAATTGGTGACAAAAAAAACATCAAGAACGTCTGGTTAGATGAAAAATAAAAAATAAAGAATATTCTTTATTTGGCTTTAGAAAATCTCTTCTCTACCTCATCCCAGTTAACAACATTCCACCAGGCTGCAATATAGTCTGGTCTCTTGTTTTGGTATTTGAGATAGTATGCATGTTCCCAAACATCGCAACCCAACAGTGGAACTAATTTCTCAGTTCTTGGGCTAGTTTGGTTTGGCATTGATTTGTATTCAACCTTACCTGATGAAGGATTGTATACTAACCATCCCCATCCACTGCCTTGAATTGTTGCAGTGGTTGATGAGAACTTTTCTTTAAAGTCAGCAAAGCTTCCAAATGATGCCTTGATAGCGTCAGCTATTGCACCGCCTGGTTCTCCGCCGCCATTTGGTTTCATATTGTTCCAAAATAGCCTGTGATTATCGAAACCACCACCGTTAAAGTTGACTGCTCCTCTTTGAGCATCCGGTACTTGACTTAGATCACCAAGTATCTCAATGATGTCTTTGTTTTGAACATCTGCCCCACATTGTTCTAGGGCTGCATTGAGTTTGTCTGTATAGGCTTGATGATGTTTTGAGTGATGGATTTCCATAGTCCTTGCATCAAGATGCGGTTCTAGTGCATCGTATGCATATGGCATTTCAGGAAGTGTGTATTTACCCATAGTATGCAATGTTGTCCGCACATAATTTATTGATTTGTGATTTTTAGGCTAGTTTTTGAGTTTGGACTTCAGTGTTTCTATCTTTAGTTGTGCTTCTTCGTATTTTTGCTTCTCTTGAACTATAGCATTTCTCATTGCCTCAAGCTCTCTTCTGTGATCTTGTAGTTTGGTGTTCAGTGATGTCACTATTGCATTTGTTGCATCTACAATATTTCTTGATGCATACTTTTCATCAAGGTTAGCAAATTGTTTATCTATAAACTTGAGTTCTTGTCTAGCAAGTGTGATCTTTTTTGAGACATCCTCATATTCAGATTTTAACATCTTGATCTCCTTTCTTGAAGATTCAAGGGTTACAAGGCTAGAGTCAAGATCCCTTTTTGCAATCTTTTGTTTTGATTCAATTTCAGATAATACTGACTGGGATTTTGAAGCCTTTGACTGCAGATCATCGTGTTGCTTTTTTAATTCTAAATTCTTTTGTTTTAGAGACTCTATATCCTTGATGTGATTTTTTTGTTGTAAAATCATCTCGTTAATTGATTCTAGTTCTTTTTTCTTTGATTCAATTTCCTGAGACAGTTTAGTGTGCAGAGTCTTCTCAGATGATAAATTCAATTGAGAATCCTCCAATGTTTTTTTGGATTGTTCTATCTTTTCAAGTGTTTTTTGCAAGGTTTCATTTGTGGATTTTTGTTTTGATTCAATTTCAGCTAGTGTTTCTAGTGATTTTTTAACCTTGGATTCTAGCTCTTGTTCTTCTCTTGAAAGTTTAGTTGAAGACTCTTTTGGAGCAGGTGCAGAAAACTTTGCAGATTTTGCATTTTGTATCTCGTTTAGTAAATCGGAGTATTCTTCAGTCTTTGATTGTAGCTTTTTTGTTATTTCATCTAATTTTGATTTAGCTAATGCAAGTTCTTCGTTTCTCTTTTTTGTCTCTTCCTTTGCTGAGGAGATCTGAGCTGTCAGAATTTTGAGATTATCAGTGTTTACTTGAATTTCTGTTTCCAAGTATTTGAGCTCATTTTGATATCGATGAGCTGTTAATTTTTCTAGATCCTCATTCTCCTGTGATTTTTTCTCAAAGTCATCTTTGACCTTGTTTCTTTTTAATAGACCCATACCCCTGCATGAATTAATTTTATCAAGGACTATTTCTATTTGACGTTAAACATTAGAATAGATATGCAATTTTCATAGTAACATGAACTCTGTAAAATTATTGTTTTTCATTATCATTTTTGGAATATTTGGAATGATTCTTGCCCTATCACCACTAGATGACTCTGCTACATTATATCTTGAAAAGAGTGCGCCATACATTGGCATCAATACAGCAAGGGAATTAGGATTTGATGGAGATGGAATTACAATTGCTGTAATTGATACTGGAATTGATTTTAATCATCCAGATCTTTTGGGGTTTGGACCTGATGGAAAGGTAACTGGAGGAAAGAACTTTGTTCAGGATGGACCTCCAATTGACACTAATGGTCATGGAACTCAAGTAGCAGGAATCATAGCAGCTGATGGTCAGACTATTGGAATTGCTCCAAAAGCAAAGATTGTTGCATACAAGGTTTCAGATGATGGAGAATCAGTCTCTTCAGAGCTAATCATCAAGGCAATAGAGCAGGCAATTGTAGACAAAGTCGACATAATTAACATCAGCCTTGGCGTAAACAAGACAAATTCCCGAATTGATGCTGCAGTCAATCAGGCAATTGAAAGTGGAATCATTGTTGTAACAGCTGCAGGAAATGATGGTCCAGCATTGGGAAGCATTGGCAGTCCAGGAATTAATGCAAATTCAATTACAGTTGGTGCAACGTACAATAACATTACTTCAAGCCTTGTTGCCACACTTGAGATTAATGAAAAACAGTTTCAGGTTCTGCCAATGGTGGGAACCCAAAAGTTGTCATCCCCAATAGAAGGAGAAATTCTCTTTGGAGAGTATGGTAGAGATAGAGACCTTACTGGAGACTTTGATGGAAGTATTCTGTTAGTACAGAGGGGAAGTGATGTCAAAGACGAGCTTGTTTACTTTTCTGAAAAGGAATCAAATGCTGCAGATGCAGGTGCCAAAGCAGTACTAATTTACAATAATGAACAGGGAATTTATCTTGGAGAGCTACTCCATGAATTCTCAGATCCTGATTACTATCCAAGAATTCCAGCACTATCAATGTCAAGGGAAGACGGATTAGAAATTCAAAAGATGCTTGAGAACAAAACCGTTGGAAAGCTGCATGTGTTTTACAATCCAGACTTTGTTGCATACTTTAGCTCGCGTGGTCCAGTATCGCCATTTTACAACAAACCAGACATGGTGGCACCTGGTGCATTTGTAAACACTACACTATCTGGAGGAGGATACAACTTTACAAGCGGAACTAGTTTTGCAGCACCACATGTGACAGGTGCTGCAGCACTACTATTACAAAAGAATCCGGATCTTTCTCCTTTAGAGATAAAGTCAATTCTTGTGAGCACGTCAGATGCTGTATCTGATGCATATGGGAATGAATTTCCAATGGAGATTTCAGGCTCTGGTAGATTAAACGTCACAAAAGCATTTGATGCAAATCTGATAATTTTGCCACCATATCTGAATTATTACATTTCATCACAAGATAAGCTAAAGACTGAATCACTAGTAATTCGCCCAATAAATGGAGAGATTGGAGATTTGAAGATACGATATGAAAGCCCCGACATTTTAGTGATTAACCATACACAAATTGGAAATGAGATACTGGTTAGTGCTTCATTAAATGAAGATATGGCAGGAGAGTATCAGGGCAGACTTTACATTGATAATAACAAGGTAACTTACAATATTCCAATTATCCTAAAATCAACCATTTCTTCATTGGATATTTCAGAAGAAAACGGACTGTTACAAATTGGCGTGAATCATCCTAAAGATTGGACATTTGCAAAGATTACGATTACTAATCAAGAGACAGGAAAAGAGTACACTACATCATCAACTCCAAACAATGATGCAGAAGTTCAAATCTTTGAGAATGGGGATTTTTGGGTTGATGCAAAGATTACCTCTGATGGACAAACCTTTGATGCATACGAAAAAGTAAGCATTCATTCGGCAAATGGCGACATTGATGTATTTGGAATCATTGGAATTCCTGAAAGAACACTAATGCTACTTGTTTTGATTATAGGATTGCTTGGACTAGTTGGAATGAGAATTAGAAGATAGTCAAGAAAGCATGGCCTGGCCAAAGTAAACGCCAAATGGCTGGCAGTAAATTACAACAGTATCATATGTATCAGTGTCAATTCCCTCAAGAAGATAATTTTGGTCACCCTTGCTTCCTTTTAGCTTCTCAAGATGAATTCCTTGCTTTACATCCCCGCCAGGTGTAAGATATACTCGCAAATCAGGACCGTTTGTTACCTCAAAATTTTCAAATCGCAGATATGTTGCATCACCAACCATGATTGTCTTTGCAGTACCCATTGCCTTGTGGCCAACTAATCCCTCAAACTCGCCGGTCTTTAGAACTGATACAGAGTCATCACTCATCTCTTCGGAAACTTGGGATTCAGTCTTTGCCATCTCTTCCATGATCATTGCCTTTGTTTTTTCTGGCATCTTTTGAACTAGTGATTCTTGTGCAGAGTCTTCCATGTTGGTGAATTTTTCAAGTGTCAGTCCTTCTTCGATTTTGTTTAATGCCACAGGCAATGGCTCATCTATTTGTCTTTCATAGAATAGCGGACTGGCTAAACCAATTCCTACAGCAACTGCAGCAACTATAATCCCAATGCTGATGGCCTTTTTCATAAAGGGGAAAAATTCAAATGAACTATTAAGCATTTGACAGAATTTTTACCAAATTAACAATCATTTGAATATGGTGTAAAATTTAAACAGATTTTTACAAAAACCATGAACATCCTTATCATCTAAAATGCCGTTATTGGCACATGTCACAAACGGTAGATGACCCCGAAGGTCGTCTTGTAAGCATGATAATGGAGGCAAACAAGTATGCAAGATTTGCTGCAGTATGCGACAAGGATGGAAACATACTTTGGAACAGTCACAGAAACAATGTAGATAACATATTGACCCTTGATGAAACAAAGCAGTCGCTGAAAAGGGCAGCTGAAACATGGAAAGTTCGTGATACTCTAGCCGAAAAGATTGGGAGAGGACAGTACGCCATAGTTGGATATGAAAAGATAAAGAGAATAACAGTGCCTTTGCAAAATGGCCACATGTTATTTGTCAGCATCGAAGGTGAAAAACCAGAATACATCAAGGATATCATGAAGATTGTAGAATACGTAGAAAGAAATCACTAAGCTGTAAATACGCCACCAAGTAAAATTAAGGAGTCGATACTTGATTGATATCTAGCACTGTGTCATGCCGAGTAGCCTTTCTACCTCTCTTCTATGAACAGGGCAGTAAGGCTCATTTTTTTTGCAGTCAGGACACTTTAGGTACTTTGTATAGTCAATCATCTGTATCTTCTCGCATCTTTTTTCATTAAAAGATGCTCTATGGTTTTGCGGTATGGTATGTATGGATGTGTTTGTTCAAATGAACACCATCAATCCTAGAATATTATATTAGAATAAGGTAAATCGTGTATGCTGGAAATGACGTGACTGTCAGATTCAAATTCAAAGACCAGACAAAAATTTACGGCGGAGTCATGACTGCCGAACAGTATGATAATCTAAAGTCTCTTCCGGCAATAGAGTTTTGTCAAAAGGTAGACAAGCTTGGGAAAAAAGTTACAAAAGAGGCAGAACAACTTTTGCAGAAAAGATTCGACCAAGTCTTTAGAAACGATTCAAGCCATGTAAGGAATTTATCATATGCATAATTTTTCAAAAAGACAAATCGTTCATTGTTGTTAAATACAAAATTTGTATAAGATAACCATGATGAATGCATGGAAGTGTTACCGCTGTGACCTAGAATTCAAAGAGGTAAATCACGCTGAAATGCACCATCAAATTACAAATCATCAAGCAAGACCCATCAGACATTACTAGTTTGTTTAATCATCCAAGCATTCCTTTAATATTGACAGAAAAGACATTTTTTCATGAATATTAGGACTAAGATCCTAGTAATTTTCCTACTTACTAGCATACCAGCCATAGGCATAGTTGGCGTGATAAATTATGATAATGCTAAGAGCAAAATCACACATGATGTTTTAGAGAAACTTGACGGAATTGCATCGATTCAGGAAAAGAGAGTCGAAGAATCAATTGATCGAAATTTTGAAAGACTAGATGGAATTACGAGTAGAACTCAATTGCGAATTAGTCTAGAACAGTTTAATCAAAATGGAAATGCAGAAGATGCAGAAAAAATTCAAGAGATAATCAAAGATGCAAAAGATTCGATAGGAGATATCGATACTGTTTTTATTATTAATACATCCGGTGAGGTGATCTTTTCGACTGAAGAATCCATTTTGGGAAAAACAATGTCTGCAGAAAAAATGTTTGTTGATGGATATACAAAAAACACTTTGACATTTGGTACTAACATTTTAGATAACTCTCCAGAGATCTGCATTTCGGGTCCTTTAATTTTGAATGGCAATACCATAGGAGTTTTAGTTATCAAAGTTGACCCAAGAACAATACTTGAAATTTCATCAGACTATACTGCATTAGGAGATACGGGTGAGACATTTCTTGCAATGAGAGATAATAACGGAGATGCAATGTTTATCACATCACTACGATTTGATGAAAATGCCATCGCAAACAGAGTTATTCTAAAAGAACAGATCGAAGTACCAATAACCCAAGCATTAATGAAAAATGAGGATACTCATCTATCCACTGTTGATTATCGAGGGGAACCAGTTCTTGCTGCAACAAGATATATCGAGATAACTGATTGGGGTTTGGCTGTAAAGATTGACAAAGATGAAGCATTTTCAACGATTAATAGCATTAGGGACATGACTTTGATCTCACTTGGAGTTGTAATAATAGCAACCATAAGTGGTTCCGTTTTTTTCTCAAAGGCATTTACTAAAAGAATTCGAAAACTCTCTACTGCTGCAAAAGAGATTGCTGATGGAGAGCTTACAACAAATGTAACACTAACGGGGAATGATGAAATCAGTCAATTATCAAAAGATATTCAAACTATGGAAAATACATTACGAGAAAATAAAGTTAAACTTCTCAATGAAACAAGATTTGCTGCAATTGGTGAATTAGCATCCAGAATTGCTCATGATTTGCGAAATCCCCTGAGTGTTGTAAAGAATTCACTTGAATTAATGGAATATGCAAGAAGAGATGTTTTATCTGAGCACGAAAAGAGGCAATTTGCCATGATGAATAGGGCAGTTGAGCGCATGGAAAGGCAGATTACAGAAGTACTGGATTTTGTTAGGAACAGAGAAATCAAAATGGAAGAGGCAGACTTGCTTGATCTACTGAATCTGTCAGTGTCATCATTTGATATTCCACCTGATGTCAAATTGAGTCTTCCAAACTCGGGTGTTTCGATTCCAGTAGATACCATTCAGATTCAAGCTGTATTTTCAAATCTAATTCAAAATGCCTTACACGCAGTAGGACGGGAAGGAGAGATAAGCATTAATTTTGAAAAGGATAACGATAGTGTAAGAATCACCATTCAAGATTCTGGAAAGGGAATTCCACAAGAAAGTATGGAAAAGATATTTGAGCCGCTATTTACTACAAAACAGACAGGCACTGGACTAGGTCTCGCAAGTTGCAAAAACATCATAGAGAAACACGGCGGTACCATATCAGTTAGTAATAACCCAACCACATTCACCATTACATTGCCATTTGGAATCAAGATATCAGAAAAGAGTTAAACATCTTCAGAATTTTTAGATTCGATTAATTTTCTAGAGCAAGATAACATCTCTTCTGGAGTGTGCTTGCTCTTTGCCTTTTTGCAGATAGGACATATCTCATCACCGAGTTTTGGGTCAGGAGGTGAGGTCATCATGGTTAACCTTACATCATTTGAGTTTTTAATATTTTTCACCTTGTCATGCCAAATCTCAATTCTAGGAGGATAGAAGAGCTGTGAGATTTGACAGACGCACAAATCACGTGGAAAAAATATTTAATTAAATATCCAAATTTCAGTAGGATACCTTTGGACCTGCGTTTAGGATCTCAGGTGAGACATTTTTGAATTTCTTAAAGTTATCAACAAACATGGATGCAAGTTTTTTTGCAGATAGGTCATACGAGTCTTTATCCTCCCAAGTATGTTTTGGATCAAGTATCTCAGATGGGACATCAGGGCATTCGGTTGGAACATCAAGGTTAAAGAAATCATCGTGTCGATACTTTACAATATCAAGTGAGCCATTTATTGCAGCAGTTACCATAGCACGACTATACTTTATTTTCACGCGTTTTCCTACGCCGTATGGGCCGCCTGACCAGCCAGTATTGATGAGATAAACCACAGTGTTGTGCTTCTTGATCTTCTCTCCAAGCATCTTTGCATATACAGAAGCTGGTCTTGGCATAAACGGTGCCCCAAAGCATTCAGAGAATACTGCCTTTGGTTCTTTGATTCCTCGCTCAGTTCCTGCTAATTTGCTGGTATATCCTGACATGAAATGATACATTGCACCTTCCTTAGTTAATCGAGATACTGGAGGCAAGACACCTAGCGCATCTGCTGTAAGAAAAACAATTACCTTTGGATGTGTTCCAACACTTGGAATCACAGCACCTGGAATGTAATCAAGTGGATATGCAGCTCGTGTATTTTCAGTTAATGAGTTATCATCAAAGTCTGGTTTTAGTGTCTCTTTGTTAATTACAACATTTTCTAAAACTACACCAGACTTTATTGCATTCCAAATTTGTGGTTCTGCTTCTTGACTTAGATTGATGCACTTTGCATAGCATCCACCTTCAAAGTTAAACGCACCCTTGTCTGACCAACCATGCTCATCATCACCAATTAGCATTCTGTCAGGATCTGCAGACAGAGTTGTCTTTCCTGTGCCAGACAATCCAAAGAAGAGTGCAGTGTCTCCGCTCTTGCCAATGTTTGCAGAGCAGTGCATTGGGAAAACTCCCTTTGATGGCAAAAGAAAGTTCATTACTGAAAACATTGATTTTTTCATCTCACCTGCATAGCTTGTTCCGCCGATGAGTACGATTTTTTTTGTCAAATCAATTAGAATGAAAACATTAGAGTTTGTTCCATCGACTTCGGGCAATGCCTCAAATTCGTTAATGCACATTACTGTAAAGTCCGGCTTGTGTTCTGAAAGCTCAGCCGATGAAGGCCTAATGAAGAGCTGTCTTGCAAAGAGGTTTTGCCATGCATGATCATTAATTACTCTAATTGCCAATCTGTTCTCTTTGTCTGCGCCAACAAATCCATCAAAGACATATAGCTCCTTTCCTTCCACGAATTTTTTCATCTTCTCAAAAATCTTATCAAATTTGCCTACTGGAAATTGGTGGTTTATCTTTCCCCAGTCTACGGTATCATGAGTCACATCATCATAAACAATGAATCTATCGTCTGGGGAACGCCCGGTGTACTTGCCTGTCTTTACTGAGAGTGAGCCAGATGCAGTCACTATACCCTCATTTTTTTTAACTGCAGTATCGATTAGCTGCTCGACAGATAGATTTCTGTGGACTTTGGAAGGTGAAATTCCAAAAGACTGAATTTGATTCATAAATTCAGTTGTTATTTTGGCCTGCTCAGTCATCCAAAGACCTCCAATAGGTCATCTAGAGTTACAGCCAAAATAATCATAGATAAATCGATCCGCCCCAAATTTCCTTATTATCTCTTTCCGATGAGAAAAAATCTGAAGAGGAGACCTTGAGATACCTATTTATTTAAAATTTCAAGAGTCATCTCATGCCGATCAACAAAGAGAAGCTCGAGGTAAGACAAAAGATTGTCGAGAGCAGACCAGCATTTAGAAGAGGAGAGAGCTGGAGATACAAGAGATTAGAGACTTCTTGGAGAAAACCAAAAGGAATCGATAATCACCAGAGAAAACAAAAGGGCAGAGGCAGACCTGGACTTGTCAAAGTAGGATACGGCGCTCCAAAAGAATCACGAGGATTACATCCATCTGGATATACAGATAATTTAGTTTACAATATTGCAGATTTAGAAAAATTGAATCCAAAGACTGATGGCCTAAGAATTGGTCACGGTGTTGGAACAAAAAAGAGAAAAGAAATCATAGTAAAAGCATTAGAAAAGAAATTCAAAGTTTTCAACGCAAGGGTGTCTGCTGGTGCCGATAAATCTTAGAGCAAAAAAGAGACTCGTCTCCAGAATGACTGGAGTCGGAATCCATAGAATTCGTTTTGATTCTGATCATCTAGATGACATTGCAGATGCAATTACAAGAGAGAACATTCGCAGTTTGATTACTGCAAATACAATTAAGATAAAGTCATTCAAGGGAACATCCCATGGTCGTGCTCATTTTAAGGCACTACAGAAAAAGAAGAGGGGAGCAAAGGCAGGTTCCAAGAAAGGACGAATGGGTGCACGAGTTGGCAAGAAAGAAGTTTATGTTAAAAATGTCCGCGCATTGCGATACATCCTCAAAGTTGCAAAGGACAGAAAAGAGATTACAAATCCAGAGTTTAAGGAACTCTACAAAAAGATTGGTGGTGCCACAGTCAGAAACAAGGCTCACCTTAGATTACTAATCAATGAAGCAATTGAAAAACGAAACGACTAGAATCGGTGTATCGTTTTTTCTAATTCCTGAATCTTTCCCTTTCTAATTGAGATTCCTTCTTTTGATAGCATCGCATTTTTTACATCCTCTCCATATGCATATCCGCCAATCTTGCCATCTGATTTTATGACTCGATGACAGGGAACAATTACAGGATAAGGATTCTTGTTCATAATTCTGCCAATTACACGTTGTCCATTTTTTAGACCAACTGCTTTTGCCAGCTCACCATAAGTTGTGACCTTGCCCTCTGGGACCTCTAGCAATTTCTTGTAAACTCGATTTTCAAGATTCAAAGTTTAATGACCTCAAGATCAGTTGTCTTTAGGAAATCCAAAACCTTTTGTTTGTTTTGACCCAAACCTCCCCAATCAAGTAGTGCAGTCTTTGCATCCTTGTTTTGAGAAATAATGTGATTGAATAATTCCTCATCGAGTGCATCTAGGCCATGTTTTGGAATTACAGTTCCTAGTGCGTGTTTTCCCTCCAAAAGCTCTTTTGTGAACTTTGATGGATAGTGAGTTCCACCAAAACAGATTGCCACAGGATATTTCGGGATTTCAGATTCTAGGGTTTCTTTGACTAGACTTGCCACTTTATTGCATAGATTCTTGTCTGCCCACTGTTTTTCAGTGGTTCCAATCTCGATAAAGATTGTAGGCTTTGATAAAGCAGTGGGTCCATGATGAGTTGCCTCTATTGTGATATCAAACTCTGAAAATGAATCATGGTTTTTTGCCAAAGTTTGTAGATATTTTTTTTGTATGTTTGGATATGGTACTGCTACTTGACGATTATTTCCTCCAAACATTGCATCAGAAAAATTTCCTGTACTATGACAGGTGAGTGCCAAAACTCCTGATTCTGCTGCATGTTTTGATAAAAAGATAAACCCATCATAATGATATTTTTCTTCGAGCCAATCAGCTGAAATCGCTGGAGTTGGAATTATCAGTAAATCGTATTTTGTGCCACGAAAAATATCTCCATTTTTTTTCATATCTTTTGATATGAATTTGGCCATATTGTGACCTGCTGGGTCGTCTTGATAGGCTACGAGTAAATCCACAGATAAAAGATATAAAGACACCTTATTAATTTCAGGCAATGAACCCCAAGCAGACTCTGAAGAATATGGTAAACACCATGAAAATTACCAGAAAATCAGACAAAGATGACTATATGCAGCATCTGCGACTAGTGCTACTTGGAATTGGCGGCGTCGGCACGATTGGATTTATAATTCAGTTTGTATTTTCAGTTTTCACATTAGAAGGATAAAATTGTCTCAAGAAGTAAAATCTCATCTCTTTGCAATTAGGACAACTGGTGGACAGGAAAAAGTTGTCATGAACCTTATGGAAGCGAGAGCTAAGATGGGCAAAATCAACATCCAGTCAGTACTACTTGTTGATAATCTCAAAGGATATGTTGTAATTGAAGCACTAGACCCAAACAACGCATTTGCAGCAATTGAGGGAGTAAGGCACATCAGAGGTCAGCTTCGTGGAGAATTAGAGTTTAAGGATATTGAAGGATACTTGGTAAAGAAATCAACTGTGACACAACTTGCAGTAGACAACACAGTTGAGATCACTGGTGGACCATTTAAGGGAATGAAGGCCACAATCACCAGAATTGACCATGAAAAGGAAGAGGCAACGGTAGTGTTACTAGATGCATCATACCAACTTCCAGTTACAGTCGATGCTAACTATCTAAAGATTTCAACCAGTTAGCAAGGATTAAATTTTCATAAATGAGGTAATCAACATGGCAGAAGCACAAAAAATTTCATCACTCGTAACAGGCGGACAAGCATCAGCAGGTCCTCCATTAGGTCCAGCACTTGGTCCAATGGGTGTAAACATCATGGAAGTCATCAATGCCATTAATGAAAAGACAAAAGACTTTGATGGAATGAAAGTTCCAGTTACGGTTTCAGTTTATCCAGATACCAAAAAGTATGAAATTGAGATTGGCATTCCATCTGCTGCAGCATTAATCATGAAAGAGGCAGGAGTTCAAAAAGGCTCAGGCACTCCAAACACTGAATTTGCTGGAGATATTCCAATGGATGCAGTGGTAAAAGTAGCAAAGACAAAACTAGAGACATCTTATGCCACATCAATCAAATCAGTTGCAAAGACCATCATTGGTACCTGTAGAAGCCTTGGAATCAAGGTGGAAGGAAAATCTCCTAAAGATATCACTGCAGAGATTAATGAGGGTAAATGGGACGCAAAGTTCCAGTAGTTATTTTATCAGATATACCGGATCCTTTTCGGTTTTTTGCAGTTCGACAAATGTTTCGGTTCCCTGAATTCCATCAATCTTGCCAATCTTTTCAATAACTACAGTATGAAGTGCCTCTAGATTTTCAGCAAAGACTCGAATCATTATATCAAATCTGCCTGTGACTTCGGAGATTGATACAACGTCTGGAATCTCCATGAGCTGCTTGTGAATGCTCTCCTTTAGTTTTGGATCTCGGTTTATTCCAACTGAGGCCTTTACTCCAAATCCCAAGAGAGTGTCATCAATTACTATGGTGAATTTTTTGATGAGTTTCTTTTTCATCAGGCGCTTTATTCGGCTGTATAGCACCGATGCATTGATGTTTAGCTTCTTTGATAGATTTGGAACAGAGATTGAACCGTCCTTTGTTAACTCAAAGAGTAATTTCATGTCAAGTTCATCAAAGCGGTGCAATGCTTGTCAAAATCTTTTCTTGACGTTAATAAATGTAGGTTTTTTTTACAAAAAAAAATCCAAAACTGGTAAAATCCTAGTAGAATTATCTGATTTTTTGAAAATAACTGTACATTTTCAAACGGCAACCTCTAAACGATTTTAAATAGGGTTTCTGAATTTCTTGCATAATGGTTTCTGATGCAGAGTTAGAATCAATGATTAAAAAGGCCAAGGAAGGCGACAAGGACAGAAAGTTCACTCAAGCAGTAGAACTGATAATGGTCTTCAAAGACATTGATGTAAAGAAAGGATTCTCGCTTAATGAGACCATTCAGCTTCCAAAGACTAGCTCACCAGCTCGTGTATGCGTATTGGCAAAAGGTGACATGGGAACCAAGGCAAAAAATGCAAAAGCAGACAGAGTTGTAAATGAAGATGAGCTAAACAAGATGGGAGCAGACAAGAGAGCTTCTCGTAAATTTATCAATAGTTATGATTTCTTTTTGGCAGATACACAACTCATGCCAGTTGTAGGTAAGGTACTCGGACAAATTCTTGGTCCAAGAGGAAAGATGCCAACACCTGTTCCATTTAATGCACCAATTGAATCATTCCTGCAAAGATTCAGATCATCAATTAGAGTTAGACTGAGAGCATCATTGTCATTGTCTTGCAAAATTGGAGATGAGACAATGGATAACAAAGACCTAGCAGTAAATGCACACACTGTGATTAACACAATTGAGAAAAAATTACCAAGCGGTGACAAGAACATCAAAAAAATTATGATTAAAACAACAATGGGAAAACTTGTCAAAGAAGTACCACAGGTGAAGAAGAAGAATGCATGAGAATAGAACCCAATATCCTAAAAGAAAAGCACAGATGTATCAGCAGCTTCAAGAGCTTCCAAAAAAATACAAAGTTCTTGCACTAATCAAGATGGATAAAGTTAGAGCATCACAAATTCTTCCACTCAGAAAAAAATTAAAAGATGATGTAGAGTTTGTTGCAATCAAAGATAAAGTTGCAAAGCTAGCATTATCAAAAGTTGATGTTCCAGGACTCAAAGAAACAATTGAGCAGCTAAAGGGACAATGCATGTTACTTTTCACAAACATGTCACCACTGAAACTGAATCTTTTACTTGCAAAAAACAAAGTAATGATGCCAGCAAGAGGTGGAGATATTGCAAGCATGGATGTTGTTGTTGCAGCAAAGAACACTGGAATTGCCCCAGGTCCAATGCTTACAGAGTTCAAAGAAGCAAAGATTCCAACAAAGATTGACCAAGGAACAATTTGGATTTCAAAGGATTCTACCCCAGTCAAAAAGGGCGAGGTGATTAACACTAAACTAGCAGCACTACTTGGAAAACTAGACATCAAGCCAGTAGAGGCAGGAGTATCACTTGAGAGTGCACTCGAAGAAGGACTACTCTACAAGAAAGAAGAGTTAGTTATCGATATTGAGGCAATCAGAAACGAGTTTGCCCAAGCACACCAAGAAGCAATATCATTATCCATAGAGGCAGCATATGTCACACCAGAAAACGTATCCCAGATACTTGCAAAGGCTGCACAATCTGCACGCTCTGTTTCAGTAGAATCTGGATATATGACAGACGAGACAAAAGAGCAAATTCTACAAAAGGCTCATGCACATGCACAAGGTCTTGCATCAAAAGCAAAAGACTACAAGCCAGCTTAATCAGATTTTACTCTAGGAAGATTCCAGTTATACTTCATTGCAACTAGTCTTAATCCAGTTACTAGTGATATTCCAATGATTGATGCAGAGTATAGTTCACCGCCAATACTTAGAATGACAAAGAACACTACACACCCTACAAAGCTTGCGGATGCGTAAAACTCTTTGACAAAGACAATAGGTGTTTGGCTCACAAAGACATCACGTAAAATTCCACCACCTATTGCAGTAAGAATTCCTGCAAATGCAATTGCTAGAAAATTTAATCCAAATGTATGATATGCAAATGTTGCACCAATAATGGTAAAGACGCCCAATCCTATTGCATCAAATTTTAGAAATACATTCCAATGTTTTTTGAGTCGTGAGTATAATAGAAATATTGCAATTCCAGTGGCAACCGTTATTCCAACATATGCAGGATCTGCAATAGAGTTTGGCGGATATCTTCCCAGAATCACATCTCTAATTGTACCGCCTGCAACACCAGTAATTGTTGCTAGAATCAAAATTCCTACAATGTCAGACTTGTGTTCGATTGCCTTGAATGCACCAGTGACTGCAAATGCCATTGTACCAAAGAGATCTAAAATGTAGATGAATACCTCTGCTGGAACTGAAAAATCTACCAAGCCATATTGAGAAGCTAGGGAGTAATAATTAACATTGGTGGAAAATTAAATGTAAAATAGAAAATTTTAGGTTTTATCCAAACAGAGAAGATAATCCTTCCATTGCAGCTTCTTCGGATTTTCCAGCCTCTTCTTTTGATTCCTCTTTCTTTGCTTCTGCTGCACCTGCGTCACCGGCTGCTGCTGGTGCTGCGGCTGCTGCAACTGCTACTGGAGCTGCTTTGATTGCTTCTTCAATGTTTACATCTGCTAGTGCTGCTACAAGTGCCTTTACCTGAGCCTCGTTTACCTCAGCTCCAGAGGCCTTTACTACGGAAGTAAGGTTTGCCTCATTGACATCTTTTTGTAGTTTGTGCAATAGTAATGCAGCGTAAACGTATTCCATCGTATCGGTCTTTGACTGGGGGAGTAATATAAAACTATAGAGAATCAACTGCGATTTTCATTTCTAAATTTTATAGATCTAAAAGGCATACCACATTACAAAATCTATCTTTATGATATTCAGTGAAGTATCTAAATCATCAAAGCCAGCCATCTGCAAAGATGTGGAGGGTCACAAAAATTGTCATCCCGGTAAAATTGTGGCCCTCTACAAATTAAAAATTTGAAAACTTATTGAGTTAAAATTTTGAGGCTTCTACATACAGAATAAAGATTTTGTTTGAGATTCTTATCAGTTAGCGTGTCTTTTCTATTGATTAGAGTACGTCTTGCCTGGTCTCTTTCTGCACCAGGAGGTAATGACAAAACATTGTTGATTAGTTCAGGTAGTGATTCTCTTACCCATCCATCCAAAATATTGTAAACCTTTGGAGGAATTATTACAACATTGTCTTTGTACTGGTCAAGAACATCTGTGAAATTGTCTTGCTCAATTCTATAGATTAATCCAAAGATACAGTTCTCAGAAGTCGGATTTTCTAAAATTTCTGCAGAGCGGGGTCCTGCTTTTCCTTGCTCTACCTTGTTTATCAATCCAATGGGATTGATTAGTAATCCGTTAATGCCAATCTTAGAACCATCAACACCAGTTACAACTCCAAAGAGAAACTTTTTGTACTTTCCATTTGGTCTTGCAGCAAAGACATGAACGCCTTCTTTCATTGATGGAGCTTTCTTGCCAAACACAACTAGCCTCTTGTTATATTGTATTTAATTGATGGTATATTCTGTGTGGCCAGGTATAGAATTTTTTGTTACTATTTTTGTGAGAACATTTCTTTTGCTGCCTTTTCCATCTCTTGTGGTGCAATGTCTTTTGTATGAGTTGCAATTGCCCACCTGTGTCCATAAGGGTCCTGAATTTGTCCATATCTGTCTCCCCAAAACATATCACTAATTGGCATTATCGGTGTTGCTCCAGCATCAACTGCTTTTTTGAATAGCTTGTCTGCATCTTCAGTATAGATATGCATGACAACAGGTGAACCACCAAGTTTGTTTGGTCCAACTGCACCCATCTCTGGAAATTCATCTGCCATCATAATGATAGAGCTGCCGAGTTGAATCATCGCATGCATTACTCTTCCATCGGGCATCATGCTGCGATAGATTTCATGAGCTCCTAATGCTTTAACGTAAAAGTCAAGTGCCTTTGCACAATCATTGATTACAAGATGAGGAGTAACAGATGAAAATCCTTTTGGAATTGCATCAACCATACAATACTAGACCCATAGAAGTATTTAGAAATTTTCCAAGATTTGGAAATTGAGCTCATTGAAAATTATACGAAGAGATTATTTACTGGTCCAAATGGAATCGAAGATGCAAATGTATCGAGTCAAAAGAATAACCATGTCTGAAATCATCATGGAGGTTGAAGCAATGGTAATGAGTGAGGGTCATAAGGACTATAGCTACTGGAAGATTGGAAATACTGACAGACCAACTCCTAGAAAAAAGCAGTTTACAAACCAAGGAGAAAATACAAAGTTTTGGAAACAGTGGTTTACTGTAAACAAAGATGACTCATTAGAGATTTGCAAGTACTTTATTGAGAAGGGAATGAAATCAGGATTAACAAAAGAGACTGGCGCAAACTATGTGTATGTTTTCTAGACTCGTTAAATTTTGTTACAAATCTCTAAATATTTAGTTTATTTCACAGAGCAGACTGGAACACACTGCATTGTACAGACTTGTGCATCAGGATCATGTCTGCATGCAGATTCACATTCAAAGTACTCACCATTTAACTCTGAGCACTGCTCAGATGAGATGTATTCACATTCATTAAATTCCTCAAGCCAGGTTCCGCCAAAGTTGTTGCATTGATATTCTGGACTTGCCATTCTTGATGGAATCTCTTCAACAAAGGTTTGGCCATCATCTGTTCTGCATTGTCTTGGGTATGATTCCATGACTGGATTTCCCGCTGCTGTGCATTCTTCAAAGCTGTCAATTGCAGACTCTACCAAAGTCCATCCACGTTCTACTAGTCTTGTGGAAGTTTCAAGAGACACACATGCAGGTGAGTCATCATATTTTAGTAATAGAATAAGCGAATCCATGCACACTATATCTTTCGAAGATATTCCAGACTTGAATTGATCTAGTGGAGTTTTGATCATGTTTTCAACGAGTAGTGTTATAACATATTGTTCTTTTTTGATCTCCATATTTTCTTCAGGATATGGTTCTGTGTTTGTCAACGTTAGGGAATAGGTGCTAAATTCAACTGAAGTGGTTTCACTAGTTTTAATTTCAATTGTAGAAGATTTGTCATCACCTTTTGTAATGCTTAAAGTTGCAGTTACTTCACCTTCCCAGATGCAAGTTACATCCTTTGGACATCTCGAGTCAGAAATATCGTCAAGTGTGATAGCTAGTTGTTTTGATTTAATCTCAGCTGTTTCTCCAACTGATAATTTAATTGAAGAATCTAGTTTTGCATCATGGTGTGCAGCACTTACACTAGGCATCATCATAAAGCCAGAAAGTGCGATTGCAGTAATTAAGAAAAGTACAAAGTTTGTTTTCATATTGCCTTACCTAAATTGTCAAAGTTACATAATAACCTTTGATTAAAACCAAATTTAATCAAAGCCTTTATTCAAATATGTTATTTGGAAACATATGATTTTGATAGTCGGTGAGAAAATAGGAGCAAGTTCTAAATATTCGAACTTGTCTTGGAGCACGATATGAGTAAACTAGTTCTAGGAATTATAGCAGCAGTTGTCATAGTCGGTCTCTTTGCAGCTATTCTTCTATTAGATCCTGAGGATGCCATTTCAAATAATGTTGATGTAACGAAGGAGCCTACAATTACAAAATTTTCTTCAATGGAGGAATCAGGTTCTCTGATAAAATTTGCAAGCTATAATGAAGTTCAAGAGTATTTAGCTGAATCTGTAATTCAAAATCAGTTAAACAGTGGATTCAGAGGAGGCGGGGTTTTCATGTTTGATGACGGCTTGATGCTAGAAAGAAGAATGGTAGAATCAGTATCTGAGCCCATGCCAACTTCTGCACCAACACCTGGTGCTCCACCAATGGCAGAACCACAGGCTGGAGTGGATGAATTTGATGGTGGAGTTGGAACAGGTGTAGATTTCTCAAAGACAAATGTTCAGGTTGAAAATGTAGATGAGCCAGACTTTATCAAAACAGATGGAAAATATCTATACGTATTATCACAAAACAGTCTTACTATAATTGAGGCATATCCAGCAGAATCTGCCAAAGTAATACTCAAAGTTGCACTAGATGTCGAACAACAAAACCTTGAGAACATGTTTCTAAATGGAGATAATCTCGTGATATTTTATCATGGTTCTGGGGACACTATGGGAATCGCAGAGTATGACTACATCCCACAGAGAATCTACACTCCAAAGACTATTGCCACAATCATTGATGTATCAGACAAAGAGAATCCAGAAATAATTAGCACATATGAGATTGATGGTTACTATCACAATTCTAGGATGATTAATGACACAGTTTACCTCTTGACTACAAGCGGAGTTGACTACTATAACCCAATTATTCCAAGAATCATCACTGAAGATGCAATATTTGCACCAGATGTGTACCGCTTTCCAAATCCAGAACCAAATTACAACTTTAACACTGTAAGTGCGTTCTCAGTATCTGGTGATCTGATAAACTCTGAATCATTCTTGATGGGTCATTCTAATACAATTTTTGTTTCAGAAGACAACTTGTTTATCACATATCAAAAGAATCTTCCTCACACATTCTATGAAACGATGCAAAAAGACAGATTCTTTTTGGTAGTTGTTCCATTATTGCCCCAATCTGCGCAAGATGAGATAAAGTCAATTCAAAATTCAGATGCAGACTCATTCTCAAAATGGAATCAAATTGAGAAGGTCCTACAGGATACATACAATGCAATGTCAAAGGACCAAAAGGACAGTCTCTATGATAAAATCAACAAGGCAATTGCAGAATACGATACAAAGGTAAGAGAAGACACACAAAAGACTGAGATTCACAAGATTCACCTTGATAATGGGAATTTCAAGTACATTGCAAATGGCCAAGTGAATGGGTATCCACTGAACCAGTTCTCAATGGATGAGCACAATGGTAAATTCAGAATCGCTACAACTTCAAACTCTTTTTCAGTCAGGGAATCAATAACGTCAAACAATGTCTACGTACTAGATGAATCACTAAAGACAGTAGGAAAGCTGGAAAAGATTGCAGAAAATGAGCGAATCTTTTCTGCTAGATTCATGGGCGACAAGCTATTCTTGGTGACATTTGAGCAGATTGATCCCTTCTTTGTAATTGATCTTTCAACCAACACGCCAAAGATTCTAGGTGAGCTAAAGATTCCTGGATTCTCAAACTATTTGCAGCCATATGACAAGGACACAATTATTGGATTTGGGCGCGACACAAAGGTAAACCAATGGGGAGGAGTTCAGACGCTTGGTGTCAAGGTATCACTCTTTGATGTAAGTGACCTGAAGAATCCAAAGGAGATTGACACCATATTGATTGGCGATGGCTCTACTGATTCAGAGGCTCTTTACAACCACAAGTCATTGTTGCTTGACAAGGGCAAAAACATAATGTCAATTCCAATCAAAGGAAATGTTGATTCAATTTCCGGCTCTAGTATTAGAGCACCAGAATACAAGACATGGAATGGATTCTATGTTTATGGATTTGACAGTAAAGGATTCAAGGAAAAGGGAACCATCGTTCACTTTGAGGGAAGCAGCTACAATTACTCTTACATGCCAGCCAGATCATTTTACATTGAAAATACATTGTATACGGTAATGGATGGCTCTATCAAGATGAATGACATTGAGAATCTTAGTGAGAAAAAGTCAATTCACATAGCACAGACTGGAAAGATAATTCCGTTCATGAAATAAAATCAGCGACGGAATTTCTTAATACTGGACTCTATTGAGTGCAGATATTGGGGAAAAAAGAGATTTTAGCAAAATTTTCAGCTGATTCTGATAGGTACTACAAGGTAAAGCTATTCGAAGAGCAAGGATTTGAGCGCAAGTCATGTGCCACATGCAAGAGATTCTTTTGGACTCTGGATGCAAATAGAATTCATTGCCCTGACCACGGCTCTGATACCTACTCCTTCATAGGAAATCCCCCCACAAGTAAGAGATTTGATTATACAGAATCATGGAAGCAGGTAGAGTCATTCTTTGTAAAAAATGGCCACACATCAGTGAATAGATATCCAGTAGTGTGCAGATGGCGAGAAGATCTCTTCTTTACCATTGCATCAATTGTAGACTTTCAAAGAATAATGGGTTCAAAAGTTGTCTTTGAGTTTCCTGCAAATCCGTTAGTTGTTCCGCAGACATGTCTTAGGTTCAAGGACTTGGAAAATGTTGGCGTCACTGGAAGACACTTTTCTAGCTTTTGTATGATTGGTCAGCACTCTGTTCCAAACTCTCAAGGATACTGGAAGGATGAGTGTGTTGATTTGGATTTTAGATTACTTACGGATCAGTTTGGAATAAAGAGAGACGAAGTTGTCTTTGTTGAAGACGTTTGGGAAGGCGGCGGTTCATTTGGATCATCGCTGGAATATTTTGTTAGAGGACTGGAGATTGGAAATGCAGTGTTTACAGAATTTCAGGGGGAGCTAAACAATGCAACTACACTAGACCAAAAAGTAATTGACATGGGAGCAGGTCTTGAGAGATTTGCGTGGATTACAATGGGTACACCGACTGCATATGATTGCTGCTTTGGACCGATTACAAACAAATTGTTTGAAAAAATTGGAATTGATTCTGATTCCACATTACTTACAAAATACTTTACAGAGATTGCAAAGAATTTGGATAACTTTGAGGACTTGACAGACGTAAGAAAGATTGCAATAAAAAATTCTGGACTATCTGATGAACAGTTAAGGCGAATCATCACACCAATTGAAGGTGCATATCTGATTGCTGATCACTTGCGCACGCTAATCTTTGCTATATCAGATGGCGCATTACCCAGTAACGTTGGTGGAGGTTACAACTTGCGGATGATGCTACGAAGAATTATTGGAACGATGGATAACATGAAGCTAAAACTAGACATTGATGACCTTATTGATACGCATGTTGACTATCTAAAGCATACATATCCTGAGCTTGATGGCGCAAGAGAGGATGTCAAGAAGATTATCAAGGTTGAATCAAGCAGGTATGAAGAATCAAAATCCAGAATGGAAAAGATTGCAAACAATCTTCGTGCAAAGAAGAAGGTTCCAAGCGTAGATGAGTTAATCACAATGTACGAATCAGACGGAATCACGCCTGATTATCTCAAAGAATTGCAGGTAATTTCAGAGATCCCCTCTACGTTTTACTCAAAATTATCAGATTTGCACCAATCAGAAAAGAAAAAGACAATTGAGCATCTTCCCTTAGAGGGCCTCCCAGAAACTGACATGTTATTTTACAAAGATGACCCAATGGAGTTTGATGCTAAAGTTCTCAAAGTTTTTGATGACTCTATAGTACTTGATAGAACTTCGTTTTATGCTAGAGGTGGAGGACAGGAGCCAGACTATGGTAGTATAGCTGGATTCAAAGTAATTGATGTTAACAAACACGGCGATGTTGTAGTGCATCAGCTGCAGGGTGGAACACCAAAGGAAGGAGAGACAGTTGCATGCAAGGTTGATGCGAGTAGACGCGGAAACATTACAAAGAATCACTCCAGTACACACGTTCTAAACTCATCATCACGCAGTGTGCTGGGCTCTTGGGTTTGGCAGCACTCTGCATTCAAAGAAGCAGATCATGCAAGACTAGACATCACGCACCACTCTGCACTGACTGATTCCGAGATTCAAAAGATTGAGGAAAAGGCAAACAGCATTGTAAAAAAGAACATGCCGATTTCAATTGACTACTATGACAGAGGAACTGCGGAACAAAAGTACGGATTTAGAATTTATCAGGGAGGAGTTGTTCCAGTAAAATCAGTTAGAATTGTATCCATTGAGGACTTTGATGTTGAAGCCTGCGGTGGAACGCATGTAAAAAAGACAGGAGACATTGATCTCATAAAGATTACAAAAACAAAGAGAATCCAGGACGGAGTTGTCAGATTAGAGTTTGTATCAGGTGAAACAGCACACCGATACGTTACAGAACAAAAGGAGCTAGCTGCAAAAGAAAAGGAGTTAGCTGCAAACAGAGAGAAGCTAGAAAAGCAAAGAGAAGAGCAGAAACAAAAAGCAAGGGAGTTGATTCCAGTTTTGCTTGAGCGAGTATCTGCAGGAGAGTCTGGAAATCTTGAAGAGGTTACGGTAAAGGAAAAGAGATGCTTTACATTCAGTGATAATTTTGATGAATTCTTTCACATTAATTTTGGCAAAAAACTGATTCAAGCAGAATCAAAGGCTGCATATTGTGGAATTTTTGAATCAGGTCCAACAATTCGTGCAATTGTATACTGTGGAGAGGAATCAGGCATGAAAGCAGGCGATATTGCGAAGGAAATTGCTGGAATTTTAGGCGGTTCAGGCGGCGGAGATGCAAAATTTGCCCAAGGGGGAGGAAAAGACACATCTAAAAAAGACGCTGCAATCCAAAAGGCAAAGTCAATGATTTTAGGATGATACAATGGAAATAGACTGGAATAGTATAGAAAAAAAATGGAGAGACAGATGGGTTTCAGAGAAACATTTTGAGACAGATCCTAACGATAAACCAAAAAAATTTATCACAGTGGCGTATCCTTATCCAAATTCACCACAACACATCGGACACGGTAGAACATACACACTAGCTGATGTCCATGCAAGATACTATCGCATGAAGGGATTCAATGTTTTGTTTCCAATGGGATTTCACTATACTGGAACTCCAATACTTGGAATGGCAAAAAGAGTTGAGGATGGGGATGCAGAGCTAATTGATAATTTAAAAAACTTGTACAAGGTTCCGCAAGAAACCATCAAGGAGTTTGTTGAACCAGTAAAAATTGCAGACTATTTCCATGAAGAGATAAAAGCTGGAATGATTGAGATGGGTTACTCTATTGACTGGAGAAGAGAGTTTACAACAATTGATCCTGTGTATCAAAAGTTTATCGAATGGCAGATTAACACATTACGTGACAGAAAACTGATCATACAGGGGTCTCACCCCGTAGGGTGGTGTCCAAAGGATCAGAATCCAGTGTCACAACATGATACACTTGGGGATGTGGAGCCAGACTTTACAGAATATATTCTGATAAAGTTTCAGTTTGGGGATTACATCATTCCGACTGCAACGCTACGCCCTGAAACAATTTTTGGTGTTACAAATCTCTGGGTGAATCCAGATACAGTTTACAAAAAGATTTCAGTGAATGGTGTAAAGTGGATTGTTAGTGCAGAGTGTGCATATAAGCTAGAATTTTTGGACAGAGAGATAACATATGATGGCGAGATAAAGGGCTCTGAGCTAGTTGGTAAAGAGGTGACAGTTCCACATAGAAATGAAAAGATTCCAATGCTTGAAGCTAGCTTTGTAGAATCGCAAACTGGAACGGGTTTGGTAATGTCAGTTCCTGCACATGCCCCATTTGACTGGCAGGCATTGGCTGATTTGAAGAAAAATGGGCATGATTTAGCCTCAAAAATACAGCCAATTTCGATTATTCAGACAGAAGGGTATGGTGACTATTCTGCAAAGGAAGCATGTGAAAAGTTTGGGGTTGCAAACCAGGATGATGCAAAGCTGGAAGATGCCACAAAGGAGATCTATGAAAAAGAGTTCTACAAGGGAGTCTTGAAGCAAACATGCGGAGAGTTTGCAGGAAAAAAAGTTTCAGAAGCAAAGGACATCATAAAAGAGTGGCTTGATTCCCAGAAACATTCAGAAATTTTGCTTGAGTTGACAAATACTCCTGTGAAATGCAGGTGCGGCACAGAATGTGTTGTAAAGATTCTCAATAATCAATGGTTTCTAAACTATGGTGACAAAAAATGGAAGGAAAAAGCTACAAAATGTTTTGAAGAAATGAGCATTCTTCCACAAGAGATTCGTGGAGAGTTTAACTATGTAATCGGGTGGCTGCGAGAGCGTGCATGTGCAAGACAACACGGATTGGGTACAAAGCTGCCGTGGGATAAGGACTGGATTGTTGAGAGTCTATCAGATTCTGTAATTTACATGGCGTACTATATCTTGGCAAAATATGTCAATGCAGGAGAGCTAAAACCAGACAACCTATCAAAAGAATTCTTTGATTTTATTTTCTTTGGTGCAGGAAACGCAGATGCAGCATCAGAGATAACAAAGATTCCAGCTGAAACAATTCACAAGATTAAAGACGAGTTTTCATACTTTTATCCAGTTGATTCACGACATTCTGGTCGTGACTTGGTGCCAAACCACCTGACATTCTTTGTTCTTAATCATGTTGCAATATTTCCAGAAGAAAAGTGGCCAAAAGAGATTGTAGTAAACGGTTCTGTATTGATGGATGGAAAAAAGATGTCAAAATCAATGGGAAACATCATTCCATTGCGAAAAGCAATTCAGGATTATGGTGCAGACCCAATTAGACTTGCAATTATAATTTCAGCAGAGCTGTTACAGGATGCAGATTTTAATTTAGAATCAGTTGCTGGAATAAAGCACAAGCTAGAGGCATTAATGGAAGAGTGTACAAAACTAAAGCCCGGGCAACCAAGCAATCTTGAGGCAGAGGATTCCTGGATTAAGAGTAAAGCACAATCAATGGTTGCAGATGTATCACTATCGATTGAAAAGATGAGACTGCGAGAGGCTCTACATGATATTTTATTCTCATTTGAAGGGGATTTGCAGTGGTATCTCAAGCGTGTTAATGCAAAGAAGAGAGAGGATTATTCTGGAATACTGCATGAAGTAAACTCGATTCGTGTAGCAATGCTATCGCCATTTGCACCACATGTATCGGAAGAAATGTGGGAGATACTAGGACAATCTGGTTTGGCATCACAATCTAGCTGGCCTGAAATTTCTGTAGACTCATTTGATAGTACTGCGATTCAATCTGAGAACTTGTTAAAGTCAATCATTGATGATATTGCAAACATCCTCAAGGTAACAAAGATGTCACCGAAAAAAATCACAATATACACTGCAGAACCATTTAAGGTCACTGCATATCATTCAATTTTGAAAAGAGTGATGGATGGTGAGACAAACATGGGTGCAATCATGAAGGAATTAATTGCAAATCCAGAGACTGTAAACATCAAAAAGAATCCAGACTTTGTGCAAAAGACAATCAAGGACATTTTATCGGAACCCACCGAAATTAGAAAGACAAAGCTTGAAGCAAAAGACTTTGATGAGGAGAATCTTTTGTCAAAGGAATTGCCTGCGTTGATTAAGAGTGACTTTGGTGTAGAGATGCAGGTGTTTTCAGAAGCTGATGATAACATCTATGATCCAAAGGGAAAGGCAAGGCATGCAAGGCCATACAAGCCAGCTATACTGATAGAATAGATATTGATGATTCGAATCAAGAAGCATTCCCGTTATAATTCGTCTTTCTTCCGATACCCTTCTTGTGGTGAATTATTTTACTAGACTTTCTTTTTATTGAATTTGTTGTATCCTTCTTGGTTGTATCCTTCTTTGTCGTAACCTAGGTGATCATATCCATTTTGATCATATCCGTTACTGTCGTATCCATCTTCGTCATACCCATTACGGTCGTATCCATTTTGATCATATCCGTCTTTGTTGTATCCGTCTTTATCGTATCCGTTTTCATCATACCCGTTTAGGTCATATCCGTTTTTGTCATATCCATTTTTGTCAAACCCGTTTTTGTCGAAGCCTTTTTTGTCATAACCATTTTTGTTAAACCCATTTTTGTCGTATCCTTTTTTGTCATATCCATTTTTGTTAAACCCGTTTTTGTCGTATCCTTTTTTGTTAAACCCCTCTTTATCGAAAGCAGTTTTTGTATCGATGTGAATTCCAACTATAGAAAAGCCCCGAATGTCATATCCATCTTTATCATATCCTTTTTTGTCATAACCATTTCTGTTAAATCCATACTTATTGTAACCCTTGAAATCAAATCCATCTTCGTCATATCCGTCTTTGTATCCTCTTTTGTCGTATCCTTTTTTGTCAAATCCTTTTTTGTCAAACCCTTTTTTGTTAAACCCCTTTTTGTCATAACCATTTTTGTCATATCCGTCCCTGTCATACCCGTTTTTGTCGTATCCTTTTTTGTCATAACCATTTTTGTCATAACCATCTAGGTCGTATCCATATTCATCAAATGTACGACTTAATCTGTCCAACAAACCCATAACAGAATTTTATGAATTCAACTCAGTTAAGTTTTTTCACGCTTGTTAGTGCGAGTATAAGCGATATCAATTGATGAGAATCCAACAAAAAAGTTAAACTTGATCTCATTTGGTGAGTACCATGGTAGTGTGCTATGTTTGTGGTGAACCTGCATCTTGGAGTTATTCTCAGGAGAAAGGAAAGGGAACAGTCACGCGCTACTATTGCAAAAAACACAATCCAAATTCTTCACCAGAATAACTAGAATTTCAAGATAAAAAGTAAGGAACAGTACTGATTAGGATTCTTTGATTAATGACTTTATTCCAGCAATGTTTTCAGGTGTAAGATCTATCTCTTTATGATCTGTCTTTACGTGTGCAGCTACCTTTTCCATTAGTTCAGCTTCTGTTTGTGCAGATGCGGACCAAGAACAATCCTTTCCTGCATCTTTACAGCTAATACTTTTTGTCATGATAAAATTTCAAACTCCAAGTATTTAATTTATTTTTTAAAGATTTGGTATTTCAGCATAGATTAAGTGAGGAAGGGAACCATCAGAAACATGACAAAATCTGAAACTGCCTATCTATACGCAAGAGAAAAACACAAAGGAAAGACCAGGGCAGACGGCATAACTCCAGATATTATCCATCTAGAGGCGGTAGTTAGTAGACTAAAGAGCCTCGGAGTCACTGATGATGATGTTCTATGTGCTGCCTGGCTTCATGATTCCATGGAATCAACAGAGACAACATTTGATGATGTCTATGAAAGATTTGGACAACGTGTTGCAGTGTTGGTATCAACATTATCAAAAGACAAGAATTTACCAAAAAAAGAGATTGAAATACAATATGTAAAGCAGCTTCAGGGAGCTCCATTTGAGGCAAAGTTGATAAAATTGTGCGACATTTCTGCAAATTTGAAATCACTAGATAGTTCTATGATATCAAAGAACAAAAGAAAAAAGGCAACTAACAAAATGTTACATTATCTTGGAATAATTAAAAATGATTTGATAGAAAAAAAATCAGACTATCCAAAAATTGAGAGTATCATCAAGGGAATAAATGAAATTCTAAAAGAGAAGCACCAAAGACCAATTAAGCTTGATTGAATTTAATGCCTAAAACAATCAGTAGTATGATCATTTACAATTCCTACTGCCTGCATAAATGCATAACATATAGTACTTCCAACAAAGTTGAATCCTCTTTTTTTCAGATCTTTACTGATTTTATCGGATAGAGTAGTCGATGCAGGAATCTCTGATGCATTTTGGAATTTGTTTTTGATGGGAGTAAAGTCAACAAATTCCCAGATGTATCTATCAAAGGATCCAAATTCTGATTGCACCTCTAGGAATCTTTTTGCGTTGTTTATTGCAGAATTTATTTTGAGTTTATTTCGGATAATTCCTTTGTCCTTTAGAAGGCGATTGACATCCCTTTGAGTAAATTTTGATATTTTAGATATATCGAAGTTGCAAAATGCAGCACGATATGTCTCTCTTCTCTTTAGAATGGTAACCCATGATAATCCAGCTTGTGCACCCTCTAGAATCAGTATTTCAAAGAGTTTTCTGTCATCATGTACTGGAACACCCCATTCTGTATCATGATATGTTACATTTGGCTCTGATTCAGCCCACTTACATCGTTTCATGGTTTTGTTTAGTTTTCAGAGGAATTAATCTCTAGTTTTTCTTTGGGTTTTTCTTTTGATTCTTCTTTGCGCCCATTCTGGAATATTCCTTTTGCTGTACTTCATCTAGCTTTCCAGCCTCACAAAGCTTTGCATCACCACGTTCATCATGAGTGCACTCTAAAACATTATCAGCTAATAACCCTCCAGCTAGGCTCCATGCCTCATCCTTTGTTATCTCAAACTTGAATGACAGTGTATTTACTTTGGTAAAGAATCCATTACGAGAGTTTCTAATTACAAAGCTCTTGATCTTATCCTCCATTGTAGGTGCTGGCTGCTTGAATTTTTTTTGGCCAAATCTATGTCGAAATGGTTTTCGATAGCTACCTCTATCAGACATTATCTACCTGATCAAAGCATCTTCTATTTTATCAGTTCGAATTTTTTTTTATTACTGAGCGTCTCCGCCATGACTGTGCTCAAGGCTAAATTCTGCCACTTTTTCCAATCCTTTTCGAAGACTCTTCAAGTCAGATTCTGCTTTGTCTTTTTTAGAGGACAAATCCTTGATTGATTCTTCTAGTGCAGATATTTTTTCATCAATGCTAGCTAGATCTTTTTTTGCAGTAACATCTTGGGCGTCTCGGGATAGAGTTGTTTGATACTGTTGTTTTTGGGTTAGAAGATCTTCTAGTTGGGTCTGCATGGTATCTAGTTGTGATTTGAGAGAACTAGTTGTACTGATTCCCTTTTGTTCTTGCTTTTGAAATGTATGATAAGCTAGATTAGCTGCCTTTTCAATTCCAGTATCAATGTTTCCACTCCACTGCTTGTGTTGTTGAGTAAATTTAGGATCAAAACTATCAGAGGTAGAGTCCTCACGTACATTTGTTGATGGTAGTGCAGTACTGGATTCAGATTTTGATGTAGAACTAGTATCTTTTGATGAGGATTCATGTTTTCCCTCATAGTCAGACTCTACATCACCGCAACTGGTGCCTGCATCAGAGGCAGTGTCACATGCATCAGATAACGCATGTTTGCCAATCTTTTCAGTATCATCTAATCCTTCTTTGCCAATGTCTTCAGCGTCATCTTCTGCTTCCTTGTTTAGCTCCTTGCCGCCTTTCTCCCATTCTTTTTGAGCAGCACCACCCTTTCCTTCAATCTCATCAAGGCCTGCCTCACCAGCAGTTTCTATCGAGTCCTTTGTCAATTCACCAAGGTCCTCAGCAGAGTGCTCGCCAAGATTCTTTGCATCCTGTGCTGCTTCCTCTGTTAGGTCCTTACGATATTTTGCATAATCTTCTGCAAGGTTCTCTGCAGTTTCTAGTGGATGATCTTTTGCATGCTCATAGACTTGTTTGCCAACTTTTTCAGATGTTTTTTCAACTTTCTTTGCAACATGGACGACTTTTTTTGTAACCTTGTCAACTTCATGCTTAATCTTGTGGTAATCGTGACTGACAGAATGCTTGATGTGATGCCATGTCTTTGTAAACCAGTTATCAATGAATAATGCTACAGAGTCAAGTTTAGCAGGAATTTTTCCATCAGATGATATCTTTGCATTGTACACCATCGTTTTAGTGTCAGGATTATACATTGGTGAAGAAAGTTCTGCAATGATTGTAGTTGGAATACCTCCTGCATACGTCTCTATTGCTACATTAGGTGGATCAATTGAAAAGCTGTCTTGGCTCAAATACCAAATCTGCATAAAGTCAGTTAGATTGTAAAGTCCAGAAATTCTATATGGTCTATCTGAAAAGTATATGACTGTAGGGGACACATCATACAAGAAAAACTTGTGAGTGTATGGTGCCCCAAAGATTGGTTTTAGCTCAGCAGACTTTGCAGTCTGAACAAAGAGTAGTTCAAGTGCTTCTTCTTTTTCAACTTCCAATGGAGCAGTTTCCTGTGTAATCTCTTCTGGAACAGGTTCTGGTTCTGATACTTCAGGTGAAGATTCAGGCAGTACTGAATCAGGATATGATGCAAGACCATTTTTTACCCATTTCTCCGCTGTTGGAATCTGTAAGCATATTGGATCAGGATTGTTTGCACGAATTACTACCGTAAAGCCATCTCTGCAAGATAATGAATTATCATAAGGGTCAACATCACCACCATATCCAGAAACCATAGGAAATGGGCTTGCCATCATAAAGATTCCAAAAAGCATTAAAGAAAATACAAACTTTGATTGCACATTTCACGGTATGAATTATCATATTTATTTTAAGATCACTTGCATACAATGAAATTTGTAGGCTCTATACGTCAGGCTTTTTAGTTGTGATGACATAGTATAGCCATGGTATCAAGAAACGCATCCTCTGAGGAGATAAAAAAGAATCAAAAAAACCAAAAGATGAGAATTAAGGTAAAAAAGGCAGCAAGAAGAAGTGGCAAGGCAGTAAAAGAAGACAAGATAGAGCCATCTGCAAAGAAAAAGAAGGCAGTATTCTCCCAGAAAAAAGTAGCTACAGTAAAAAAATCACGATACTAGATTTCAATTTGTTAGTAATCCACGAACCGATGATTGTTAGCGGAACCTAGAAAAAATTGTCCGGTTTGAAATCTAGTGCCGTATGTCCAATAAATTCCAAAGAAACCTTAAATCTTATTTTGACGTTATAGTATCATGGATGCAAGACTAGCGATTTTTGTGATTGTAGCCGTTGCTGCAATGTTTGCTCTTGCACCAATGCATGCATACGCCGAATCCGGTTCTGTCACCCCTGATGGTGGCGACGGATACGGGGACGGCGAAGGAAAATCATGCCCAAACAAAGAGAAAAAGTCTGCTTCTTTTACACAATTATTAATTTAATCAAAAGACTCTGAATGAGATCATTCTTCATCATCCCTTGATGTTTTACGGATAGGACGTTTTAGAACAAATATTGCTCAATGAATCTACGAGTGTTGTTTGCTTATAATGGCTTACTGAGAAATTCTACTAGTAACATGATTTTCCATGTGCTGATGGAAAGACAACGATTAGCTGATCCCTTGATTCAGATGGTGAGTACTTTGTATCACCAAAAAAGACCGCATTTGCACGTACTAGACCGTCAGGATCCCAATGCATTGCTTCTGTCATGATAAAGTACCGACCCTTTGCATCGGTAATTCCACTTGCAATGAGTCCATCATCAGGACAGACTCCATCAACTCGTATCAAGATTTCAGCATGCGGTATTGGATTACCAGAAGAATCTTTGAGGTTTCCAGAAAATGCAATGTCGTATCCGGCATTTACCTGAATGCTTCTCCACTGGAACAAACGAATCTCTGTATCTAATGTCTCAGCATAAATTGTTCCGACAGATACTGCAGATAGTACCATCAAAGATACAAGGAGGATTCTCATGGAACAAGTACGTTCTCTTTGCATTTATCACTATGCCACTAGGTGATTTCTGAAATAGTCTATTTATTAGGCCGAATAAGAAATTTCATCATTGAAGATAGCAGTTATGGGAATGGGTGTTGCTGGCTCGTATCTTTTGGCCAGACTCAAAAACACAGAACATGAGGCCGTTGGCTATGAGCGAATGCCTCAAGAAAGACATGATTCAATCTGTGCATGGGGAACGATAAAACCAGTTTTAGAAGATTTTTGTAAAAAGGTTGGACGAAATTTTGATGATTTCCTAATTCATGATGGCAAAAACATGCATGTAAAGATGAACAATGACGTAAAGTTTGATATTGGTTTACACGGACTTTGCACATACAACAAGCTTGGTCTTATCCAGGATTTTATCAAGGATTGCAATGTTATCTATGGCAAATCACCATCCTTAGAAGAGTTGGAAAAAGAATACGATATGATTGTGGATTGTACTGGATTTCACAGAGTATATCTTCCAAAGCTAAAAGAGGATTTTTTCCTGCCAACTTATGAATACAAAGTTGAATATGAAAACGGTGTCCCATACGATGACTTTTACATTGAGCCATTTCCTGGAATGTCAGGATACTTTTGGTATTTTCCGCTAGGAAAGAATTTAGCACACATAGGAGCCGGCGATTATAGAAAGAATCACATCAAAGCAACCGATGATTTTCTAAAGAAGCATGGAGGAAAGGTTCTACAGACAAAAGGCAGGCCGATTAGACTGGCAACGCCGGATAGATGCAAACCATACTACTCTGGAAAGGTTGTTGGAGTTGGAGAATCAATTGGTACGGTTTATGCCCTACTTGGAGAAGGAATCATTCCTTCAATGCAGTGTGTAGAATTATTCTTAGATAACATGAATGACTTTAAGGCATATGAAAAAGCTGTTGAGGAACACTACAAGGTTTATGCAAAAGTATTCAAATTTGTCAGAGCAAAAATTCACAAGGACTTTTCAATTCTAAAATCACTTCCAGACTTTTTGGCAATATTTCGTTACATGAAAAAGAATGAAAAGAGATTTGGAATGGACATTAAGATGGCTGACCTAATGAAGGTAGCCAAAGCATGAAAAATCTAAGATTGTCCCCAAGATGGATATCCACCTTCTAGGGTTACAGCATCAAAACCCTCTTTTACAAGCTCATCTGCTGCAATGTTTCCACGGTATCCAGTACCGCAGTATGTGCAAATCTTCTTACCCCGCATATCTTCAATCTGCTTTTTCTTTGCATTTCTAATTGCCAGACCTAGTGGCATGTGAATTGAACCATCTATCTTACCGCCAGCTAGCTCATCGGCTTCTCTGACATCAATGATGACATACGAGTTTTTGTTTTGTTTGAGTGAATCTGCAGTAATTTTTTCTGCCATAGTATACGCTAAACCGTAGAGTAATTTATGTCATGAAATTCTTAATTGCCAGATCTTACAAATAGTAAGTATGGATGCAAAGGAAAGGCACAACAAGGCATTAGATAGACTTCAAGAGTACAAGTATGAGCTAAAAAATCAGATAATAGAGATGCAAAAACTAGATCAAAAATCAGAATTTATGAGAAAGTGGAATGAACAGACGATAAAAGAGCGAGAGTTAGAGGTAGCAGTAATTCAAGATATTATAAAAAATCTGATCAGATTCTAGACAAAGCTTACAGAACCAAAGTTCTCACGTACTGTTCTATTTGATTTCATGTTGTAATCGTAAATTGTTTCAGAGTATTCTTTTAGAATTTCTTTCATTTCATCAATGGAGTCAGCAAGATAAAATCCTGGGCAGTCACCTGTAAATTGAAATGTTGCATGCACTCTGGCCTTTCCCTGCTCGTTTTCAAGCCAGGTAGAAAACGGATAAAGATAGCAAACTCCGGGCCGGTCTGGATGCATACTGCATCCTCCTTTTTCATCTAAGAATCTGCATGAGATATGTGTACCATCATCTGCTTCTGTCTCATCTTTTTTTCTTTTCAGATTGATGTTAGTCATTACTGTAGTGCCACCAGGACTTGGCTCCTCCCATGTTGCAGTAACGGTTTCGTTTTTGATAAAATCAGAAACTTTTTGATACTTGAGTCCTGCACCAATTGTGATTAGATCATCAGATGTTAGTGGCAATCTTCCTTGTCTGTCACAGCAATTATGACAATCAGGCCAAAAACATTTCCATAAAACAAATTTTTCTTGTTCAACTAAATATGGAATATGAAAGACGACATCTTTTACTTTAACAGCTTTTTCCGTCACTTTTGGAATTTTTCCTAAGATAAAATTATGAATTGTTTCATCAACATCCCAGTTTTTCTCCAAAAGAGTAAGTGATTCTTCAATTTCTTTTAGGGACAACGATAACTTATAATCGGATTTGGAGATGTTATTAATGTTGAGTGATAAAGGCAAGTATGCATCAGCAACGCAGAACAGACGATTTGTTTGGAAAGAAATCGTTTGGCCATTAATTTTAGAAATAAACGATGTCGTCTTTACACTTGATCAGTACCAAAAGAAAAGAGACGAAATATGCAAGAAAAACAATATCGATATCTCAAAGACATCAAGGGGTCTTGTGTCACTTTTACAAAAAGGAATTATCTACAAAGAGAATTCATTGTACTGCATTCATTTTAGATTGATCCCATACATGAGACTAAAAGCTGAATGTGATTATGCAACAGCGATTCACGAAGTAAAGATCAGGTAACTACAAATAATTATATTCTAACCAAACAGCGTCTTTCTTGGTAGCCCGATAGTCTAGTGGCCAAATAATTTTAGGTTAAGGATTCCGCGCTCTGGATCTCAGGAGTGGATACGCGGGGACGGCAGTTCGAATCTGCCTCGGGCTACTGGTAAAATTCTATCTTGATGCTTGTGCGATTCTTTCTAATTCGTTCTTCTTTTTTACAGAAGGAGCATTGGGATCGTTTTCTGAAGCTAAGATTAGGTGCTCTGCAAGATATTCCTCAATTGCTTTAGGATTAGAAAATGTTGCCTCCTTGACACCATCTGCGATAAATCTTAGTGCAAGGTCAACTCGTCGCAATGGTGCAACATCGACTGATACATGATAGACAGTACCACCATAAACAATTCTTGTAGTATCTTCATTTGGTGCAGAGTGTTCTACTGCCCTAACTAGTACCTCAATTGGATTCTTTCCAGTCTTTAGATGGATAATTTCGAGTGAAGCTTTAATGGTGTTGAGAATTCTAGCTTTCTTTCCAGTCATTCGACCAGTGTTCTTTGCATATTTTTTTCCAAAATGCATTAGTTTGTTTGCTAATCTTTCAACAATGTTAACATCAGCTTTGTTGAATCGCTTAAGTGCAGAACGACCATAGGTGTATGGAGTGATCATCTTTCGTAGAGATATTGCAGTCTTTAATCCAGGATCTTTAATTTCAATTCCATCAAGGTCCCATTTTCTAAATAACATCAAGTTTTGAGTTTCAGGCATTCCTATCTCCTTGGCTTCTCCTTCTTTCCAATTACTAGTTCATGTAATGAGGTTCCATTTACTTTGAATACTTTGTAACGAACACCAGGAATATCTCCCATTGCACCACCTTGTGTAGCACCCATACCTTCTACATGAACTTCATCGTGTTCATCAATAAAGTTCATTGCACCGTCTCGTGGTAAAAATGCAGTAACAGATTTTCCATTTTTGATTAATTGTACTCTAACACATTTTCTAACTGCAGAGTTTGGTTGTTTTGCTTCAACACCAACTTTTTCTAAAACAATTCCTCTTGCTTGAGGTGCACCACCCAATGGGTTTGCTTTTTTATCTAAACCAAGTTTTCTTCTCTTGTATGTAGAGATTGCCCATCGTTGTCGTTTACGTTTTGCTTTCAACACACGACCTGCAAATAGACCAAGAGGAGACTTTGCCATTACTTACAACTCCAATGTAGCTCTTTCAGGACTGTTAATCAGTACACTAGAAATGTCAAAATATCGTTTTGCAAGTAGCCTTGCTTTTTCAGCATTTCGACCTTCACGTCCTACTACAATTCCTTTCTTTCTTGGATCAACCATAACTATTGCCTGAGTTGAACCATCAGATCGCTTATTTATTTTTACTTCAGAAACCAGTTTAGAATTTAACATATTTTTTAAAAAGTTAGCAGGATCATCGTCATATTCGACTAGTTCGACGTTTCTTTTGACAATGTTTTGAAGGGATTTGATGTGAGAACCGCCTTTACCAATTGCAAGGCCCATTTTACCATTATTCACAACGAAGATAACTCGATTTTGTTTTTCATCTTCGACACAATCTCGTGCAGTAGCACCAGTTACGTTTTGAAATAGCGACATTAATCGCATTTGATCAGTTGTCAGTTTAATTGATTGTGTCATAATTCTCCTTTTGTTCTCGAACGATTTGTGTGTCATTTAAACTTTCAATTGCTCTGAAAGTTGGTAAGGTTTTTATTCGCATCATTCAGTTTCGGCTTCTTTGATAATTGATGTTATGTTTGCATCAGAAAGTGATGTAAACGAGACTGTTGAAACTCTAAACTGCAATCCACAAAGTCTTCCTAATGCAACTGAAGAACCTTGGAATTGAATTGTTGGTACTTTACTTTTTTTTGCATCTTCTGAAATTTTCTCGGAAATATTTTTCTCAAGGGATTGAGAGACAACTACAAGTTTTGAATTTTTAATAGTGTTTACTACTTGTTTGGAACCAAAAGTGCACTGATCTTCTTTTATTGCATCTTTTAGTGCTTTCTCTAACAATTTACCCATTGTATTTTACCTGTAATCCATCGATGAATGAGACCTTTATAGATTTATTGCAGCTCAACGATATGATCTGAGAAGAAAAACTATTTCGAATCAGAATCCAAAGATGCTTCCAATGGAGGCAAATACCTGGCCAATCTTCTCAAAAAAGTTATCAGATTCGTTTTCTTGTGGGATTGTTTTGATGACTTTGGGAGATTCCTGGTTAGAGATTATTGGCGTTGGTTTTTGTTCATTTTCTTGAAAAATTAGATTTTTCACAGGGATATTTTTTTGAGTAGTGTCCATATTGATTTTTGATGTAGAAAATTTGGGATCGATTTCTAATACCTGCAGGTATAATGAAAGTGCTTCATTATGATTTCCCATTTGAGAAAGGGAGTTTGCCTTGTTGTTTAGTGCAGGAATATAATTTGGATTAATCTCTAATGCAGAATCAAACTGTTGAATTGCTTGTGGAAATAATCCAAGCTTATTCAAGGCTGCACCAATGTTTGTTATTGCTGCTAAGTTTTTTGGATTCTTACTTAAGTCCTGATCAAAAAATGAAATTGCCTCAGAGTATTTACACAATCTAAACAGCGCAGGTCCCATCCCATCATAGTATGACACCACATCAATTAGCGTACTCTTATCGCATCTAAGTGCCATTTCATTTAGCATAATACCAAGCTCAATGTCCTCAACACTAAGATTTTTTTGAGGTTCCTCTTCTAAAACTACTTTAGTATTAGCAGTTTCTTTTTTTGGTTTGACATCACTTACTATGTTATTTTGTTTTGTAGCTACGGTAGTTGGTTCAATCTCTTTTAATTCATTTTCAAGTTCTCTTAATGTCTCTTCAAGCTCTTTGAGCTCATCGTTAATCTCATCTTCTAATGCATCAAATGATTCCTCTAGTGCATCAAGTTCTTCTTCAGTAACAATTGGTGTTTGAATCGGTTCTTCTTGGTACATCACATAATCAAAGTATGCAGTTTGTTCAGAATCTGCATAATGAGCAACTGCAGAATACGTTCCCTCTATTTTGAAGTTAACGTTATCAACAATTAGAAAAGAGATTTCAAATTCATTGTTTGCATCAAGAACACCAAAATAAAATCCTCCTGGAATTCCAAATGGATCATATATTCCAATTAAAACAGTCGGTTCTTCTTGTGATGACACTTTACCACGTATAGTTACAAATTCCCCATCTGTGTACTCATTTTTTTCTGCAGAAAATTCTGTTATTTCAGGAATAATAGTTACAGTAGTTTCTTGTATTGATTCTCCTGATATCAAAAATGTCTCTGAAGTCTTAATCTTTCCATAGTCAATCTTGATTTGATATTCTCCAGATTTTTCATAAAATGGTGCTACAAGGGAGATTGTCTTTGAGAAGGAATTATCATCCAAAATCTCAACATTGTTTGCAGATAGTATGGCTCCATCTGGATCATAAACACGTAATGCCAGAGATGGCATCTTTTTTTCTTCAACTTCCCCTGTGATAGTAAGGGTATCACCTACAGAGTACTCCTCTTTATCAGTACCAAGTAAAATGCCAGAATCCGCAAATGCAGGTACAATAAAGCAACTGGCAATTGCTAGGAAAAGTATAATTTTTGTGCCCAACAAAATAATTTTTTTATTTTTCTATTTAATGCTCACGTAGAAATTATACGTAGAAGAAATTCTAGTTTTTTGAAACAAAATATGTTTCTGATCTTGGTTCAGATAATGGAATGGGAGATCCTAAAGAACTCCAAACAAAAGTCTCAACTGTGTATGTACCAGAAGTTAGAGGATTCCATGATTGTGACATTGATAATTTTTGATAGGAATCAAGTGAGCCAGATATCCAAGATAGTGTAGTAATGGTGCCAGATTCGTCTTTGATCTGATACACAAAAACAAAGTCTTGGGAAAATTCTTGCTCGTTTTTGATATTTCCTAAAATTTGAAGTTGGTCGTCAACAAAAAGATCTGTGAGTTTGTTGCCAGTGACTGAAACTATTTCCATTGAATCACTAGTAATACGATCTAGTGGCGGAATGTTTGATTCAAGCACAGCAGTTGCTGTAATTTCCAAGCTGTCAGATTTTGAATGTGGGATTGGTAGTGTGTTATCCTCATATTTTGCAATTAGTGTGTTGCCAGGTTTTGCATAAAGTCTGTTTCCGCTGGAAGTATCAGTTTGTGTAAAAAAAATCGTTGCTTGAAATAAACCAGAATCCTGTGATGATTCTATTGCTTCTACAGTAATTCCTGCAACATCAGAGCTTGATGAAACTCTAACAGGTATTTGATCAACTCCTTCTGGATTTAGATTCATGTCTGCATCAATAATGCGTATTACTGCCTGATCATTTGTCATGTATTGTTTTTGTAAAAAGGATATATCGCCAAGATTCCAGCTTAGTCCAGCAGACTCTGTTAGGATAACCCCGTCTGCAAATTCAAATGAAACTGTAATTGCACCTTCTCTGTCAGCCTCAAGATATCCGTTGTTAGGACCATTTCCCATAGTCCTTGGCAGTGTATCAAATGTACCGTCACCATCGGCATCATGTAAAAATCCCGTAAGAATTACCTCTCCAGTAAATATTCCAGAGTTTAATTCAGTTTCAGTAAACTTGTATGGTTTAAGTGACTTATCACGAGTTGAGATCTTTATTGCATGACTAGACTCAGAACCAATTGAGTCTATTGCGTCATTGTGTGCATTCCAGCTAGGAGCCACAATCATAATCCTTACTTTATCAGTCCAGGTGTAAACGGGTTTATCAAAGTAGATTGGAGAAAAAGGCTGGTCATAAACGGGTGTCTCTTCTGCAAATGCAAAAAACGACAAGAGTGCAAAAAGAATTAACAAATGATTTCAATAATTATTCTACTTGATTGAATTTAACACTTGGTGAGTGCACTATGCACTAGTTTGTGCTTTCTTTGATACTTGCATGTAAAGGTCTACAGTTCCACTTCCAATTGGGATGTTACTTCCAACGATGACGTTTTCTGTAACTCCCTTTAGTTGTTCAACCTCTCCTCCAAGTGCAGCGTGTGCAATTGTTGGAACTGTAATCTCAAATGCAGCTCTTGCAAGAACACTGTCTTTTGTTCCAGCTATTCCGTGTCTACCAATTTGTTGCATGTATCCTCTAGAACACATCAAATCAGATACCAACATGATATATCTAATGTCAACTTCCAATCCTTGATCTTCTAGAGTTGTTTTTAGTTCATTAATCAAAGCGTTTCTTGCTGCCTCAATTCCAAGAGTTCCGGCAATCTCAAAGACATTATTTGTTCTAACATTCTTCTTGTCAATTCCTTGGACTCCCAAGACTTTGGCAATGTTTGAACCAGTTGTTTGAATAACCCATTCATCATCTTTTTGAACAAGGGTAACTCTCTCTATATCTGGAACTCCCTTTACTGTTGTATTGAGAACTTTATTTCTAATTGTAATTACTGTTGGTGCATCGGATTCTTCAACCAATTTTAGAACTACTAGTTCACCATGGGTTTCAATCTTGAATTTCTTGTTGGAAGATAATGCTTCTTCAACGTCAGCAACGGTGCAACCTCTCTCACGCAGTCTATTTGCACTAAGGTTCAGTTTTATTTCAGTTGCATAATCTGTTTCCGTATTTGCAATTAGTGATGAAACTTTGGTTTGAAGTACATTTCTTGCTACATCAATTGCTTTCTCACGGGATTTCTTTGATTCTTCATCTAGGTAGATATCCATAGTTGGAGTAACTGGTTTTTTGCGTGCGTCAACTAGCTCAATTAATCTTGGAAGACCTAATGTTACGTTTCTTTCTCTAATACCTGCAAAGTGGAATGTCCTTAATGTCATCTGAGTACCAGGCTCACCAATTGATTGTGCTGTAACGATTCCCACTGCTTGTCCTGGCTCTACCTTTGCTTTGTTAAACAAGTCAAGACCTTTCTTGCAAATCTTCTCAACTCCTTCTTTGCTGAGCTTTGAATCCAATAATGCTTCAGAGACGATACTCTTTAGTCTTGGATTGAATGTCTTTGTGTATTTTTTAGTAAGCTCAGTAATCTCTTCTTTTGTAGCCTTTTTACCAGAGTCTACAATTGTTTGAGAATCAATTAATCTGTGAACATTAAATGCCTCACCGTGGTCACTCTTTGCCACATCAATACCATCTTCACCATAAAGGAATTGGATAATGTGTCCGTGTGGGTCTCTAACTGTTCCATCGTATTCCAGCTTGATATGCTCCAGTGCATTGATGAGTCTTCTCTGCATGTAACCACTTTGTTGGGTTCTAACTGCAGTGTCTACCAATCCCTCTCTTCCTGCCATTGCGTGGAAGAAGAATTCTAGTGCAGACAATCCATCCCTATAGTTTGATTTTACAAATCCGTGTGCATCTGGATTATCGTCATGTTCTCTAAAGTGAGGTAATGCACGGTTGTTGTATCCCTTTAGAAGACGTTGACCTCGTCTTGACTGTTGTCCTAATGCACCTGCCATCTGTCCTACGTTTAGTGCAGAACCTCTAGCGCCAGTAATTGCCATAATCTTTGCTGCATTGTTATCATCAAGTGATTGATCAGCAATGGAGCCTGCCTTGTCTCTTGCTTTGGATAATTCATTAACAATGTATGCCTCTAGTGCTTCATCTGCTGAAAGACCTCTAGTTAGCTTTAGTGTTCCCTTCTTTGCTTCAGATATCAAGTCGCTTACTGCAGTGTAGCTTGTCTGGATATCATCAAAGATTCCCTGTCTTGCTTTTTCAGATAATTCAAGGTCACCATATCCATAGCTAAAACCATAATGAGTGATAAACTGCTTTGCAACAATTAAGACAGAGTTTAGGAATTTCTTTGCTGGTTCGTTACCATAGTCTTTTGCAATTCTATGCAAAACACTTTCTGGTTCTTCTGCACCAATTGATGATTTATCAATAACACCGCTGATTAATTCGCCGTTTTTGATTACAACATCCTTTGGTGTTCCTTTTGTTCCCTTTGACCACTTTGAAGTCATGACATAGTTGAAGTCTTTTGGAAGGAATAATGAGAATAATTGCTTTCCAGTGTATAATGGGCCATCCTTTCCTTTGTCTGCGGGTTTTGGTAATTCATCACTGTATCCTGCAAGCATTGCAAGGTTTGAAAATTCTTGTACTGAAAGTCTGGTATCATCTTTTGTTAGCAAATAAGAACCAGTTACAAAGTCACGGAGTGCACCAATGATTGGGCCACCATATCTTGGTGAGATTAATTGATCTTGAACACGCATAAGAAGAATTGCTTCTGCTCTTGCTTCCTCACTTTGTGGAACATGAAGATTCATCTCATCTCCATCAAAGTCTGCGTTGTATGGTGGACATACTGATGGATGTAATCTGAATGTTTTTCCAGGCAATACTTTGACATAGTGTGCCATGATTGACATTTGGTGAAGTGATGGTTGTCGGTTAAACATGACAATATCACCATCAAGTAGGTGTCGCTCAATTAGATATCCAATCTCAATAGTTTCAGCAATTGTTGTTCTGTCTTCAACAAAGTCTAATCTGATTTTTACACCATCTGGTCTAACGATATAGTTGACTCCAGGAAAGATGTTTGGTCCATTGATTACAAGTTTTCTCATTCGCTCAATGTTCCATTCAGTAACAATTTCTGGAATTGTAAGCTTCATTGCAACAGATTCTGGAACACCAACTTCTGAGAGGTCTAGATTAGGATCTGGTGAAATTACAGTTCTGCTAGAAAAGTCAACTCTCTTACCTGAAAGTGAACCTCTGAATCGTCCCTCCTTTCCTTTTAGTCTTTGAGTTAGTGTTTTGAGTGGTCTTCCAGAACGATGGTGTGCTTGTGGAATTCCAGATACTTCGTTATCAAAGTATGTAGTGGTATGATATTGTAATAGGTCAACTAAATCTTGAACGATTAATGGCGGAGTTCCTGCTTCCTTGCTCTCCTTTAGTCTTTGATTAACTCTGATGATATCTACCATCTTGTGTGTAAGATCATCTTCTGAGCGAATTCCAGTTTCTAAAATGATTGATGGTCTTACAGTAACTGGAGGAACAGGCAATGCTTGAAGGATAAACCATTCAGGTCTTGCTGTTGCAGGATCATATGATAGTAAAAGCAAGTCTTCATCAAGAATTTGTGAGAATCTTTCTCGAATAGTAATTGGTAATAGACGATGCTCACCAATCTCAGTTTTTTCTATGAATATGGTTGGTTTTGTAAAGATTAACTCGTACTGAGTCTTACCACAATGTGGACATTCTTTTGCTTTTTTTGCTTTGTCAAGAATTTGTTCTGGAATTCTCTTTTGAGAAATTACAGTATAAGCTGCCTCTTTTTGTTTAATTTTTCTAAACTCATCAAGATCCTCCTGGGTGAGTTTTAGTCTAGAGCAAGAACGACAAGTTGCAAGAAGCAATTTGTAGATATTATCAATGAATGCAATGTGAAGAACTGGTTCAGCTAACTCAATGTGCCCAAAGTGACCTGGACATCTTGCTGCAGTGTTTCCACAAGTAAGACATTTTTGTCCTGGCTCTAGGGTTCCTAATCGACCATCCATTAATCCACCTTGTACAGGCATTCCATCCTCATCATATGTCTCAGGTGCAGTGATTTCTGCAACAGAGTACTTTCTGATTTCATTTGGAGACCAAACAGAGAATCGTATGGCGTCAATAGATTTTACAGTTTGAATCGACATTATACTCGCTCCTTTATCAAAAGTCTTGGTGCAACGTTAAGACTTTGCATCTCTTGTAGTAATAATTTGAATGCATATGCAACAGATACTGATGAGACTTTTGCCTTGTCACCACAAACTCTGCATACATACTTTCTTTGTTTAACATCATGATATGCAACTAGACCACATCTTTCACAGACAAAGATATCTGATTTGTCAGATTCATCAAGTAATCTATCTTTGAGAATCATTGATGCTCCATATGCAATTAGACAATCTCGTTCCATCTCTCCGAATCTCAATCCACCACCTCTGGCACGTCCTTCGGTTGGTTGTTTTGTAAGCATCTGAACTTGTCCTCTTGCTCTTGCATGTATCTTATCAGACACCATGTGGTGTAATTTTTGATAGTATACTACTCCGATGAAGACTTCTACTGGAAATGATTTTCCAGTTCTTCCATCATACATTATCTCTTTACCAGAATATTCAAAGCCGGAATTTTCCATTACTTCTTTTACTTCATCCATCTTTTCTCCAACAAATGCAGAGCCATCAAATTTCTTGCCTCGAAGAGCTGCTGCCTTTCCTGTAACTGATTCCATAAACATTCCAACTGTCATTCTAGATGGGAATGCATGTGGGTTAATCAAAACATCTGGAGAGATTCCTTCCTTAGTATATGGTAGGTCTTCAGATTTTGCTAAAATTCCAAGTACACCTTTTTGTCCATGTCTTGATGCAAACTTGTCTCCAATCTCTGGAATTCTCATATCTCTAACTCTAATCTTGTACATCTTTCCACCTTCGTTTGATTGTGTCATGACAACTGTGTCAACTACTCCGGTTTCTGATGGTCTTACACCGATTGATGTGTCCCTTCTGTATGGACCAGTTGATTCAAACTCTCTATACTCTTCCATGAATCTTGGAGGACTGGTTTTACCAATCAAGATATCACCACCAAGTACTGGAGATTCTGTTGCTACAACACCATCGTCTTCTAATAGACGATATGCTTTTTCACCTTTGTAACCTCTAATGTTATCCTCAGCATTTGGAATCTCAAAGTTGTCTCGCATACCACCTGGGTATTGTTTAGCTTCTGCATCATAAATTCTGTAAAAGAATGTACGAGCAAGTCCTCTATCAACAGATGCCTTGCTGAGAACTATGGCATCCTCAATATTGTATCCATCAAATGGTAAAACTGCAACAACACAGTTTTGACCTGCTGGTCTATCCTCTAATCCTAATAATCCCATTGCTTTTGTAGTAACAATTGGTGTTTGAGGATAAAGCATGAAATGTTGTCTAACATAAGTACTGGTATTCATCATTGGTGTAGAAAATCCAAGGCTTTGTTTTGCCATTGCTGATTCGTATGTATTTCTTGGAGACTGGTTATGCTCTGGATAAGGAATGATTGATGCGCCTGCACCCAAAATTGCAGATGGGAAGATTTCAAGATGAGTGTGTTTCTTTGTGTCCTTTTCATCTAAGGTGACAAAGCAGTTTTCTTCTTCATTTGCATCTATTAGTTCAATTACTCCCATTCGGATTAGATCATTCCAAGAAAGTAATTTCTTTGAAATCTTATCTAGTAAGTCCTGAGTAAGTAATGATTTTCCATCTTTTATGATAATTAATGGTCTTAAGACTCTGCCAGCATTGCAGTTTACGTATAGTCTTCTTGTTGCACCTTCAATCTCTGGTTTGTGGAAAGATATTCCTACATGTGGGTGAATCTTTGAGCTCCTTCTGAGTTCACGTAATGACTCTGCTAGTTGTTCTCCATCTTTGTAATATCCAATTAGTCGTCCATCAACAAATATTCTAGCGCCATCTTTTTTGAGATCTTCTTTTGCATCAGAAAAGTGGTTTGTTCCAAGATCGTATAATTTTTCAACAATTTCTTCAGATGAAGAGTTTACTGAAATAATTGCAGATAATGCCAAGTTCTTTACAAGACCACAGTTTGAACCTTCTGGGGTTTCACTTGGACAGATTCTTCCAAAGTGCGTTGCATGCAAGTCTCTTGCTTCAAAGTTTGGTTGAGTTCTACTCAATGGAGATTGAATTCTTCTCAGATGACTAATTGTTGAGAGATAGTTTGTTCTATCAAGTAATTGAGTTACACCAACTCGTCCACGTCCCCAGTTTCCAGTAGCAATTGCATTGTTTAGTTTGTCAGTAACAATTCCAGGTCTAATTGCTGCAGCAACTGCATTAATTCCTCTCTTCTGACCTGATCTCTCTAATTGGTATTTCATATCTCGGACCAAGTTTCTAAATGCAGTTCTAAATAGGTCAGCTAACATCTGACCTGCGAATTTGATTACTTTGTTACCATAGTGATCCTTATCATCTGCATATATCCATCCAAGTTTTAATTCTAATAATTTACATGCTGCTTCACCGAGGAATTGTGCTTTTTCCTTTCTGTTTTCAGGATGTTTTCCCAAGTGAGGTAATAGTCCCCAATCAAGCAGTGTCTCTGCACGTTTGATTTGGAATTCTTCTAACATACCAGGTGCGATTCTTTTACTGATGTAGATGATAGCATCTTTTGATGTTGGAACATCTCCAGACTTTTCAAATGATGCTTCTAATTCATCTTGAATTTCATCAACTAAAGAAACAGATGCTGCAATCTCTCTGTCTGATTCTAATGCCAGTGCTCTCATCAAAGTAACTACTGGAATATCAACAGGAGAACCTGGAATTCTAGCAACGATTAAGCCATCATTCTTCATTACTAGTTCTAATTTTGCACGATAGCCAACAATTGAAGAATATACTTTAGCTTTGAATACAACGTTACCACCAACTGTTTCTCTATCTACAATAATTTTGTTGTAAGATAGATCTTCTAGTCCTACAATAACTCGCTCAGAACCGTTAATGATAAAGTATCCACCAGGATCGTTTGGATCCTCACCATGTTCAATTAATTTCTGAGTTGAGAAATTATGTAATATGCAGGCATTTGATTTCACCATCACTGGAATATCGCCAATGTGAACAAATCTTGATTCTAAGATTTTCCCATCTTCTACAACACTTGCTTCCATCATAACTGGTGCAGAGTATGATACATTTCGTAGTCTTCCTTCTGCTGGTGTGATGTGAGTAATAGAACCATCAAGTTCCATCATTCTTGGTTGTTGAAGTTTTACTTTTCCAAGCTGAATCTTGTATGGATATTCTGCATTCTCAATTTCAATTTGTCCAACTTCGTTGATTATGCTTTGTAGTCCTCTTTCTAAAAATTCATCAAATGAGTTTAAGTGCTGTCTTGCAATTCCTTCTCTTTTTAGAATATCCTGAATGATAGGCCAACGTTTGTTTGATGGATCTGCCATTTAGACTTCCACCACGTATCGATAGTATAGGCTGTCGCCAGCAGTGCTACTTTTTCTGGTAATCTTAATCATATCACCTGGTTTTACACCAAGTCCCATAATCGCAGGATCATTTACAAAGATAAGTGGGAGTTCTGTTGGTTGGCAGTTGAATTTTTGCAATACTTCTTCTGCTTCCTTTTTTGTCATGATTTCGTGTTTTGGAACATAAACGTGATCTGGAACTAAAATTGGGATTTTCTTAGATGCCATTTTAAGCGACCTCATCAAGAACATTAGCTGTAGATAATAAGAACACTGACAAACTGTCAAAAACTCACCGAGAGGTTAATATATATCTAATCTGAAAACCAGAAAAAAATTCCGTGTTTTTTCTTTTTAGTCAAGAATATTTTTCTTAACCTTAAATAGTATAGGTTGAAGCGATTATTCGATGAGTACTCGTCTTTCGGTGTTAGCTTTATCTGCAATTTTAGTTGCAAGTATCGGACTAACACCAGCTTTTGGACAGATCGTAGAACCAATCCGTGTTAGTACAGATCTTCCTTCATATTCTGATGGAGACACTGTAATAATATCTGGAGAAGTCAAAGAACTTCTCTCAGGATTTCCTGTGACCCTACAAGTCATATCAGCAAATGGTAACTTGGTTACTGTAAAACAACTTGACGTCGGTACCGACAAAAAATTTGGTACTGAGTTAACTGCTGGTGGAGCTCTTTGGAAGTCAAAAGGAACATACACTGTAAAGGTTCTCTACGGTACTGAATCTAGAACTGCTGAAGCTACCTTTGAATTCGGTGGATCAACAGGACAACCAGGCACAAAACCAACAGGACCTACAATACAAGTTGGAGAATTTGCAATTGGATACTCTATTACTGGTGGAAGCTTACTTAGCATCACACCAGATGAGGAATCAAAGTCTCTAATCTTAGAGATATCTACAACTGGCGATGGTCAATTAACCATTAACTTACCCAGAGCAGTAATAGATGCAAAACTAGGTGGCTGTAGTGGTGAAGATGACGATTTCTTCGTATTGATTGATGGTCAAGAAGAGGACTTTGATGAAGTGTTAACTTCAGACATGAGGACTTTGACTATCTCATTCCTAGAAGGATCTGAAGTAATCGAAATAATCGGTACCTGTGTAATTCCAGAATTTGGCGCAATTGCAGCCTTGATTTTGGCAGTAGCAATTATCTCAATAATTGCAGTATCTGCAAGATCAAGACTTAGTATTATGCCAAAATACTAGATCTTTTACTTTTTTTCATTTTTTAAATACACAAAACCAGCTCTAGAGTATCCCAGTTGGATCTGTTTATGAAATCCAAGACATAAGAGTTCGTAAATAGATAATACAGTTTTTCCAAGTCCACAGATTACCAATATCTAAAAAGATTCAAAGATCCAAAAGGATCAAAAAATGAAAAAAGTTCAAAAACAGACCTTGGGATATGTAAAATGGATCTTTGCATATATACATAAATATAGACAATCGTATGGAATCTTGTAAATTGAATTTCGGGAAAAACCATCAAAAGGCAGTTTTAGTAGTTTTACTTACAGTTTCAATTATCTCCGTTTCATCATTTAGCTTTGCAAGTGCTGCCGGAGGAATCTCATTAACTGCTTCTGCAGAAGGTAGACCATCCCAAATTGATATCAGCGGAGAAACAACAAGAACCTCAGATATCACAATTACAGTAACAGCACCAAACAGAAATGTGGTTTCAATTGCTCAGATAACTCCAACTGCAGATGGAACTTATGCAGCTAAAATAAACACTGGTGGTTTACTTTGGAGCCAAGATGGATTTTACAAGATTACTGCTCAACAAGGAACAGGTGGAATTTTCAAAGTCGCTTTAGAAGTAGAAGTTAAAGGCGGCAAAGTCATAACACCATATGCATTCATCTCTTCTCTTGAGGATGGAAGGGTAGCAGCATTAGAACCAGAGAGAGGATTGACGCTCTTTGCAGATGCAATTGAAGGTTCTACAACTATTACAGCAAATGGACATACAACATCATTTAATGATATTACACTCACAGTAAAGGCACCAAATGGAAACGTAGTTTCAATTGCTCAGATTTTACCAGACATCAATGGTAACTTTGAGAAAAAGATCACAACTGGTGGTCCACTATGGAAACAAGATGGATTTTACAAGATTACTGCTCAACAAGGAGAAGGCGGTCAATTCAAGAGCACTGTAGAAGTTGAAATTATCGACGGAAGAGTAATTCCAGAATTTGGCGCAATTGCAGCCTTGATTTTGGCAGTAGCAATTATCTCAATAATTGCAGTATCTGCAAGATCAAGACTTAGTATTATGCCAAAATACTAGATCGCCAACTAGGTTTTTTAAATATACATAAATAGAGACGTTGTTAATTCGCAAACAAGATGAATACTCGTACCACGTACGCACTACTAGCCATATTGGCCACAGTAGGAACTTTATCAGTTGCACCAGCAGCCTTTGGCGCTTATTCTGAAGAAGCCTGTCCAGATTGTGACGGTGCTGATAATCGTCAGAAAGCCATGGCTTCAGCAGACAATGAGATTCCTATAACGGTCAAGACTGACAAGAAAACTTATGGTCATGACACTACAATCAATGTTAGCGGCACAGTTGCATATTACAAAACAGGAGTCCCAGTTACAATAACTGTGGTAAGCCCATCAAACAATATTGTCACTGTCCAACAAATTGATGTAAATCAAGATAGAACATTCAAGACTGCATTAAACACTGCAGGAAGCCTGTGGAAATATGACGGAACTTATGTTATCAGAGCTCAATATGGTTCACAAGATATCAACAATAGAGTACTTGTTGAACTAACAGGCGGAGTCGGCAAATCTACAGATAAACCAAAAGTATGTTCTGCATCAGAACTTAATGCAAGTGGAAGTTGCATTCCATTTACAATATCTACTGGCTCAGTAACAAGTGCAAGCATCAATACAGCAAGCAAATCATTAGTAATAATGATTGAATCTGTTAATGACGGTACATTGACTTTGACTCCATCACAAGAAATCATCAGTGGCGTTCACACCATTTTAGTTGATGGCGAACAATGGGATGATGTTACTATCAACGGTAACGAAATCACCATAATGTTCCTTGGAGGGGCTGAGAAGATAGAAATCTTTGGTGCAAAAGTAATTCCAGAATTTGGCGCAATTGCAGCCTTGATTTTGGCAGTAGCAATTATCTCAATAATTGCAGTATCTGCAAGATCAAGACTTAGTATTATGCCAAAATACTAACAACTACACTTTTTTCATTTTTTCATTTATTCTAGCTAATTTCATAATAGTAAAGGAAATATAGAATTGCACTACAAGTTGCTTGTGCGAAATCTTCTGGTGGTAATAATAATTGGAGTTTTTGCGTTTAGTGTAATTCCTGTATTTGCACAATCACAATCACTACTATCTGTTAGTTCTTCAAAGAGTATATACACAGAAGGAGAAACCATTGTAATTTCAGGAACCGTTACAACGGTAATTGGAGAGACACCGGTTACACTTCAGTTATTCCATCAAGGAAACCTAGTAGAAGTTGCACAGCTTAACGTAGCAAATGATGGTACGTTTACAAAGACTATCTTAGCACAAGGTCCCCTTTGGAAAAATAATGGAGAATATACAGTTAGAGCATCATATGGTCAGGGAGTAGTTGCAGAGGCAACATTTGAATTTGCAACAAAGCAGGCAATGGTTGAGACAACAGATAGGTTCGAAGTTGATGCCGGTACATCAGGAACCTTTGATGTAGAGTATTCAATCAAAGGAGGTACTGTCAAAAATATGTTAATTGATCCAGACATCTATGCGTTAATCACAGTTATTGATTCAACAGCAGATGGAGCAATAACCTTAAAGCTCCCTAGGGAATCAATAGATGCAAAAGTCAACATGTGTAATGGTAGTGATGATGTTTTCATAATTCTAATTGACGGTGTAGAAGTGACATATTCAGAAAAAGATACAAACTCTGCATCAAGAACTATTACTATAAATTTTGAAGATGGGGATTCTGATATTGAAATAATAGGTACTTGTGTAGTTCCAGAATTTGGCGCAATTGCAGCCTTGATTTTGGCAGTAGCAATTATCTCAATAATTGCAGCGACGTCAAAAAATCCACTCAGAATGAGAATTTAATCTAGAATCCATATTTTTCTTTGAAAGGAGATACAGAACGTAATTCAGAAACTACTTTTTTGAGGATATCAACTGTAGAATCAATCTCTTCTTTTGTGTTGAAAATCCCTACAGTTAGTCGTAATGAACCAGTAATTTTCTCATGAGAAAAACCCATTGATTGTAAAACATGAGATGCCTTTTGTGTCTTTACAGAACATGCAGATCCAGTAGATGCCGCAATTCCATTCTCATCTAATTTTATGATGAGATCCTCACCATTTACTCCAAGAAATGTAAAGTGGGCATTGTTTGGGGTTCTAAGCGTTTCATGTCCATTGTATGTGGTATGAGAGATTTCATTTGTGATTTTGGATACCATGTAATCTCGCAAGTTTTTCATGTGGGAGATATTTGCATTAAGGTTTTGATAAGCTAGGGAACATGCCTTTCCAAAGCCTACAATTCCTGAAACATTTTCTGTTCCAGATCTTAAGCCGTGTTCTTGTCCCCCGCCCAGAATTAATGGATCAATATTGATACCATTTCGTATGAATAAGGCGCCAATTCCTTTTGGACCATTAATTTTATGAGAAGATATTGAGAGTAGATCTATCCCTAGATTTTTGACATCAATTGGAATTTTTCCTACAGCCTGAACTGCATCAGAATGAAATGGTACATTATGATTTTTACAGATTTTTGCAATATCCGATATTGGTTGAGTCGTACCAACTTCGTTATTGGCAAACATTACTGTAACAAGACATGTTTTATCAGAAATCTCACTGGCTAATTCATCAGGATTAATCTGTCCTTTGTTGTTTACCGAAAGGTAGGTCACATCAAATCCTTGTTTTTCTAATTTTTTACAAGGTTCCAAAATTGCCTCATGTTCTATAGAAGAAGTAATGATATGATTTCCATCATTCAGGTTTGCTATCCCACAAATTGCAGTATTATTTGATTCAGTTCCACCAGAAGTAATTAAAATTTCATCAGGAGAAGCATTAATCAGGGCTGATATTTCCTTTCGAGCTTTGTTGATTGCCTTTTCAGTTAGTCTTCCAAACCTATGGATTGATGAAGGATTGCCATATTGTTCCTTGAGAAATGGGAGCATTGCATCTAAAACTTCTTCATGAATTTGTGTAGATGCTGCATTATCTAGGTAAATCAATCTACAATCACATTTAGTTTTCCGGGTGAATATCCATCAGGATCTATTTGAACAGAAGAAAACCCAAGAAATTTCAATTTCATGTTAATTTCATTAATTTTTGATGGATCATTGAGAAGATACAGTTCATCAACACCTACTTCAATTTTTGCAGAACCATCAAGATCACGAACGCGTACCTGTTTTGCGCCAACAATTTGTTTGACAAAAGTTTCACCCATCTCAATTCGCGTAAGTTTTTCTGCAGTGACACGTTGTCCCCAAGGTACTCTTGAAGCAAGACACGAGTTTGAAGGTCTATTATGAATTGACAGTCCAATGTCTTTTGAGATGTCCCTGACTTCGTTTTTTGTGAAATTGCATTCCACTAATGGATGTAAGATGTTGTTTTCTTGTAATGCGACTAACCCAGGACGATAGTCTCCTAAATCATCAAGATTTGTACCATCAACTATAGTTTCAATTTGGTTTTCTTTTGCAATATTGATTAGATAATGAGATAGTTCTGTCCTACAGTAAAAACAACGATTCTTATCATTACGCACAAAATCTTCATTTTCTAATTCACTGTAGTTTATGATTATTTGATTAATTCCAATTTCTTTGCAGATCTTTTTTGATGAGTCTAGTTCGTCATTAGATAATGTCTTATAATCAGCGGTTACTGCAATAGCGGAATTACCCAATTGGGCATATGCTGCATATGCTACCAGAGCACTATCTACGCCACCAGACACTGCAACAATTACACTTTTTTTATCTGAAAACCAATTACAAAGAGAATCTAATTTGTTCATTTTTGCTCCAAGGTTTTTTTAATTTCAGTTCTAAGCAAGTCCTCGGTATATCTAAAGGATTTTTTTATCTCATGAGAAATTTTTTGAATATCATCAGATTCAATTTTAAAATTTAACGGCTGATTCGGAGAGGTTTTGTAATTAACAATGAAATTTTTGTTTTCTATAACAATAGAAGTAGATTTTATGGTGCGTGTCAAAGTAACTCTGTCTGAGGTCCTAATTCTAATTCCAAGTGTTCCAGTTTCTGAAAAGAGTAACTCTAAGAGATCATTCATTTTTGAAGAATCACAAATGACTGATACTAAATGAGTTGGTCTGCCTTTTTTTGTAATTGCTGATGTTACGGTCACATCTTTTGCTCCGCTATTCATGATTTTTTCTATTGTATTTCCCAACACTTCTCCAGAAACATCATCAAGATTTGTTTCAAGAATTTGCACAGAATCATGGATGTATCCAGTGGATTTTTTTCCTGTAACAATTTTTAAAACATTGGAAAAATTTTCAAAATTCTTACACCCTGCACCATATCCAATTCCGTCCACCTGTAGGGATGGGTAAAATTCTTGACATGAAGAAATCAAATTAACTAACATGCTAGCTCCAGTAGGAGTGGTAAGCTCTTCAACTGCTTGCCCTCCTTTAATTATGATAGAGGTGTTTTTGAATATCTCCAATATTGCACTTGCAGGATTTGTTGTGGTACCATGTGAAAAGCTAACAGTACCGCCGCCTACTGCGACCGGCGTCGAAACAATTTCTTGACCAAATAATTCAAGATCATCTAATGCGATGGCACTACCTATAATGTCAATTATAGTATCAATGCTAGCTGCTTCATGAAAATGTACTGAATCTAGTGGTGCGCCATGAATGTGAGATTCTGCGGTGATTAGCGTTTCAATGCTTCCAATTGAGAATTTTTTTGCATGATCGGATAAATTGAGTTTATTTACAGATTCTTCAATACATTTTTGAATTTCAATTCCTTTTCTTTCGTGGATATCTTCTTGGATTTCTAAAACAAGTCTTGTTGCTTCCAAACCTTTTTTCTTGGTTTTTTCAAAATCAAGTTTTATGATTTTAGAATCTGGAAAAAAATCAGCGGCTGTTTTGATTCCTTGGATGATTTTGTTTTTATCAGCACCAATATCTACTAAAGAGCTGAGAAACATATCCCCAGAAATTCCTGCAATATGAGAATCAATAATCATAACCATAAAATGAAAAATATCAAAAATGCATATAAATTGTATCTGAGATGGACTCGACATTAGATTTAATTACGTAATATTCAGATGCCACAACATGATTACTATCATCGGTTCAGGAAAAGTTGGCGGAGATGCAGCACTTTTCTCAGCATTAAAGAAACTTGATGATCAAATTTTGCTTTTAGATATTGCACAAGGATTGCCACAGGGTGAGGCAATGGATATCAATCATATGTTATCAGAGCAAGGAATTGATGTAGAGGTTAGAGGCTCAAATGACTATTCAGAGATGAAAGGCTCTAACATTGTAGTAGTAGTTGCAGGTTCTGGTAGAAAACCAGGTATGACTAGAATGGATTTGTTAAAAATTAATGCAGGAATTGTGAAAAGCGTAGTTGAAAACATAAAAAAATATGCCAATGATTCCATGATAATTCCAGTTACAAATCCACTTGATCCTATGGCATACATAACATACAAGGTCTCAGGCTTTGACAGAAGTCGAGTTTTCGGAATGGGCGGAATGCTTGATCTATCTAGATTCCGACAATTCATTCACGAAGCTACTGGTCACTCAAGAGATTCTATTAGAGCCCTAGTCATTGGGGAACATGGTGAAAACATGTTACCGTTGCCAAGATTTTCTTCTGTTTCTGGAATTCCATTAACTTCTTTGCTCCCAAAAGAAAAACTAGATGAATTAGTTGTAAATACAAAACAAGTTGCAGCCAAAGTTATTGAACTTAAAGGGGCAACAGTACATGCTCCAGGAAACGCAATTTCTGCAATCATCGAATCTGTAGTTAGAGATAGAAAACAAGTCATTCCAGTAGCCACGTATCTAGATGGAGAATATGGTCATTCTGATGTAACCATAGGAGTTCCTGCAGTAATTGGAAAGAATGGTGTTGAGAAAATCATTGAGCTTGAATTGAATGATGAAGAGAAAACTGTTTTCAATAAAGCAGTAGATAGTGTAAAAAGCGCCATCTCAGGAATAGACATCTAAATTAGATTTTTATCTAAATCAAAATTAAATTCCATATGGAATTAAATGAGATTTTAGAATCTTTGAAATCAGGTAAAGTCAATGTACCTGAGGCAAAAAAACTCTTGGCATTACATTCAATTGAAAAAATTGAAAACTTTGCTAGAATCGACATTGGAAGAAAAAACAGAAGAGGAATCCCTGAAGTAGTATTTGCTGAAAAAAAACAATACTCTGAGATTGAAAAAATAATTAGAAAAACTCTTTCAAAATCAGATTCATTGGTTGTTTCAAGAATTAAAAAAACTGATTATTCAAGAGTTGTTTCATTTTTGAAAAAATCAAAATTGAAATTTCAAAAAGGAAAAAACAACACAACATTACTCATTTTCAATAAATCAATTAAGAAATCTAAAGGTAAAGTAGGGATTTTAGCTGCAGGAACATCTGACATAGGAGTTGCAGAAGAAGCAAGATTAATGCTAGAATCAATGAGTATTGAATGCATATGTAGTTATGATGTAGGAGTTGCAGGAATCCACAGAGTTTTTCCAAAATTAAAGGAATTAGTGGAAAATGATGTTGATGTGATTATCGTAGTAGCAGGAATGGAAGGAGCTCTTGCCACAGTAGTTTCATCTTTAGTTGATGTACCAGTAATTGGAGTTCCCGTATCAGTAGGATATGGATATGGTGAAAAAGGAATGGCTGCGCTTGCATCGATGCTGCAGAGTTGCTCATTGGGATTATCTGTAGTAAACATTGACAATGGAATAGGTGCAGGAGCTGTTGCTGGAAATATTATCAATCAGATTAACAGGAAAAAGCATTAGAGTTTTTCATACTTTGAATTGTTAATGAGAATTCTCGTAAATCATATATAGAATACAGATAGGGATTCTATAGTTGTCTGGCAAACGTATTGTTCTAACTGCAGATCGCAGTTTAATGACAAATTATCGGGGAAATTTCCTGTATGGTTTTATTGCATGTGGACCATATGAAGTACTACCAGAGTGGGTATTTGATAAAGTGTTTTGCCCTCCTGTTGAAACAGATCCTGTTACAGGAGAAGCAAAAGTAGCTCAAGTAGGACTTCGAAGGGTAGAGAGTGCATTACTTCAAGGATACAAAAGAGATGAAGTCTTTATTGCAAATCCAGATCACATTGCCAAATCTATAGGTCCCGATACAAAGGTAGTAGGGATTAATGTAATGGATCCGTTGGGAATGGCTCCAGTAACTACAACAATGTCTCCTGAAAAATTATCATATGTTGCAATGAAGTTTAAGCGAATGTGTGCAGACATAATTCAGTTAAAGAAAAAATATAATTTTCATGTTGTAGTTGGCGGCAATGGGGCATGGGAACTTGCAAAATCAGACAGAATGAAAGTTCACGGCATTGATACAGTCGTTGTAGGAGAAGCAGATGAATTAGCATTGGACCTTTTCAACGATTTAGAAAAGGGTGATGCGCCAGAGTTAATGCACTGTTTTGTAAAGAACATTCAGAATATTCCAAGAATTGAAGGTCCAACTGTCAATTCATTAATTGAAGCTATGAGAGGATGTGGAAGAGGTTGTGATTTTTGTGATGTCAATAAAAGATCTAAAAAAGATTTACCGCTAGAGAGATTGCAAAAAGAAGCAAAAATAAATCTAGATTATGGTTTTGATTCAATTTGGTTACACTCAGATGAAATGCTATTGTATGGATGTGACAATAGAGACTTTAGACCAAATCGTGATGCTATAACAGAACTCTGGAGAGGATTGAAAGGTTTAGGTGCAAATTTTGTTGGAACAACACATATGACATTCTCAGCTGTTGCAGCAGATCCTGATCTTATGCATGAGATTTCTTCAATTAATAACCAACATGAGACTGGGAGATGGCTTGCAACAAATCTGGGTATTGAAACCGTAGCACCTAGAATGGTCAAAAAACATCTTGGTGTTAAGACAAAACCCTTTGCTCCAGAAGAGTGGGGCAGTGTAGTTAGAGAGGGCGCAGAAATCCTTAACAAAAATCATTGGTTCCCAGCAGCTACCATCATCATTGGTTGGCCAGATGAAACACCTGATGAAGTACAATACACTATTGACATGTTAACAGACTTTAGAAAGATGGATTTCAGAGGTTTAGTAGCACCATTACTTTATCAAGACTTCAGTGAGAAAAACTCCATGCATTTCGGAAATCTTAATGAGGCTCAGTTCACACTCTTTTGGAAATGTTGGGAAAATAACCTTAGAGTGATTAACGATATTATCCCAATTATTCTGAGAAACAAGACCTATGGTCCTCCAATGAAGATATTCATGTATGGAATTATCAAAGCAGGTACTTGGGCAATTATGAGATATCTCAGAGGATTATGTAAAGATCTATTCAACGGAAGAATGCCAGAAGAGATTGTAGACAAGTATGCAAGAAGCAGATCGGTATCTGCCCCAAAGATTGAAACTAAAAAACTATAGTTAATTGAGATTTTTTATTGCAACATCTGCAATGGTGTTTCTTTTTGGTGTTAAAGAGATAAAGTAATTTTTATCAGCTCTCTCTATTGATGGAACTTTTTTGTATGATCTAGATTGCAAATCAAATTCGTAGATTCCTGATTCTAGTTCACCCTTTGCATATATCATGAGATACGTATCGCCAGTAGCAGGACTTAATGGAATAAATGACATGACATAACCCTTGTACGAATTAACAGGCATTGTGTTTTTCATAGGAGGGGCAGCTGATGACATGTACATGAAGATGTCTTCAATGGTGTTGAATTCCTCGTATTCGATATGCATTAATCAAAAACAAGGGTTGTATTATAATAAGTTAAGGGAGAAATTACTTTCGTAATTTCAAGTGCTTTCTTACCTTGATTGCAACTACTGCAGGTGCTGCAATGTAAATTCCAAGGTTCAATGCAATGACAGAGATTCCAAGGAAGAGTACTTGCTCTTCAGAGCCCTGGTCAGCCAGTGTCATTATTGATAGTGTGGAGACCATTGGTGTGATGAATGCCTTTACAGCCTCTCTGAATGCTGGGTTTTCTCTCTCCCAGTCAGCAATTGTTGGTGAGAAGGAGTAGTAGATATCATTGAATCCAGTCATAAATGATGTTCCAGATTCAGTTGATAGTAGAGTGTTGTCTCGTACTTCTCTGAGGAACTGTACTTGTTGTGCCATCTCAGTTCCATATGCTGCAGTTGCGATTAAGCAACCACCGCCTCTTGGCTTCTCTGTTTCAGCAACCACACAGATTCCATTCTTCAACACAGTTCCTGGGCCACAGACTGGTTCAGGCTCTGGTTCTGGTTCAGGCTCTGGTTCTGGTTCTGGTTCTGGTTCTTTATCCTTACAAACTCCATCAACAAGTACTTGGTTGGAAGTACATACAGGTGGTTTTGGAACACATTTTCCGTTAACTAACTGTTCTGTTGACTTGCATTCGGGTTCTGGTGGTGGTGGAGTTCCTTTACTTGGAGGTGGAGCAACAATGCCTTCTCCTCCTTCAAAGTCGATTTTAATAGAATCTTTTTGAGTACTACCATAATGTGCTAAAATTTCATAATCTCCTGCTACTTTCCATTTTTGTCCTTGTGTTACAGTGGTATATGTAAATGAGCCATCAGCAGCATGTGAGACTTGACCTACACCAGCAATATCGCCAGTAGGTGTTTTAATTATAATTGTGACATCTTGTAAGAAATCACTTAATGTTGGAATTTTACCTGTAATTGTTAAAGTCGCGCCGTCAGTGTAAATTTTGGCATTTGTTTTTAGATTTAATGGATGTGGTTTTTCATCAAATGCTGGAACACATTCGCCAGCTACTATTACCTCTTCAGGTCCACAAGTCTGGGCAAAACTAGTACCGGATAAACCATAAGACAGTATAGAAACTGCCAACATAACTAATGCCATACGCCCGGTAATCGTCATTTGCTGGAATGTACCAACGTATGAGAGTATTTATGTATTCAGTGAAACAAAAATTGACTCGATTATACTAGAATGTGACCCAGTGTAAACCAGGATATAATAAAGTGATACTTTGCAAAAATCAGCAAATTTGAAATACTGACATTTAACAAGGTACGAAATTCAGATTTACTCGTCTGAAAAATTTTGATTAATTTTAGAAAATGGTTTGCCTAAACTCGGATGATGCCCTTTTTGACCAAGAATTCCATGGCAGACAAAAATTCATCATCAGAAATTTTATTGTCCGCCCAGAGAGATACTGTTGCTTTAATCCAATCAGGAACAAGAGGGGAGTGTTTTTCAGTAGTTGCTGATGCGGATACCTTGAGAATATTTTCTTTGATCAAATGCTCTAGGCCATTGATAAATTCAGTATCAGATACTTTATTTGATGACCAAAGTTTTGCGTTATTCTTTATCCAATCAGGTATACTGTTTTTGGTAACTAAGAAAGAAGTACTTCCGACAGATTTACCAAGATATTCCAAGTTTATTCCATAATGTCCAGTTAGGGAATCATGATTTAATGTAATGACAACTTTGTATTCTCCACTAGAAGTTGGATATACTCCAAATGATGAGATAGATTGATCCGGTCCTACCAAGGTAGCAGTTAACGGAGTTCCTCTTTTATGATTATCAAGGGTTCCTGTAAGAACTACTTCAGTGGTTTGTTTGTATTTAGGTAATGTAAATACATCATTATTTAGAATCGGGGGAGAACCAAGTGTCTGTAGTTGTTGATTTCTTCCAGTCTCAAAAATATTTGGTTGTCCAAATTTATCTCTAAAGTCATTATATTTTGCATCTAAACTTCCACCCGCAGTAGAAATTAACTTGGTTCCAGTTTTATCACAAATTTGGGTTGGCATTTTAAAAACACCTTCAAAGACACCAGTCTTTTTTCCAGTTTCCATAAGTGTGAATCCAGTTGCAGCTAATCCACCATATTCTACACCATTAATTGTACAACGTTTGTATCTTGTATCTTTGATTTTTATTTCTAGTAAAACGCCTCCAGAAGAATCACCAACAGTATCAACATTTGAAGAATTTGGATCATTGTTTACCAAGTAAATATCAATTTGATCTGAATCTGTATTTAGATCAGGATCTATTAATCTCACTAATACGGGTTGGCCAAAACGATATGATGGAGAACTAAATCCTACGGTGCCAGAATGAGTCAAAATATCACTTTTAGATGAGGTAGGAACTTCTTGTCCTACCTGAGAAACATCTGAATATGAAATGCTAATTCCTTTTTCATCCAAAAGTCTATCACTGATTAAGAATCTAATATCATCATCAATAGTTCTAAGGGACTTTATCAAATTTGCATCAAACACATTTACTTGATTAGTAATCACATATTCCATCGTACCAGAGAAAACTCCAGAGTTGACACCTGTCTCTTTTAGCTCAAATCGATAAATTGCATTATTTACAGTGTTACTGTTCTTTTCTCCAAATGAAAACAAATCGAAAACTATTGGTTGTTTATGTGTTTCACTTGAAATTAGACCAGAAACTCCAGTATTTCCAGAATCAAAATTTATGACCAAAAATGCGTTTCCTGATTTTGAGTTAATTGTTTGAACATCGGCATTATCTATTTGGATGAGGCCTTTTGCGGAATTTATGTCATCAGGATCAAGAATTTGTATTGGAGTTGTATCAGACAAACCAAAATTTAGTGTCATGTTTGTTTTGGAGAAGTCAGTTATCCCTAATTGATTAGATATTGAGCGCAAATCATAGTTAATCCAGTTTGTTCCTGATGTTCCACTAACACTTGTATTGAGCAATAATTCTTTTAGATCATTTGCAGATACATTCAGTTCAATTGAAATCATCTCAAAATTAAAATTGGCTGGGAATGTTGTCGGGCCAGAATCAATTACTAGTCTTTTGGAGTTCTTATCAGGAACAGAAGAGGGGGTTAAAGTTCCACCAGAAACTAAATTACTGCCACCTGAAGGATAGAATCTAACATTGCTGGACTTTTCTAGTGTGATAGGCTCCCCAATTTTTAGACTTGGAATAATATTGGTACTTCGAAAAACATCCAAGTCATCCTGTTTTTGTGGATTGATATTCTGATCATTATCAGACAAAGTTATCGGTGTTCGTTTTCCTGGCTGAGGACCTTTTCCATCATTTAGTGATAATGAAGCAGTAAAGGTGCCAGATACAATCGAGGTCTTTCTCGAATCGTATTCTATAATGCCTGATTGTCCTCTTGGTGCATCAGATTTGATTCCAATTAAGGAATTATTATTAGAATCAAAACTTTCAAAAATTCCAGAGTTTTTTTGAGATTCAACCAAAGTAACAATATTGTTAAATGTGTTAGTTCCATCTGAAACAGAATTTACTGGTTGGTGGTTGTTTGTTTGCAGCTCTACTACGGATCCTAAGTTCATTGTCAGGATGCCATTGTCTTCAAACCCTAGATTTGATAAATGAGGAATCAGATTGACCAAACCTGCACCCCCGTTAGCAGAATTTGCGCCTGAATCTGTAAATGCTTGATAAAATGTAGCAGGGGGAGAATTAACTTTGAAGGTCCAAGAATCTTCATCAGTAGGATCTTGATTTAATTGAATATCGTTAAGCAATACAATAACCTCTGCACTTTGTGGGTAACCATTACGATCAAGCGATAAAGAGATATTTTGAATTTCGTTATATTGTAAGTCGACTTTCTGTGTTCCACCTGCTTTGTTGTATTGAATTGTGACTTTATTATCAAACGAAAACAATTGAATTACAGGCCATGCGTTTTGTTGAAGGCCCACCTGCCCTACTGGGATTCCAGAATTTGTGTTAATGCCAGTTGGACTTCTTACCACGTTGTTAACAATTGGGTTTGCAGGAATTGTTCCAGTGCAGGATGTGAAACTTGATTGCCCGTTTGTTGCTCCAGTTGTTCCTGATCTAGGTATTGCTACTCCTTCTGTATTAGAGAAACTAATTCCCAAAACTGAACTGGGAGTATCTTTTCCACAAAACTCTCCAAAGTCAAGTCCTTTGCCAATTCCTCCACCGTTGTTGTATGCAATCCCATCTGCAATTTGGGCTTTGGCCTTATTTGCAAAATACGCATACCAGCTTCCATCAGAACCCTGAATCATTCTAAGTTTTTTCCCATTAAGAGACACATCAGGCTCCCCCTTTCCCTCACTAGTATCTGCAATCATTGGATCTCTAATGACAACCTCAACTACCATTGGGCCAGCAAAATGATTTGAAAAAAGTGGATTTTCTGCAGAGACAAAAAGATTTGCGTTTGATGCACCAAACGCAGGTGGAATTACAAACATCAATAATAAAATTGGAAATAGGCATAACGAATACCGCGTCAACTTGAGGAAAAGCAGTCGTTCAAACAAATAACGTTGTCGCATAATTTATTCGAAATATTCCTAATACTAGTAATATAGTTGCCATTTTAATCAAAAATGCAATGAGTGTGTTTCTTCATAAAACCAAAGTTCTGCAGATTTCACTTTTTGCAATATTATCGGCATTTGTGGTAGAACTAGTATTCGGGTTAGTTTCGAATAGCCTTGCCCTCATTACAGACAGTATTCATGCTCTCTTAGACAGTGTAGTTACAGTAATTCTTCTCTTAGCTGCAAGAATGTCTATCAAGCCTCCTGATGCAGAACACACCTATGGTCACGGAAAGATTGAATCGCTTGGAGGATTAATTGGGGGAATTGCAATATTTTTAATTGCAATATTTTTCATTTATGAATCAGTTGAACGGGCAACTAGTCCACCTCCATTGATACTGCCAGGATTTTTTGCATTAATTGCAGGTTTTTACACAATTGGAGTGGATGTATTTCGCATAATTCTTCTAAGAAAATCAATAAAAAAAATTGGCGGCGTGACACTAAAGGCTGATTTCTATCATGCCTTTCTTGATTTTGGATCTACGATGGTAGCAATAATTGGAATTATTTTTGTTACTTACGGATTTTACTATGGAGATTTTATTGCCGCATTTATCCTGGGAATTGTTTTAGTGGTTCTAAGTTTAAAATTAATCTACAGAACTGCAATGGAGTTAACAGATATTATTTCTCCTGATCTTGTGTCACAAGTTAAGAACATAGCGATTAATACCGACGGAGTGTTGAATACAAAATCAGTTCTAATGAGAAGATCAGGCGATACTCTGTTTGGAGATATCACCATATCGTTAAGAGGAGATGTAAGTTTTGACAGAGCACATGAGATATCAAGTAATGTTGAAAAAAACATTAAAAAAAATATTGCAAACTCTACAATTACAGTTCATTTTGAGCCAAATTGGGAACAAGTTCCATTAGATTCGAAGATTAATGAAATTGCAGGTTCAATTTCTGGAGTAAAAAATATCCATAATGTAAGCACATACAAATCTCAAGGAAAAATATTTGCAAGCTTGCATGTAATGGTAGATAGAGAAATAAATTTAGAATCAGCACATAAAATTTCTGAAGAAATTGAGCTTAAAATTCAGAAAAATTTTCCAGAAATTGAGCATGTAACTGTTCACATAGAACCACACATTACAATTCCTAATAATTTACAGATGGAAGGAAAAAAAGCTGAGGATGAAATTACAAAAATCTTGGAGCAGTATAAGGAAATTCAGAAAATTGGTCGTATAATCATACTTCATTATAATGACATACAGAAAATTGACATAGACTGTTCATTTGATAGAAATCTTTCAATTGAAAAGGTTCATGACCTTACATCACAGATTGAACAAAAGATTAGAACTAGATTTAGTGAAGCGGTAATTACTATTCATCCAGAACCAATCTAAACCAATATGCTTGTCAGATACATGATTAGCATTCCTAATGCAAAACCTGAAGCAAATGATGCGCTAGAAAGATTCTTGTCGCCCTCTTCCTTGAGCCATTTTAACAATACAACAATTACCTGAAATATTGCACCGGCTCCTACTGATAAAAATACAACTGCAGTGAATGGAGAATAAACGAAACCTCCAACCCAGGCACCAAATATGGCAGGAGAGCCTGCAATTAATCCAAGACCAATGAGTTTTCCTATCATTAATTTTCCTCGTGACATTGGTGCAGCAATCGCTATACCCTCAGTAGTATTGTGTAAAGCAAATCCTACAATTAGAAAAGTGCTAAACGCAATAGAACCTAGTCCCACAGCAGCTCCGATTGCGAGTCCTTCACCAAAATTATGTAATCCAATTCCTATTGAAATCATAAGTGCTATTGCAATTGGTTTTGAAAAACGAGACGATACTACACTTTGTGTAAGTTTCGAACCAGAATAATACAATCCCAAAAATGATAGAGTGATTACTGTGGCTACAAGCAGAGCTCCATTAAAACTGCCTGAGAGATTTTCATTGGATACATCAATTGCTTCCTCAATAGAATCAATTGCCAAAAAGAGTAATAGTCCAGCCGTTAAGGCTAGAAAAAAATGATATTTACTTTTACTTATTCTTTTGATAAAAGGCAACCAAAGTAATCCAATCATGACAGGAATTACTCCGACATAAGTTCCGATAATAGCAAAATACCCTGTTAACTCAATAGTAGGTTGGACAGCAGGGGCTGCGGCCTCTATCTCTTTTTCAAATCTTGTTCCGTCCTCAATAGTTATACCAATAATGTATGGTTCAGCTGCATTCCATTCAAATGGGATTCTTACTAAAGCAGTCTCAAATCTTTCTAGAAATCTGTCAGGTTCTACTGCGGCAGGATGAATTCTATCGTTAACATCAGCCATTACAATCTCTACAGGAATAGGTCCAGTATTTCTTACAGTTGCATGAATTTCAGATTTATGAAATTCAACTTTTTCAATACTAATCTCAGGTAAAGCAATGCCAAGGTCTAAAAGTTCAGCACCTGGACCAAAAATGTATGCGATTAAAATAATCAGAAATGCAAAAGGGATGACCCCACTTGCAATGATTTTTGCTTTAGATGTTTGATTAATTTCCATAGTTTATACTTCCAATGGTTTCAGCTAATGGCTCCCCGTTTACTAGGAATAATCCAACCCAGCCTTTCTCTGAAAATTCTACTTTATGAGCATGAAATAGATATTTCCCAGGATAATCATATGAAAATTCCATTATTCCACGTTCAGTTTGTGAAAGAGTAATCATGTCAGTGTAAAAAGAGTCGGTGTCAGTTCCAGTTGGGTTATAACGATACAAATTTCCATGCAAATGGAAATTGTTTATTGGATCAAATTCGACCATGTTTACTACATAGACTCTGATTAAATCGCCAGTGTTAATTTGGATTGGATGGTGTTGATAGTAAAATGGAATTGTGTTTGCAGCGTAGAAATTATTTTCGGTATCAAAGTCAGTATCCAAACTATTCAGAACCATTACCATTTCATCTGCAGGTGCTCTGCCTTCTTTAGGATCTACGATGTAAACACCGTACAATCCATGGACAATGTGTTCCTCTAATGGCATTATATGACAATGGTATGGATGAACACCAACAGGTCCGGCTCTAAATTCGTAGACAAATTTTCCACCACCGGGACCAACTGGCTCAAAGACTCCATCCATATGCGCTTCATGAATTCCATGAAAATGCATAGTGTGCTCCTTTTCACCATTGTTGATGAATTTTATTCGAACCAAATCTCCTTCTGTTGCTCTGATAGTTGGACCTGGAACTGTTCCATTAAATGTCCAAACATTGTAAAAAACCCCAGGAGAAACTTCCATGATTCCGTCATCCTCTGCAATAATCGTATATTCCCTTAGAATGGTTCCATCTGGAAGCTCAGATACTCTTCCATAATTAAAATCTCGAAGAAATTCCATTGGATCAAACTCCAAAGTGGTACTTGTGTAAAGAGGATCTAATATTTCACCAGATGTAGTGACAACCCTACCAGAATGAGTTACAAACGTCTTTTCTTCTTTTTGTGCTTCAGAAATTACAGGTAAAACAAAGAATAACGAACCTAAAACTACACTAATAGATATAATTGAAAACATTGTCGTTGAGCGAGTTTTTTTCATCAATAATTTTCTTTAAACACCTTATTTAAAATTAGCCAAGGCTAAATTTGTTACCCTAGGCTAACTTTAGGTTTGAGTATAATGCTAAGTTTTAACTACAGGAATACAACTGCAGAATCAATGCAAAAATCAGGCATATTCCTAGTCATAGTAGGCGGAATTGTTGTGTTAGGGATTGTACTTTCGTTTTATGGCTCACAGATGATAACTGAAGGATTTACCCAGAATACTGCCAAAGTTGGTTCAGGAAGTAGCCTAGATGTGGAATCATTTCTTGATCCAGCGATAGAAGACACTGGGGTCTATGTTGTCCAGGTGATGAATTTTCAAGAGAATGCAGTATCAGTGAATCTTTTTGATCCCTTTGGAGCCATAATTGATTCATCAAATATCGAGAAGGAATCATATGAAAAACAATTTGAAATACAAACTCAAGGAAATTACAGACTATCAGTTGAAAATTCCGGTAGTGAAACAGAGATAATTATTGCGATAGGTCATTTACCTAGTTCTGATAAACTAGTCATAGGCTATACAGGATTTTACATCTTAATTGTTGGCCTAATAGGAATTATCATCATGGGACTTGTTGTGATTAAAAATAAATGTAAAAAAAGAATCAGTTAAGGTAACTATCCATTTTTGTTAATCCATCAATTGCACCATCAAAATTTTGTTCATCTTCAATGACTTTGGATAGTTTTTCTGCATCAGCTGAATATGAGATAGATTGGCCATCATTAGTCATAGTAACAAAACCAGTCTCAACAAGATAGAATAATCGGTCTTGAATCTCATTTTCTGATATCTCAGTTTGATTAGATAGATGCGAAATATTTTTTTCACCATCCTCAAGTTCTGATAAGATTTGAGAGGTAATTGGATCAAAGATGCAATCAATTATTTTTTGGTGATCATATGTTTTCCCCATATTCATTCACCAATGTTTTAAAACGTTTAAAACTTTTTTCGTATTCGTCAAGTAATCAGTGACTAGAACTTTGTCCATGTTTGAATTATCAATATGATATGTCTTTCCTTTAAGTTCCTTTTCTAATTCTTTAACGTAATCTAATAATTCAAATTCATCGCTTACAACTATAGAGTCAATCTGGATTCCTTCCCGTAAGCATTTTTTAGCCTCAATCATGGTTCTTTTATCGATTTTAGGATCGACTTTTTTGTAACGATAGCATAGGTACACTAGCCTGTCAGGATTATTTTCAATTCTCATCTTTTTTTCTTTTTGCACTTTAGAGAGAATGGCTGGATCAGGAGAGTAAAAATTGGAATATGGTTTTTCTGAAATTATTTCATTTTTTTGATATTCATTTTCAATAAAGCATGCACTAGGCTGACCATCAGTAATTAAAACAATTCTTTTATTTTGAGAATAATTTTTTTGAAGAATTTTTCTTGCCAGACGTAATGCTGCTTGATAATTGGTATAATGTAAAAAATTATCATTTGCATCAAATGTTTTTAAAAATGGAATATCAAAAGGATTCACAATAGATGCCATAGAAGCAAATCCCACGACAAAAACTGAATCACTAGGAAAGAATTTTTTATTTAAAACATAAAGACTCCATAAGGCTTTTTTTGCGGCTACTAATCTACTAACATTTGAACCAAGTGATTGTTTCATAGTTGAACTAAGATCTATACAGTAAACTACTGATGTTTTAACATCTTCAAGGGTTTCATATTCTTCTAAATCGTCTGGCTCAATTGAGATTGGAAATTTAATTTCTTGTGTTTTTAGGATTCTTTGAATTGAATTCAGTAAAGTTTGAGGAACGCTTAGCTGTTTGATTTCATCGCCTGGTTCAAATTTTTTTGTAGAGTCAATCACCACGTTACCAGAACCAGATACGTTAGTTTCATGTAATCCGAATTCAGCAGAGCTGAGATCTTTCATTACGTCTTGTAAGATTTTGTTTCCGATTTGGAAGAACGCTTTGTTAGTGAGCCATTGTGTATCATTTCGGAGATATCCTTCATTTTGAAGAAGTTTTGTAATGGAAGCAGATCCCTGTTCTTCTTCTAAATTTTGTGAATTACTTTGATTTTCCTTATCATTACCTTTTGATGAGCCTGTAGATTCTTGCAGAATGGATTCTAGCTCTTCCATAGTAGGGGGCTTTTCTCTCATTGCTTGTTTTGCCAAAGATTCTAGAATTTTTTCTAAGTTTTCTTCTGATAGACGATTGTTGTCTTTTGATGATTCTTTTTTTGTTTTGTTTGCAAAATATACTAAATTTTTATAGTCATGATGCGCCATAGCCAGCCTCACGCCTATCAAGGGTTTTGGGTTCAGTCCAACATAGTCCTTCTAAAATCATTTCAACTAACAAAGCAGAGATTTCTGGATTAGAGTTTTCATCAATCTTTAATGAAATAGTGTTAATTGTATTTGAAGAGATTTTTTCTATTAATTGAGTTTGTAGATTTTGAATATCGCCCATTTTAGAATCTACTAGTTTTTTTAGATTGGGAAATTTTTCTATTTGATTTTTTAGCGAGGTTTGTCCATTAACCCAAAGCATTTTTTGCGAGATGGGAAACATGTTTTCTCCAAATTCTTGTTTAATGACATTTAAGACCTCAGGGGATTGCTCACCAAGAAATTCTAGACATGTTTCTTTGATTGATTCATTAATTATATTAGTAAATAACTTGTGTCTGTTTTCAATAGTATCATCCATTTCAGAGATTTCAAATTTAGCAATCTGTGTAAGGCAGTGTAAATCTGAGATTCTTGGGACTGCCAGTAAATTATGTGAAATGCCTCTAGTTCGTTCAGCCTCACCAACCAAAAGCTCAAGACCGTGAACTCCCAAGCGAACACTTACTCCGCGTTCTTGATTTACTTGTGAGTTACTTCGAGTTTTTTGAATTATTTTTGTGAGAGTGGATAGAATTGGAGATAAAATTAGAGTATTAGAAATTTTGGCTTCTTGTAAAATTATCATCATTTCATCAATAATGGAATTTGGATAATGTGTATGGATGTGACTCTTCAACCTATCATAAAGTGGTTCTATTACTTTTCCTGAATGTGTATAATCTATTGGATTTGCAGTTGCAAAAAATGTAATCTTTGGTTCAAAAATTACAGGATAAGAGCCTGTAGTGAATCTTCCTTCTTGTAAAACAGAAAGCAGTGCAACTTGTTTTCTAGGATCCAAAACTGGTAATTCATCAATACAGAAAATACCGTGTTTTGCCTGCATTAATTGTCCAGGAGAATACGAATCAATCTTATACATTTCAATTCCTTTCTTGGCAACTTTGATTGCATCTAAATATCCGACAAGATCTTTGACGGAGATGTCAGGAGTTGCCAAAACATACTTGAATCTGCTTTTGCCATCTACCCATTCAATTTTGGTATCTAGTTTATCATTCCTAATTTGTTCAGAGCTTTCAGGACTGATATGAAAAGTGGGACTCTGTTTTGTGATTTCTTTGTCTTCTAATAATGAAATTAATTCATCTTGCGGTAATTCCAATGGACAGTCATTTGTAATACTATTTCGAATAATAGGAATAGGCGATAGTAAAGTTTCAGCTATTGTTTGTACTATCTTGGTTTTTGCTTGCCCAATTTGTCCAACTAAAAAGACATCATGTTTGGATAAAATCGCCCTATCTAATGCAGGAATTACATCATCGTCAAATCCTATAATCCCCGGATATCTTGGTTTTCCCGATCTCATTTTAGAAATCAGGTTTTTTCGTAATTGTTCTTTTGAGTCAATTAACTTGTAATTGATCGATAATATGTCCCCTAGCGTCTTAATATCAGCAAAGTCTTCTGGTACTCCAGCCTGAATTTCTGAATATTTTGGGGGTGTGGAATATGATTGACTTACAATTGTACCAAAGTCATCAGGCAATAATCTGAATATCCAAATGGTGTTTATAATATTACTTTAGACAAAATGGTAAAAGTTCAAAATTTCCAGCAGGGTTTTTATCGGGGGTACTTAGAATCTTGCATACTTGGCTACACAAGAATATAGACACATTGTTAGAATTGTGGGAAATGATATACCAGGAAGTAAAAAGATGCTGGTAGGTTTAACCCAAATTCGTGGTGTTGGATATAATTTTGCTAATGCAATATTGCATAAATTAAAAATTGATACAAATGATAGTATAGGTTATCTTTCTGAATCTCAAGTTCAGGCAATAGAAGGGATTTTACAAGATCCAGCTTCTGCAAATTTTCCACTTTGGTTCCTAAATAGAAGAAAGGATGTAGAAACAGGAAGAAATATTCATTTGATAACATCTGATATTGAGTTTACAGTAAGAAATGATGTTGAAAGAGAAAGAACCACTGGAAGTTGGAGAGGTTACCGTCACATGTTTGGATTAAAAGTTAGAGGTCAGAGAACGAGAACCACTGGAAGAAAAGGTGGAGCAGTAGGAGTTGCTAAAGGTGGTAAAGTTATGCCAGCTGGTGGTGCAGGTGCTCCAGCAGCAGGTGCAGTTCCAGCAGCAGGTGCAGCTCCAGCAGCAGGTGCAGCTCCAGCAGTCGACGCAAAACCAGCAGCAGGTGCAAAGCCAGCTGCTGACGCAAAACCAGCAGCAGGTGCAAAGCCAGCTGCAAAGAAAGAGTAGGTGTTGTGAATGGGAGATCCAAAATATCCAAGACGAATGTGGAGAAAGCCTAAGCGTCCATTGAATTATGAGTTAAAGATGGAAGAGTTGAAAACTCTGGGCACTTTTGGATTAAAAACAAAAAGAGAATTATGGAAAGCTCATACAGAACTATCTAGAATTAGACATCAGGCTCGTTCATTGTTAGCTTTAGGACAAGAGATTAGAGAAGAAAAAGAACCAATCCTTATGAAATCATTGAGAAGAATTGGACTGGTAGGAGAAAGTTCAACTTTGGATGACGTATTGAATCTTCACGTTGAAGAATTGTTAGGTAGAAGATTACAAACGATTGTTATGAAAAAATTAGGTTTCAAGACACCATATCAAGCAAGACAGGCTGTAATTCATGGACATATAATGATTGGAGACAGGATAGTAAATGTTCCATCATATACTGTAACAGTTAATGAAGAAAAAGATATCAAACTAACACCAGGTTCTTCATTAAAAGATCTATTAGAAAAAATTTCCAAGAACGAATCTTCCGAAAAGACTAAAGCTGAGAAAACAGATAGTGAATCCTCAGACATGGATGATAAAAATGTCGAATCTGTCTCTGATGAGGGTGAAAATGATTCAACCGATAAACCAGAAGAATAAGCTTATCAGTAAATATTGTTAATTGTGATAGACGAGTAATGTGTTCAATAATTGGTTATTACGGAATCGATACAGCTGCCCCAATACTAGTGAAGGGCCTAAAAAGAATGGAGTATCGGGGATATGATAGTGTTGGCGTAGCCACTAAATCAGAAGATAAGATTAATCTAAAAAAAGGAGTAGGCAAAGTCTCCGAAGTTAACAATACAGTGCAACTTGACAAGCTTCCAGGTACCATCGGAATTGGGCACACTAGATGGGCAACTCACGGCAAAGTGACGGATAAGAATGCTCATCCACACCCAAGTAATTCAGGAAGAATTGCCATAGTACATAATGGAATAATTGAGAATTTTTCTGAATTAAAAAAAATTCTTGAAAAGAAAAATTATACTTTCAAAAGTGAAACAGATAGTGAAGTAATTGCAAATTTACTACAGATGCATTATGATGAAAAGTTAGATGTTAAAGAGTCCTTGATAAAAACACTAAGAGATCTAAAAGGACATTATGCCTTTGTGGCAATGTTTGAAGACGGTACGCTTGCAGCTGCAAGATTTCATGAACCATTAATAATCGGAGTTGGGAAAGAGTCTTATTTTTTGTCCAGTGATGTTTTAGGATTTATTGAACAAACAGATGATGCAATTTATGTAGACAATGGTGATTTTGTGTTAATCGATTCTGCAGGATTGCAAATATGTAATTTTGATGGAACGCCAGTAAAAAAACAGATAACAAAAGTTTCAAAAGAATTTGCTGATGCATATAAGGGAGATTATGCACATTTTACCCTAAAAGAAATTTCGGAACAACCAGATACCATTATCAAGGCAGGAGAAAATACCATTGAAGCAATAGAACAGGCAACGGACTATATCAAACATGCAAAAAATGTCTACATAACAGGTAGTGGTACAAGTTACAATGCTGCACTAGTAGCAAAATATCTCATGTCAAAATATGCAAAAATAAAATTAGAGCCAATAATTTCTAGCGAGCTTCCGTTTTCTCCTGATTCTATTGAACCCAATTCAATTCTAATTGCCATTTCTCAAAGTGGAGAAAGTGCAGATGTTTTAGAAGCAGTAAACATTGCAAAAAAATCAGGTGCGAAGATCATATCAATAGTGAATCTACTAACTTCCTCCCTTGTTCAAGAATCTTCGGTAGTAATTGGCATGAATTGCGGTCCGGAAATTGGAGTTGCAGCAACGAAGAGTTTCACATCACAATTAGGAATTATCTATAAAATAACTGAAAAAATATGTGCTGGATGTATAGGAGTAGACTTTGAGAAAATATCAGCGTTAATTGCAAAAATTCTATCGAGTCATTCAAAAATCAAGGAGGTCTCTAAACAGCTAAAAGATGTATCTGACATCTACATTTTGGGAAGGGGAATTCACTATCCAATCGCATCAGAGGCTGCATTGAAATTAAAAGAATTAACTTACATCCATGCTGAAGGAATTCCAGGAGGAGAATTAAAACACGGACCATTGGCATTAATGGATTCAAATGTTTTTGTTGTAATCATAAATCCTAATGATTCAACCTATAATGATACAATTACCAGTGCAAGAGAGATTAAAGCTAGAGGAGCTAAGATTATTGGAATCTCAGATAAGAAGAGTGATGTTTATGATTATTGGATTGAAATTCCCACAATAGAAGAGTCAATGTTTCCGATTATAGAAATAATTCCTATTCAATTATTGGCATATTATTCCGCACTTGAGAAAGAAACTGATCCTGACTATCCAAGGAATTTAGCAAAATCAGTTACTGTGAAGTAAAAATTCTCTTATACTGATTTTCAGTTAATTGAAGTAGTTTTTCAGAATCAAGTCCTGCCTTTAGCATTGCAGCAATTAAGGATCCTCCCGCACCGGCGCCTTCCTTTGCGAATCCTTCAGAAAATGATTTCAGGCCTGGAAATTCTGATCTTTCAAGTTTTGGATCAACAACTAAGATTGATATGTCATCAATTTGTTTAATTATTTCTAAAAAATTTGCAGTTGTGTCATTTGTAATGTAACACGTAGTTCCAATTGCTACATTATCAGATTTGTAACCTATTGATTTTGCAAATGCTAGAACAGCTGCCATTTGAGTACCACCTGAAAGTAGAACTTTGGAAATTTCTGATGCGCTGCTTAACATCCCAGCGACAGTTGGAATCATAGGATCACCAACTGCTTTTACTACATTGAAGGGATCGTCATTATCTAATTTCTTCAATGCGTTTGTCACTATACGATTTTTTAGCTCAACGGGGTTTTTTGGAATACTAGAACTTACCTTAGCATCAATTCCTAAACCCCTCATTACTGCTAATGCAGTAGTGGTCCCGCCAGGTAGGCTTTCACCTATAACAAGACAATCAGTTAGAGATGCCAAAGTACGACCAATAATTCTGCCATAATCAATTGCATGAAGAAATGATTCCTCGTCAAGCCCAAAGTTTTGTGTGATATTATTTCCAGGCTTCAAACCAGTCTGAATAAATGGTAATTGAGGTTCAACCTTACTTCCAGCATTAATTACTACTAGCGGTATGCTAGCTGATTCTAATGCGGATTTAGTTATTAATGCAGGAGTTGGTTTTCCGTCAGGAGTCATTGGAATCGATTTAATTGATTTGCAATAGCCATAATGAAGGAATTCTGCATCAGCTGGAGCGGTGAATTTAACAAGTTCGGAATTAGAGCCAGCTATGGTAATTCCAGGAATTTCACTAGTAGACGTATAAGAAATCACTAATGAAAATAAAAAGTCCTTTTCTTTAACAGCATTTACAAAGTTTTCACAATTTTTTATATTTCCGAAAAATTCAATATCTTTCACTTTATCACTGTCCCATCATTTCTACAAATTCTTGTTCAGATCTCGGTTGCATTACAAAATTCATTTTCTTTTCTTTACCAATTGTAGATGTAGGAGATGAGCCATAATTATGTCCGCAGTAAAGAGTGAGCGAATCATCTAAGTTATGAAGTATATCAAATAGGCTATGGTATAACTCACGTGCACTACCACCAGGAAGATCGACTCTACCACAATTTCCAACAAACAAAGTATCACCTGAAAAGATTTTCCCATCACCAATTAGACAAATACTGTCCTTTGAGTGGCCAGGAGTATGAATTACGGTTAATTCACTTTTACCAAATTTTATTTTTTCATTATTTTTTACAGATATGTCATGATCTAAAGTTGATGCTTCATGTTGAATTATTTTTGCTCCAGTAGATTCACTCATTGCTTTATTCCCAATTGTATGATCAAAATGATGATGTGTGTTAACAATGTACTTTACAGTCAGATCATTTCTGGTAACAACCTCTTCAATTTTTTCAAGATCCCATGAGGGATCAATAACAATGCATTCGTTTGTTTCTTCGTCGGTAACAATATAACAAAAATTTTGCATGTTTCCAACTTGTATTTGATGGACTATCATAATACTCCAATCTCAGCTTCAGGTGGTATTCCAATTTTTTCAGCAAATAATTCTCCAGTAAGATCTTTTCTTTTTGGAATTCCTTGCTTCATTTTATGAAATGTTACTGTCATGTTAGCTTTTACGAAAACGTTTGCAGTTTCTCCGGTTTGTGGATCTAATCCTGATGGAACATCCACTGCTAGCTTGAAAGAGTTTGAGTTATTTATGAAATTAATGGCTGATGCATAAGGTTCTCTTATAGAACCGGTAATACCAGTTCCGAGAATTCCATCAATAATAATATCAGTTTTGAAATTAAAATTTAATTCATCTCCATAAAGTAATTGAACAGATTGCATTTTCTCTAAAATTGACCAATTCCATTTACTTTCTTCAGTTTTAATTTTCTCCGGAGTACCAAGGAGTCTAACTGTAACAATTGCCCCATATCCAGCTAAATGTCTTGCCATCACAAGACCGTCACCCCCGTTATTTCCCATTCCAACGAAGATCAAAATATTCTTAGATTGTACGTCACCAAATTTTTCTACTAGTCGTCTTACAGCAGATGCGCCAGCATTTTCCATCATAAATTTTTTCAAAAATCCCATAGCATGACCGTTATTTTCAATCTGATACATTTGATCGACTGTAATTTCCATAAACACCCTAAGCTAGAACATAAAATAAGCGCTTTGGCAAACGGCTTTATCTTGGTTTCTTGACCCATGATTATTGTCATTAAAAAATGTCAAGTCATCATTAGACAAAATATCAAAAAGCTTTTCCGTTACTCAGGATGCAAGGGAATTTCTAATTAAAAATACAAGAGAAGTTGTAATTTTATCAAGTCAGGCCATTATTGCAGTCCACAAACAAGATCTAAAATCTGCAAAGGAGAAAGCTAAAAAGGCAAATACATTGTTAACCTCACAAAAGAAAAAAGCAGTGGGAGAACTTCAAAGGTACATAATCATTCCAGAACAGGAATTAGTTGAGGCATTTGCATTAATTGCCATTGCTGAAAAAAAACCTGTACCATCTATTGATACACTAAAAGTCAATCCTGAATCATATATTCTTGGTCTGCTTGATTGTGTTGGTGAATTAAAAAGACTAACGTACGATAAAATCCGCAAAGGAGAACCAGAAGAAGCCATCAGAATTTTTGGAGTTATGGAAGATCTTTATCAAAATTTGTATCCATTTGCTACATATGATAAAATTGTAAGAGAGACACGAAGGAAGCTGGACGTCAATAGAATTTTGGTAGAAGATGTAAGAGCAGCTCTTACAGAAGAAATTCGAAGATCTGATTTAATTAATGCAATAAAAAAACTCGAGAAATAATTTTGATAATGAATATGCGGGCGATGGGATTTGAACCCACGAACTCCTAAGAGACTAGCCCCTCAAGCTAGCGCCTTTGGCCAGGCTGGGCGACACCCGCAACGAAATTTTCATGCAGGGTTTTTATAATCCTTGGTTACTTTTCGAAAATATGTTAGTTCCAGTCAGATGTTTTACTTGTGGAAATCTAATTGCTGACAAATTTGATGATTATCAAACTAAAATCAGATCAGGGGAAGATCCTGCCAAAGTTCTTGATTCTTTGAATATCAAAAGATATTGCTGCAGAAGAATGTTACTAACTTCAGTGGAAACAATTCAACAGATTGTTCCATTTTATGAAGCAATTCAGAGAAGACACCAAGAAGTTCAATCTGAGTTAGAATAGCTTGTCAAAAATTTCATCATTAAAGGCAAGAGTACTATACAATAGTAGAGGCAGTAAAACTATCGAGGTAGACATTACTGTAGATAATAAAATCTTAGGAAGAGTATGCGCACCATCTGGAGCAAGTGTTGGAAAGTATGAAGCACAGAGCTTCCCTACTGGAGGACCAGAAGAAAGTGCAAAAGTACTAAACTCTAATGAGCGAAAATTTATTGGGCTAGACTCTGGAGATCTAAAATCCATTCACGACACCATTCGTTCAATTGATGATTCAAAATATTACTCCAAGATTGGAGGTGCATCTGCTTTTGCAGTAACCATTGCGTCAATGGATGCATCTGCAAAGGCATCTGACTTGCCACTCTACAAGATACTAGCGGACAAGACTGAGTTAAAATTTCCATTTCCATTAGGAAACATACTTGGTGGTGGAGCCCATGCAGGTCCTGGAACCCCAGATATTCAAGAAATATTGATCTGCTCGACAGGTGCAAAATCAATAAGAGAATCCATCGATACTAATTTGGCAGTTCATAAAGAATTGAGAAATATTTTGCAGAAAGAAGATCCTGGTTTTACAAACGGTAGAGGTGATGAAGGTGGTTGGGCACCAAAGATGAATAATGATAAAGCTTTAGAGGTGTCTGCAAAAGCATGTGAAAATTTAGGATTTACTTTAGGCAAAGAAGTATCCCTAGGAGTAGATTTTGCATCATCCACTCAATGGAAAGAAGAAAAAAATAAGTATGTTTATGATAGGTCAGGATTTGAAAATTCTGCCGGAGAACAAATTGAATTTGTTTCAGATATAATTAAAAAATACAAATTAATTTACGCAGAAGATGCTGTACATGAAGAAGCTTTTGATGATATGTCAGAAATTACTAAAAGATTTCCAAATACACTTGTCACTGGTGATGATCTAACAGTAACTAACAAATCAATTTTACAAAAGGCTATTGAGAAAAAAGCTTGCAATGCAGCTATTCTCAAAGTTAATCAGGCAGGAAGTCTTTATGATGCACTAGAATTTGCAAAGGAGGCAAATGATAATAACATTAGATTAATCACTTCACATCGATCAGGCGAATCTACAGATAGTCAGATTTCCCATATAGGTATCGCTACCAAGTCAAAGATGCTCAAAGTAGGTGTCGTAGGTGGTGAAAGGGTATCAAAACTCAATGAATTAATTAGATTATCAGAGCATGATTTAATACGCGGTATGGCTGAAATTTAAAAATCGATATGAGTCAACAAGCAGAAACTGAAGATATTAAGAAGAAAATCCTATCCACAGGAATCAGGGTAGGAACTCAGGTTAAAACCAAATTCATGAAACCTTTCATCACTAAAGCCAGTCCTGAAGGCCTTTACATGATTGATTTAGATATTTCATTAGACCGTATCAAGACAGCTGCAAAATTCATTAACAGAATTGGAGTGGACAAAGTAATCGTTTGTTCAGGAAGAGAGTATGCCAATATGCCAATTGAAAAATTCTGTGAAATGACAGGAGCATCTGCAAAATTAGGACGATTTATGCCAGGGACTTTGACAAATCCATCATTACCATATTATATTGAACCAAAATTATTGTTAATTTCTGATCCACAGGTAGATGATCAGGCAATTACAGAAGCTACCAATGCAGGAATTCCTGTGATTGGAGTAGCAAACACAGACAATATCACATCAAAAGTGGATTTGGTAATTCCTGCAAACAACAGAGGTAGAAAAGCCCTTGCAACAGTATACTGGTTATTGGCAAGAGAAATTTTAATTGAAAAGGGTGAGCTCAAAGAAGATGAATCAATGAAGTATGAAATTGATGACTTTGAGACCAAAATTTCTGATGAGGCCTTAGACTGATGCAAGTTAGAACACCGGCAGTAGCCGGAATGTTCTACGCCGGCGAAAAAAATCAATTAAAAAAATCCATTCATGATTGCTTTCTGCATTCCTATGGACCAAAAAACTTACCGCCAAGTTCATTATCAAAAAACATAATCGGTATGATTTGTCCCCATGCTGGATTCATGTATTCTGGACCAATTGCATGTCATTCAGTTTATGAAATATCAGCAAATCAATATGAAACATTTATCATAATTGGACCCAATCATTGGGGACTTGGTTGCAATGTATCATCCATCAAAGAATGTACCTGGGAAACTCCTCTTGGAGAAGTAATTGTTGATTCCAAATTGGCTGATGAACTAGTTAATGAAACAAATTTTGTTGAGTTGGATTTGTTTTCACATACAAAAGAGCACAGTATTGAAGTACAGATTCCAATGTTGCAAGAAACATTTCAAAATTCATTTAAGATATTACCAATATCATTAATTGATCAAACGAAAAAAACAACAGTGGCGTTGGGAAAAGCAGTTGCAAAAATTTCAAAAGAAAATAAAGTCATGATTGTTGGTTCATCAGATTTTACTCACTACGAGCCAAATGATGTTGCATACAAACAAGATAAAGCACTAATCGAGCCAATTTTGAGATTGGATATTGATGAATTCTACAAAGTTTTAGAAGAAAAACAAGTTAGTGCATGTGGCTATGGTGCTATTGCTGCAACAATGCAGGCATCTAAGGAACTAGGTGCAAAAGAGGGAAAACTTCTAAAATATGCAACAAGTGGAGATATCACTGGAGAAAAGAGTTCTGTAGTAGGATATGGGTCGATAGTTTTTTCTTGAAATCAACAGCTTCAGCCCCAGGAAAAGTCATTCTTTTTGGAGAACATTTTGTCGTACATGGAACAAAAGCAATATTATGCTCCATAGATAAGCGAGTGACAGTTTCTTCCGAAATAATTAGTGATAAAAAGATAATCGTAAAATCAGATTTAGGACAAATTTCAGTTAACTCTTCAGAGCCTATTTCGAAAATCAAATCATCGTTTAAGCCGTTTATTTTCATAGCAAAGAAGATGATGGAAGAATTTAATCACAATGCAGGAATAAGTATCGAAATTAATTCAGAAATACCATCAGGGGTAGGATTGGGTTCATCCTCTGCATGCTGTGTTGCAGCAGCAGGTTCGATTTCTGCACTTTTCTCAAAACTTTCAAAAGAGAAAATCGTTCAGCTATCTATAGATGCAGAAAAAACTGTATTTGAAAGAGCATCAGGAGCAGATACCACAATCAGCGCACATGGAGGAATTATAGAGTATGATATGGGCGAATTTCACCCTATTAAATCAAAAATTAGTTTTAGTCTAGTAATTGCCAACTCAACGATCATTCATTCAACAAGTAAAGTTGTAACAAAAGTAAATGAATTTAGGAAAAAAAATAATGTTGAATTTTCAGAGCTGTGTAATCAAGAATCAAAACTAATTCAAAAAGCACAGGAGTCAATTATGAATAATGACATTGTGAGTCTTGGAAAATGTATGAATGAAAATCAAATGTATTTAGAAAAGATCGGAGTATCAAATGAAAAACTACAAGCAATGATTGCAATTGCAGAGAGATCATCATTTGGAGCAAAAATCACTGGAGCAGGAGGCGGGGGATGCATTATTGCATTGGTAAATGATTCTAATATCAATGAAACCCTACAAAATTTAAAGCAAGAAAAATACGAATGCTTTACTACAAAAATTGGGGTTGAAGGATTGAATACTTTTTAATTCCCTATTTTGTTCAAACATACATGATCCTGATAAAGCTAGGCGGTTCAATTATCACTAATAAAGAAAAACCTCTTTCCCCTAAACCAAAAGTAATAGATAAGATCATAAAAAATATCAAAAAAATTCATGAGCCAATAATCGTAGTTCATGGCGGAGGTTCGTTTGGGCATTACTGGTCAGTCAAATTCGATATGCACACAAAGCCGGCATCTTACAGTCCCAGAGGTGTTTCAATAGTAAAAAATTCAATGATTGAATTAGACAAGATTATACTTGACTCATTTTTAAAAAATAAATTAAATCCATATTCAATCCCTCCAACAGATTTTATGTTTGGCAATAAACCAATATCCAAAAAGATTCATGAGATTGAAAAAATTTCTAAATCCAATCTTATTCCAGTAACATTTGGTGATGCGTTATGGTACGGGAATAAAAAATCATTCATTTTGTCAGGTGATAAAATTATGACGATCTTTGCAAAAATACTAAAACCAAGATTAAGTATTTTTGTTTTAAATGAGGATGGATTGTATTCGGACCTAAAATCTAAGAAATTAATTCATGAGGTAAAAAATCAAAAACTATCCATAACAGAGAATTCAATGGATGTTACAGGCGGCATGACTAGAAAAGTGCAGGAAGCAACAAAAATTTCAGGATTTGGATTAGATGTATTTTTTGTAAATGGCAACAAACCTGAAAGAATAGTCAAGGCCGTAAATGGAAAGAAATTTGAGGGCACGTTGTTTCGAGGTAAATAAAATGGAAGAATATGTCATACTAGTCGACAAAAATGATAATCCTGTTGGAAAGGAAGAAAAAGTAAAGTGTCATCTACCAAATGGCAAGTTACACAGGGCATTTACTGCGCTACTTTTTGATAAAGAGGGAAGACTACTACTCACCAGACGCAGTTCTAGTAAGATGTTATGGCCTGGAGATTGGGACGGCACAGTAGCTAGTCACCCAAGAGAATCAGAGACCTACATCTCATCAGCTGAAAGACGAATGCCTGAAGAGGTTGGCATACCGTGTAAGATGTATTATCTTTTCAAATTTGAATACCATGTGCCTTACAAGGACATAGGTTCGGAGAATGAAATGTGTGGGACGCTAATTGGGATTGTAGATAAAAATGCAAAATTTAGTTTGGTGGATGATGAAATTAGCGAATTGAAATGGATTACACCGAAAGAATTAATCTTTGAATTGAAAGATAATGCAAAGATATACTGCCCTTGGATGCTTATTGCACTTTACCTCATACCATTATCAAAAAAAGATGCATTACAAAAATTCAATGAAATTTTTAAGGATTGGACACAAAAAGAAATCAGAGAAATATTAGAAAAGGCAATTAAACTTCATCTTCCAGACAACAATTGGAGGCATGTAAGTGATTGAACGAGAAATCAATGAAAAATAATGCAAAAAATGTAAACAAATACCTAAAAACAAAGCTAAAAGGAGAACCAAAGTTACTCTATAACGCTGCAGGACACCTCATAGTAAATGGAGGAAAAAGACTTAGACCATTTATGGTCATGAAGAGTTCTCAAATTCTAAAGGGCAAAGATTCTGAAGCATTGCCAGCTGCAGCAGCTGTGGAAATGATACACAATTTCACACTTGTTCATGATGACATAATGGATAATGATGAAATGAGGCATGGAGTTCCAACAGTTCATAATAAATTTGGTATGCCGATTGCAATTTTAGCTGGAGACGTATTATTTTCAAAAGCTTATCAGTTAATTTCTACATCAAATCTTTCACCAGAGATTTCATCAAAACTTGTTGCAAGATTAGCAAAAGCCTGTGTCGATGTTTGTGAAGGTCAATTACTAGACATTGGAATGGCAAGTAGTAAAAAAATTCCTTCAGAAGCTGAATATATTAAAATGATTGGGAAGAAAACGGCTGCGCTATTTGATGTATCATGTTCAATGGGTGCAATATGTGCAAAGGGAAAGAGCAAGGACATCAAGAATTTGTCATCATTTGGAAAAAATCTTGGAATTGCATTTCAAATTACTGATGATCTGATTGGCATAATGGGTGATCCCAAAATTACAAAAAAACCAGTCGGTAATGATTTAAGGGAAGGAAAAAAATCATTACCGATTTTACTTGCAATTAAAAAAGCAAAGGGAAAAGACAAGACAGCAATACTAAAGGCATTTGGAAATCCAAAAACTACAAAAAAAGAGCTTGAAAATTCTGTGAAGATCATCCGTTCATTAGGAATTGAGAAAACTGTAAGAGCCCAAGCCCTAAGATATGCACAGCTTGCAAAAAAATCTTTGAGAACATATTCAGGACTTTCAAAGGATGAACTCATCTCATTGTTAGATTTTGTTGTAAAAAGGAGTCTGTAATTTGGATGATCAGTTAAAAAATGATATTCGTAAATTTGCCTTACAAAATGCCTTTGAGCATGATGGAAAGACTCAAGACAAAATTGTCTTATCAAAAATACTAGGAACAAAACCAGAATATCGAAGTAAAGCAAAAGAGATCATTTCAGAAATTTCAGAAATTGTAAATGAGATTAACAAGCTTTCACTTGAAGAGCAAAGATCAGAGATTGAATCATTGTTTCCAGATATTTTAGAACCAAAAGAGAAACAAGCCAAGGAAGAACAAGGATTACCTCCTCTAGAGGGAGCTGAAAATGGAAAGGTTGTGACGAGATTTCCTCCTGAGCCAAATGGATATCCCCACATAGGACATGCAAAAGCTGCAATAATCAATGAAGAATACGTAAACAAGTATGGCGGAAAAAAAATTCTCAGAATGGACGATACCAATCCAGAAAGTGAGAGACTAGAATATTACGCGGCAATCAAAGTGGGATTAGAATGGCTTGGAATTCATTATGATGTGGTAAAAAACACTTCTGATGATATGGAATTATTGTATGAAAAAGGCATGCAAATAATCAAATCTGATAATGCCTATGTCTGCACGTGTAAGAGAGACGATATCAGTAAAAATCGAAGAGAGATGAAGGCATGTAAATGCAGTAAAGGTGACTTGAAACAAAATAATGAAAGATGGAATAAAATGTTTGAAAAGTACAAGCCCGGAGAAGCAATAGTAAGATTTCGTGGAGACATGAATTCAGAGAATACGGTTATGCGAGATCCAGTACTTTTTAGAATTATTGAGGGAAAACATCCGCTTTTAGGGGAAAAATATAGAGTTTGGCCAAGCTATGATTTTGCAGTAGCAATTGAGGATAGTATAGACGGAGTCACCCACGCATTTAGATCAAAAGAATATGAACTGCGAAACGAGTTGTATGATGCAATTCTTGATGCATTAAAAATGCGCAAGCCAAAGATGGGAGAATTTTCACGCTTGGAATTTAAAGGAATGCCAGTCTCAAAAAGAGTCCTAAGGCCACTAATCGAGGAGGGAAAAATTGCATCATATGACGACCCAAGACTACCCACGCTAGAGGCTATGAAAAAAAGAGGCATCACACCGCAAGCAATAAGAAAATTCATCTTATCGCTAGGATTTACCAAATCAGACACTCTGGCACCGTTTGATGCTTTAGAATCATTCAACAGGAAAATTATCGATGGGGAAAGCATCAGATTGTTTATGATACAAAATCCAAAGAAGATAACAATAAAAAAACTCCCTTCAAAACACGTGGAAGTTCCAAATCACCCAACAAAAGATCTAGGTAAAAGAAGAATAGAAGTTGAAGAAAACGTTTTGGTCGAAGTACAAGCTGAAAACAATCTTGAAGTAAATTCACATTTGCGATTGATGGGACTAGGTAACATCAAAATTGTTAATAATTCTCCAGAAATTATTGCAGAATATACTGATGATAACATGGATGTTGATTTTCCAAAAGCACAATGGATTCCAGAAAAAAATGTACATAAAATAAAAATCCTCATCCCAAAACAATTATTCATCGAAGAGACGTATAATGAAGACAGTTTAGAAGAGTTAGAAGTTTATACAGAGTCATATTTCCTAGAACTAAAAGAAGATGCAAAAATACAATTTATGCGATTTGGATACTGTAGGAAAGACTCGCAAAATCAAGCAATTTTTACCCACAAGTGATTAATTTGAAGATAGCACGATTACTGAATGGAGAAAAGGAAACTTATGGTATTATCAAAAATGACAAAGTAGCTACCAAAGAAGAGATTACTTATGCCACGGGAATTCCAATTCCTATTAGTATCAAGGATTTTCTTTTTGATGGGTGGTATGAAGAGATTAGAGAAAAATTTGATAGCCTGCCATATGATGAATCACTATCTAAATTCAAGGTTTTAGCGCCAATCCCTAATCCTTCAAAGATCATTTGTCTTGCATTCAATTACTCTGATCATGCAAAAGAACAAGGACTTACTCCTCCAACAGACCCGGCAATTGTAATTAAGCCTAGAACAGCTATCAATTCTACAGATTCTGAAATTGTTTGCCCAAATTTTGTTACCCAGTTGGATTACGAGATAGAACTAGCGATAATTATTGGCAAAAAATCGAAAGACCTTGATGTGAAAGAAGCCATGAATTCAGTTTTCGGTTACATGATTTTAAATGACGTTTCTGCAAGAGATATTCAATTTAAAGACAAACAATTCACAAGGGCAAAGGGATTTGATACATTTGCGCCGTGTGGTCCATGGATTACCACGCAAGATGAAATCAAAGATCCACAAAATCTATGGCTCAAGACAAAAGTTAATGGTGAAACCAGGCAGGATTCAAACACATCAAAGATGTCAATTCAAATTCCAGAAATCATTTCAAAATTAAGCAAAGTAATGACATTGGAAAAAGGAGACATTATTTCGACTGGCACTCCTGCTGGTGTTGCTTTAAACAGCTCAAAATTTGATTATCTAAAAGATGGAGACAAAATTGAAATGGAGATTGAGAATTTAGGAATGATAACTAACACAATAAAATTTTATGATTAATCATTCAAGTTTTTTCCACATCAAGTAAAAAGATAATTTTTTGATAATGTCTTGTGAATCATTAATTTTATTTAATTTTGTTAGAACTTGTATGCGCTTAAAATTCTGTAAATTAGCCAAATGTTTTGAATAGTCAAGAAGTTTTTTAATTCCCAAATCATTTCCGAAGAGCAAAGTAACGATCATCGTTTTGGCAAAATGCTTTGAAGATGTAATTACAGCAACGGAGTATTCATCATTATCATTGTAGTAAATTATCTGTTGGTTTTCAACTAGTAGTGATAATTGCTGATCATTTAATGGATACCACCGCCAAGAGTCTACATAGAAAAGTTCTAGGGATCTCATCAAGTCAAAAACTTTAGTATTGGTTTTAGTAAATTCAATCTGAGAAGCAATTGATTTTTCTGGTAATAATGAAAAAAAATTCCACGTTTCTTTAATGACATATCCAAGCTTTTTAGATAATTCCAAAGAGTTTTTGTTATTTGTTTCAATTAACATAAAAGAACTTAAGCAATCATTTTTTATTGCTTGGTTTTCAGAATGTTGTATAAGCGATGATGCATAGCCTTTCCTGCGAAAGTTTGGATTTACTCTTATGCCTTCAATCCATACTTGCTGGTCCTTTTTTGAGATAGATGCATGAGATAATGCTACTGGAGAATTATTTTCACGTACTACAAACAGATTACCCTCTAAATACCAATAATCCCATATTTCAGAGATATAATCACCCCAAGAAAAGGTATTCTTGCAAAATTTGATTACATCCTTTTTATCAGATTTTAGGGCATTTAGTACTTGCATGAAGAGATTCAAGTAGAAAAATTATTAAGAATAGTTAATTGAGATCGCCCATGGGTAAGATTATTGCGGGTAAAGTATCAGACATCACCCCAGGTAAGCTCTGTAAAGTATCGATTGATGGTAAAGATATTCTTGTAACTAATTTGGATGGCGAGTATTTTGCAGTAGATGATACCTGTACTCATGCAGGGGCCAGTTTGTCTGAAGGAAAAATTGAGGGCTCGACAGTAACTTGCGGATGGCATGGAGCACAGTTTAATTGTAAAAATGGCAATCTAGAAAAATTTCCAGCTAAAATCAGAAATTTGGGCACTTACAAAGTTGTAGTAGAATCAGACGATGTATTTGTTGAGGTATAATATCAGAGATACTAAAGAGGAGTTATGGCAAGCAACGATCAAAATAAAGAATCATTGAAGGAAGCAATAGATACTCTTAATCAAATAGCGTCGAACCCCTCAACTCCAAAGACCATTAAAAAAAATATCACTGATCTATTAGCAGATTTAGGAAATAAAGAGTATTCCATGTCAGTTAGGGCAGCCAATGCAATCAGTATGCTAGATGATATTACACAAGATCCTAACATGCCATCATATGTTCGTGTAACACTTTGGCAGGCAGTATCAAAGCTGGAAGGAATAAGAGAATAAATTTCTTTGATGATTATTCTTGTCAATGAAAATTGAAGATTATCTAAAATCATTGCCCCAAGAAATTATCTCTGGGGAAGACGTAGAGCTTCCTACAAATTCCTTAAGAGACATCTTTAGATTTGCTGAATTATCAGAAAAGGATGTTTTTTATCATTTGGGATGCGGGACAGGACAAGGACTTGAAATTGCAATAAAGGAATTTAATGTAAGAAAAGCCGTTGGGATAGATACCAATAAAGAAAAAATTTTACAAGCAGAGAAAAGAGTAGATTGTGATTTATTTTGTCAAGACATTACAGAATCAGATATTTCTGATGCTACTGTAATCCTATTTTGGTTCACTGATGAAGCAATTATTGAAAAAATGATGAAAAAGTTTGTTTCATTAAATAATTGTAGAATTATTACAATTTGGAGTCCCTTACCTGAGTGTCTACCAGAAAAAGTCCAGTTTCCCTACATAATCAACCAAACCCCATTCAAAAAGACAACGGATTTGCAGGAGCAGCTATTGGCAATTTTTGGTGTAAAGTGTGTCGACTTTGTTACAGCATGGGAATTTGCTGAAAGATACACCAAAGCAATTAGCGGTCCCGAATCTGAAAATGATAGATTTTTGACAATTATTCAATCATTGGTGATTTGGATTAATGCAAAAAATTTAGGAGTTGCGTGTGGGGATGAAATCCCAGAATCAATTAAAACGTATATTGGTATATTGCGAAATTTCTTCAATATTGAGATTGAACACTTGTTGAAAAAATAGCTGTAATCCTTTTATTTTGTAAGAGGTATTATTCAAATATGCAAGAAAGAATCAACATCAATGTTTCTGCAATCGATTATGACAAAACTAGCAAGCAAATAACATCCACTCTATCATTACTGGAAGAAATGGTTCATGGAGAGGATGAATTTGTCATTACAGATTCAGAATTTGCCTTTGGCTGGCATTTCTTTGTTGTAAGTGTAAACAGAGAAGTGGTCAACAAATTGGCAGTACAAATGGGAGATGACTTTAGTAGATTAAAAGGCAAAGGGGTTGATAAAAAATTCTTAACTTGGTTAACTCAAAAAATTGAAAATAAGATTCCACGATTCAAGTTAGCAATTAAAGAAGAGATGGAATCTAGCAAGTACGGAATATTTTAGATAAATACTGATTTCAGAAAATACCTGATAATTATTTGAGGGCCCTCGAGGGGAATCGAACTCCTGTCCGGGGATCCACAGTCCCCTATACTAACCACTATACTACGAGGGCCACGTTCATCAATTCAGGCTTTCCAGTAATAATCTTTGATTTTTGATTCAGAAAATTATCTTTAGATTTATTATTGAGTAAAACAGTATTAAAAATATGAAATCCAAAGGTTGGTGGATAGGCATGGGAATTGCAGCAGCAGTTACATGGGTCGGAGTAAATTATTTCCTTCCTTGGCTATAGAATAACTAATTTCATTGTGTAAATGATTTTTATGATTTAGTGCGTAAATATGACGCACAGATTTTTATTTGAAGTGGCTGCAAATGTGACGATTTGAAACGAGAGTTTATTACAAAAAAATTACGTTCGGGTAAGAAACTATCTGAGAATATTGGAACAGAACAGAAGGTAGAAACTGTAGAAAGTGAAAAATTTACCTGGATAGACTTGCAAAACCCAGATAGGGCATATGTTGAAAAATTAGCAAAACAGTATAACCTAAACTCGCTAAATATTGAAGATTGTCTAACAAAATTTGAATTACCAAAGCTTGATAGTTATTCTGAGCATGTTTTTCTAATACTTCATTTTCCTCCATTGGCATCAAGTCAATTCATGCCCAAGTACAGTCAGCTCTCTGTATTTTTGGGAAAAAATTTTTTGATTACTGTCCATCAAGGAGATTTGAAACCATTACTTGATCTGGTAAATATCTGCAAGGGTGATTTTGATCCAGAGAGAAAAAAACGACTACTAGGCAAATCAACTGGTATGTTACTGCATGAAATAATTGATGTACTAGTAGACGATTTGTTGCACACTTTACGAAAGATTGTAGCTAATTTAGATGAAATTGAGGAGGGTGTATTTGATGAAAAGAAATCTGCTGCAAGAAAGATCTCAGTGTTAAGAAGAGAGATTACGATGCTAAGACGCATTGTCAACCCCTTGAAAAGAATTGTTTTGGAAACTACAAAACACATTCCAAGATTCTCTGAAACAGATCTTACATTATACTTTGATGACATCATAGACCACATAGACAAGGTCATTGACACATTAGAAGAATCAAGAGAAACTATGGAAATTTACAAAGATACTGATTTTATGCTCAGTACTGAAAAGACAAACAAAGTTCTTGCCGTTTTGACTATAATTTTCACCTTGGCTATTCCGGCTACAGTAATCGGTACGTTCTATGGAATGAACGTAAATCTACCAGGTGGAATTGAAAGTGCAGGAAATGGAGGATACACTACTTTCATCATAGTTATTCTTGCTTCAATAATACCTGCAGGATTAATGTTCATGTACTTTAGGAAGTTGGGCTGGCTAAGTGATTAAGAAATCATAATTACTATTTCTCAATAAGGCTGATAACCACTTTAGTTAATGATAAATTCATTTCATCAGGAATTACAATCATCAACCCACTGTCTTTGTCCACATTATTGCAATACCCATTGAAGCTCTGATAATTTTGCCCAAAACATGAAGCCTCTGAATAATAAGAAAAACTTTCTCCATTTACAAATTCGTTGATTGACTCCTTTGAGGGAACAAAGTACACATCAAATCCGTTCTTTTTGTCATTAATTTTAAGACTGAATTCATAGGATGTGGTTTCCTTATCAGTACAGATTGGAACAAACTGTACATATCCACCTCGAATTTTTTCATTTTGTGAGTTTAGATCATAGTTGAGATTTTTTTTGATTGGAAATGAGGATGCATAGGGATCTCCGTTGAGTTCATTTCCCTGAAAATATTCAATTCTGTTTCTGACAGTATCTATAGCATATCTGTATAAAATGGGCTTCCAGCTTGACTCACAATTGCTGAACTCATGCTGTAGTTCGATGAATGATTTTTCCCCAAGAAATTCAAGTTGATTAAAATTTTGTTCCTGTGGTCCAAGGTTTGTATCATAATCAAATGAGTATATGTCGGCATTTGGTCGTTTCCATGTTGTAGTTACATCAAAGAGTATATTCCCAGGATAGCTATTCCATTCGGGTTGCAAGTGTACATAGATCGAATATTTGTTAATTGTTTCATCAGATCCAGAGCTAAAAATTAAATGTCCAAAGAAGGCATTTAAAAAAATCACTACAAATGCAACTATTGGAATAATTACATAGAATTTATTTTTCATTAATTTTCTTCAATATTGAGAATATGCTTGATACATTATACTTTCGAGATCTTTGATATTTTTTGAAAGTGTGATTTTTGCTCGAAGTTTAGTTGCATCATTGATGCCTTTAGTAAAACTCATTGCTTGACCTTTGATATTTGAAAATCTTATCTTAAATTTTGTTGCAATTTCTAGATACTCAAAGAAGATTCCAATTTTTTGTTTGAGGGATGATTTTTCGTATGTTCCGTTTTCCAAATATTCATTAATTTGTTTGAAAAGATATGGATTTCCCATTGCTCCTCTGCCAATCATCACATAATCACATTTTGTTGATTCAAACATCTGTTTAGAAATCTCAGGAGAGGTTATGTCACCGTTTCCCACTACAGGAATGTCAACTAATTCTTTGAGCTCTTTAATCAAACTCCAATCAGCATAACCAGAATATCCTTGCTTTACTGTTCTTGGGTGCAGTGTAATCATCTGAATTCCCTTGTCTTGGGCTATTTGTGCGATATCCTTGAACAGAAATCGATTTGCAGAGGTTACACCTGCTCGAATTTTTAGTGTGACAGGTTTGTTCACGCTTTCAACTAGAGTTTTGAATATCATTGTTGTAAGATTTGATTCTTGTAATAATGCGCCTCCTGCCATTTGCTGTGTGATGTGCGGTGCAGGACACCCCATGTTATAGTCTATAATGTCAAAAAACGGTTCGACAATTTTTGCAGCTTTGGCTAATGCCTTTAGATCAGAACCAAAGAGTTGTACTGATAATGGTCGTTCTTCTTCAGAAAATTCAATGAATTCACAGATTTGTTTTTGATTTTTTTTTAATTGCTCTTCTTTTGCGACGATACTATGAATGCTAGTAAATTCAGTAACTACCAAACCTGCACCCATTTTTTTACACAGTAATCGCAATGCAGGATCACTAACTCCTGCCATTGGAGCTAAGAACGCCTTACTAGAAAACTTTGGTAATTGACTCATTATGAAAGACTAGAGAGCTAGGGATCAGGACAACCATCGGTGTCTCTATCGCCATCATAATCTTCAGGCTCTGTAGGACATAAGTCCAGATCATTTATGATTTGATCTAAATCATCATCGTGTACAAATCTTGATTGTTCAGGTACAATATCAGGACAACCGTCATTATCCTTGTACTTGTTCCATGTTTCTGGCTGGGTTGGACATTGATCTAAATCATCTGGAATGTTATCTTTATCAGCATCTGGACGAGTTGGGTCTGTGTTACCAGCAGGGATTACATCTGGACAGCCATCCCAGTCTAAATATTGATTATAATTTTCTGGCTCATTCTTGCATTGATCTTTTCTATCTTCGATACCGTCACCGTCTGCATCTGGGAATTGGAATGATTTTGCATCAGATGTTACAGAGTCTGGACAACCATCGGTGTCTTGGAATTTGTTATAAGTTTCAGGAACATTGGGGCATTGATCGATATTATCTGGAATTCCATCTCTGTCAGAATCTCTTGAAGTAGTAGTGTCAGGACATCCATCTTGGTCTAAGAATCCATTGAATGTTTCTGGTTGGTTAGGACATGAATCTATGACATCAGCAATTCCGTCGCCATCAGAATCAGCAATTCCTGCTTGACCAGATACAAAGTCGGGGCAACCGTCGGTGTCTTGGAATTTGTTATAAGTTTCCTTGGTTTGTGGACATTGGTCTACGCTATCAGGTATGCCATCAAAGTCAGAGTCACGATCAACTAAATATGGTTGTACATCTGGACAGCCATCATCATCTTGGAACCCGTTATATCTTTCACCTGCAGTTGGACACATGTCTTCAAAGTCTGGGATTCCATCATCGTCAGAGTCAAGTAAACCTTCAACGGACACACCAGGAACATCTGGACAGCCATCTTTATCTAAATAATTGTTATAGTTTTCAGGCTCGTTAATACAAGAGTCCCATCTGTCTTCTATACCATCGCCGTCAGTATCAGGGAACTGGAATTCGGTCATGCCAGATGTTACAGAGTCTGGACAACCGTCAGAGTCTTGGAATTTGTTATAAGTTTCAGGAGCATTGGGGCATTGATCAAATCTATCTGCAATTCCATCTCTGTCAGAGTCCTTTGATGATAGTGTATCAGGACAGCCATCTTGGTCTAAGAATCCATTGAATGTTTCTGGTTGGTTAGGACATGAATCTAAAACATCTACGATTCCATCACCATCAGAGTCTGGAGTAGATTTTTGACCTCCAATATAATCAGGACAGCCATCATCGTCTTGGAATTTATTGTAAGTCTCTTTTATTTGTGGACATAGGTCTACGCTATCAGGTATGCCATCAGAATCAGAATCAATACCAGAGAGATATGGTGGAATGTCTGGACAACCATCTTCATCATAATAATTGTTGTAACGCTCACCTACAGTTGGACATTGATCTAAATCATCTGGAATTCCATCGTAGTCAGTATCAATAACGCTACCACCGGTGGTTCCAGGTACATCAGGGCAACCGTCCCAATCTAAATATTGATTATAATTTTCTGGCTCTGTAATACAAGAGTCCCATCTGTCTTCGATACCATCACCATCAGTATCTGCAAATTGGTATGCTGCTTTGTCTGAGCTTACAGAGTCAGGACAGCCATCCCAGTCTTGGAATTTGTTAAATGTTTCAGGAACATTTGGACATTTATCAACATTATCAGGGATTCCATCTCTGTCAGCATCACCACTGGACACTTTATCTGGACAACCGTCTTGATCTAAGAATCCATTGTAGGTTTCTGGTTGCATCTTACACAAGTCCAAGTAATCATTAATTCCATCTCCGTCAGAGTCAGGTGTTGCTTTCTCGGTTCCGATATAATCTGGACATCCATCTTCATCAAGGAATTTGTTATACACTTCTCTACTGAAAGGACATTTGTCGACGAGATCTCCAATACCGTCTGAATCATAATCACCTGTTGATTGGAGATTTAAGACGTCTGGACAACCGTCATCGTCTTGGAATTTGTTATAATTTTCTCGTTCTGTTGGACATTGATCTGATGAATCTGGAATTCCATCGTAGTCAGTATCAATCAATCCATCAGAGGTGTGTCCAGGTACATCAGGACAACCGTCCCAATCTAAATAATTGTTAAAGTTCTCAGGCTCGTTAATGCAAGAGTCCCATCTATCATCGATACCATCACCATCTGTATCAGGGAATTTATAATCAGTACCTACAGATGGGGCAGAGTCAGGACAGCCATCGATGTCTTGGAATCTATTGTAAACTTCTTGTTCAAATGGACATTCATCTACTGCATCTGGAATGCCATCTTGATCAGAATCTTTTAGTGGTAAATAATTATCAGGGCAGCCATCAAAATCTAAAAATCCATTGAATGTTTCTGGTTGGTTAGGACATAAGTCAATTTTATCAGTAAATCCATCTTTGTCTGAATCTATGAATTCATCAGGATTTCCAGTTACTGGGACGTCTGGACAACCATCATCATCCTGATATTTGTTATAATTTTCTTTTACAGTTGGACAGTTATCTAAATGATCTTGGATTCCATCATAATCAGCATCATACCATGGAACAAAATTGGATGGACAGCCATCAAGCGGTCCATCAAAGTCCTCTTTTACAAAAGGACATTCATCAACAGCATCTGCAATGGTATCTCCATCAATATCATTTGGCGCTGCATGTGTGGTAATTGGCACTGCTGAAATAGTTGATACTAATAACAATAGAAATCCCAAAATGTGGTGTTTTCTCATACTCCCCGTCGGTTTTGCCAAGACGTCTTTATTAAACGTCACGGTAAATTTTTAGCTAGTTAGACTAAATTTCTTAGAATTGCAGTTTCGAAGATCAAAAATTAGATTTCTGAAAAATGTACGAAATGTGAGGCTTATGGATCAGGACAGCCATCGGTGTCTCTATCGCCATCATAATCTTCAGGCTCTGTAGGACAGAGATCATTTTCGTTGAGAATTCCATCTAGATCAGTATCATGGAGATATCTTGATTGCTCAGGAACTACATCTGGACATCCATCAGAGTCATCAAATTTGTTCCATGTTTCTTTTTCTGCTGGGCAGAGATCATCATTATCATATATTCCGTCACCGTCAGAATCAAACTTTGATGCTACTGAGGGAATTTCATCTGGACATCCATCAAAGTCGATGTATCTGTTCCAAGTTTCAGCTTCTGTTGGACACAAATCTAAGCTGTCTCTGACACCATCACCATCGGCATCAGGGAATGGTGTTTCATCTGGACATCCATCAGAGTCAAGAATTCCATTAAATGTTTCTGGTTGTTTTGGACAAATATCATTTTTATCAATAATTCCGTCACCGTCAGAATCAACAGATATTGACACATCTACAAAGTCTGGACAACCGTCAGAGTCTTCAAATCGATTATAGTTTTCTGCTGCAAGTGGACATGCATCATTTGCATCAGCAATTCCATCAAAGTCAGTGTCTTTAGATGATGATGTATCTGGACAACCGTCTCTATCTAAAATACCATTGTAGTTTTCTGGTTGGTTAGGACATCTATCATCAAGATCAATTATTCCATCACCGTCTGAATCAGGAATGTTTGCATCAGATGCAACATAGTCAGGACAACCATCTTCATCTTGGAATTTGTTGTAGCGCTCTGGAATCAAAGGACATTGATCAATTGAATTTGGAATGCCATCATAATCAGAATCACCTTCCATTGTATATGGTGGAATGTCAGGACAACCATCTTCATCTTGGAAACCATTGTATCTTTCTGGCTCAAGTGGACATGCATCATTAATGTTCAAAATGAAATCAGAATCAGAGTCATTTTCTCTTATTGCATCTGGACAGCCGTCAGAGTCCAAGAAACGATTCCAAGTTTCAGCCTCTGTTGGACATTGGTCTTGACTATCACTTACACCATCACCATCGGCATCAGGGAATGGTGCCAAGTCAGGACAACCGTCTTCATCCATGTAATTATTCATAGTTTCAGGTTTTGTTGGACATCTATCAAACAAGTCAGTGATTCCGTCACCATCGGCATCAAATATCTTTGAAGAGTCTACAAAGTCAGGACAACCGTCAGAGTCTTCAAACTTGTTGTAAGTTTCTGCAGCAGTTGGACATGCATCATTTGCATCAGCAATTCCATCGGCATCAGTATCTTTTGATAAATTGTTATCAGGACAACCGTCTCTATCTAAAATACCGTTAAATGTTTCTGGTTGGTTAGGACATCTGTCATCAAGATCAATTATTCCATCACCGTCAGTGTCAGATACTCCTTTACCAGCTACTACAGAATCTGGACAACCGTCATCGTCTTGGAAGAAATTGTAAGTTTCCCTAGCATTAGGACATAGATCTAGACTATCGAAAATTCCATCTCGGTCAGAGTCTTTGTCTGAGCTATAAGGTGGAATGTCAGGGCAACCGTCAGTGTCCTCAAAATTGTTGAATCTCTCTCGTTCAAGTGGACATGCATCTACTGAATTTGGAATTCCATCTCCGTCAGTGTCTCCACCATCAGAATCAGGACAACCGTCATCGTCTTGGAATCTATTCCAAGTTTCGGGTTCATTTGGACATGCATCACTAGCATCAGCAACACCATCTCGATCTGCATCAGGGAATGGTGTTGTATCAGGACATCCGTCTTGATCTTTGTAATTATTGAAAGTTTCAGGTTTTAATGGACATGAGTCATTAATATCAGCAATACCGTCGCCATCAGCATCTAATAATCCAGCACTTGCAACAAAGTCAGGACAACCATCGGAGTCCTCAAATCGATTATAGTTTTCTGGAGCAGTTGGACATGCATCATTTGCATCAGCAATTCCATCTCTATCGGAGTCTTTGGTTGATGAAGAATCTGGACAACCGTCTCTGTCTAAAATACCGTTAAATGTTTCTGGTTGGTTAGGACAGGAATCATCCACATCTGGAATTCCATCACCGTCTGAATCAGCTATATCTTTTCCTGATGAAACAAAGTCTGGACAACCATCATGATCTTGGAATTTGTTGTAAGTTTCTTTTGCATCAGGACATAAGTCATTACTATCTAAAATACCATCTCGGTCAGAGTCTCTGTCAGTTGAATATGGTGGAATGTCAGGGCAACCATCTTCATCTTCAAAACCATTGTATCTTTCTGGCTCAAGTGGACATGCATCATCAATGTCTTTGACTCTATCACCATCGGTGTCACCTAAACTAGCTGAAAAGTTTGGTATAGTATCTGGACAACCGTCATAGTCTGCAAATCGATTAAAGGTTTCCGGTTCAGTTGGACATGTGTCGTATTTATCGGCAATTCCATCACCGTCAGTGTCTAAGAAAAGTGAATCAGATTCAGCATCTGGACAACCGTCTAAGTCATTGTATCCATTGAATGTTTCTGGTTCAAAAATACATAAATCAAATTTATCTTCAATTCCATCATTATCAGAATCTAAAAATGTAGAACTTGTAATAGAATCAGGGCAACCGTCAAGGTCTTGGAATTTATTGTAAGTTTCAGCACTTAGTGGACATTGATCAACATCATCAGGAATTCCATCTCGGTCAGAGTCTCTTGATGACATTAATTTGTCAGGACAGCCGTCTCTATCAGAAATTCCATTGAATGTTTCTGGTTGGTTAGGACATAAGTCAACATCATCAACAAAACCATCACCGTCAGTATCTGGCAAGCCTTTTCCTCCACTAGAAGGAGCAACATCAGGGCAACCGTCTTCATCTTGGAAATTATTATAACGCTCTCTTTGAGTTGGACATGCATCTATATGATCTTCAATTCCATCAAAGTCCTTATCATACCATGGAACAAATTTTGATGGACAGCCATCAATATTACCTAGATAATCTTCTTGTAAATTTGGGCATCTATCAGAATCATTGAGAACTCCATCATTATCTAAGTCATTATCTGCAGCATAGACTGACTGCATAGGAATGCTTGTCAGAGTAGAAAATAGTAATAATATGAAGCCAAGAGTGAATTTTGATGTCAACGCCCAACCATACCTTCACGATCCTGTTATTAAACCTCACTCTAAAATTTTCCACACAAAGTGGATTTTTTGAGAATTGGAAATTTTCATCACTGATATTGCGATCAGTTTAAGTAAATCAATCAGAAAAATATCGACGTGAGTTGCTCAGGAGAAATTATTGAAGAAGAAGAGCTTATTCAGATTAAGCCAAATGTAATGCAACAACTAAAAAAAGCAAAGTATGGAGTCTCAGATCATTCTACTGTAGAATTATGTCATTGGACAAAAAAATCATTCAAGAATGAGGGAGACTGCTACAAACACAAGTTTTATGGAATCTCTACACATAGATGCATGGAATTTTCTCCTGCTGGAATGCACTGTGAAAATAGATGTGTATACTGTTGGAGACCAATGGAATTTTATGATTCGTTAGCTATGGAACCAGAAAAAGTTGCAGAGCCAGAACAAATCCTAACAAAGTTGATGGAAGAGAGAGAGAAGTTGATCATGGGGTATTATGGGGATAAAAGAAATGACAAACAAAGATTAGATGAGTCTAGATTACCAAGTCACTACGCAATTTCATTGTCTGGTGAACCAACAATGTATCCAAAATTACCAGAGTTAATCAAATATCTAAAATCACTAAAAAATACAAAATCAATTTTCTTAGTTACGAATGGTCAAGAACCAGATATGATTCAAAGATTAGCTGATGAAGATGCTTTACCAACACAGTTGTATCTTTCAACTAATGCAGCTGATTATGATTCATTTTTAAAGATTAATCGTCCCCGATATGATGATTCATGGGAAAGATGGAACAAAACATTAGGAATGCTAAAACATCTTGATACACGAACAGTTCTTAGAATAACTCTAATTCGAGATTACAATAACATTAACGAAATGATTCCTAGTTTTGCAAAAATGATTAATGAATCAAGCCCAAACTTTATAGAAATTAAATCCTACATGCACATTGGACGCTCACGCAACAGGTTAGAACGAGATAATATGCTAGAATTTAATGAAGTAGAACAATTTTCTAAAGAACTTGTACAACAAAGTAAAATGTTTTCCATAATGGATGTAAGCACTATATCAAGAATAGTAGTTTTACAAAATATGGAACGATTCATCGAGCGATGGATACCCGCTTACCAAACCACTTAGCAAATTTTTCTAATGATTTGTGTCTATGGGATAAAATATTTTTATTTTCAAGCTGTGCAAATGTTTTTGTTTCTCCCTCTGGAATAAAGATTGGATCATAACCCCAACCAGTTCCTAATGCTTTTTGTGAAATTTTTCCTAAAATAGTTCCTTCAAATATTTTTGAAGAGTTTTTTTCATCACTAAAAGATATGATAGAAGTAAATTTTGCTTTCCTATCAGAACATGTTAAGCGCAGAATTCCTTTGTTTCCAATTGTTTTAAAGACATATGATGAATATGGACCAGGAAATCCATTTAATGCATCAATAAAAAGTCCATCATCTTCAATAATAACTGGACATTTACATTTTGAAAATGCGTTTTGTGATTTATGTGATGCAATTTTTTTTAATGAATCAGATTGAATTTCTTCTAATTCACATTTGTAAAATCCCAAGGCAATGTTAAAAGTTGCAAGGATCTCTTTTGCTTCATTGTATTTGTTTTTATTTGAAGAAGCAAACATCAAATCATACGACTGTCGCATATCTACCTCGGCTCTCTATTACTGAAACAAGATGAATAATTTTGCTAAATCTCGAAGCACCAATAGTGTTTTTGTATCCAGACAAGAAATTTTTCCATGCAGAGTCAATTACTTTTGCATGAGCACTGTTTAGAATTTCCTTAAACAGTCTAAGATCTACAGCATGGTCTTCTGGTTTGTCTGTTTTGATTGATAGTCCAAAATCAATTAGAAAGATTTTCCTCTTAGAATAAATGAAATTAGATGTAGTAAGATCACCATGCATTATACCATTATTGTGTAGAGTTCCAACAACATTTCCAATTTGCTTACACTTTTCCACTATCAATTTATGTGGAAGTTGTCCTACTGTCTTTCCATCAATAAACTGCATCAAAATGCTAAACTGACTAAGGTTTACTCGGTAGATTAATGGTGCAGGCACGCCAAATTCTTTGACTTTGGAAATTATTTCTGCCTCATGAATTGTTCTTTGTTTTCTAATTTTTTCATCAAGCTGTGTAATTCTATAGTCTTTTTTCTTGCGAATTTTGAGTATTGATTTTTTTTCATTCCATTTGGTAAGAAAAAGGTCCCCCTCGGCTCCTTTTTTGAGTAATTTCATTAAAATTATATCCATAAGATGTGATTAAAAGCTAATTATGGAAAGCGATGAAAAAAAAATCAGGCAAGAAGATTGCAGTGAGGATGGATTTGGTCCAGGAATTCTCACTATCACAAACAAAAGAGTTGCATTTGATAAAACTAGGGGAAGAATAATGGACTTTTCAAAGAAATTTGGAGATACTGTAATTGATGTGCCACTAGTAAAAATAAAAAAAGTTTGGAAGGAAGGATTACTTATGAAAAAAGTATGTTTTTCAGTAGAAACCGAAGATGGAGAAAAGTCTTACAAATTTGGTGTTTTCAGTAACGGTAGTTGGTTGGAAACATTTCAAGATGCTATTGAAGAAGCTAAAAATCAGTAACTGATTTCTACAGAGTCCAATCGCCATGATTGCCTAACAAAGGTTTCATCTAATTTTGCGCCACTCTTAGTTGTCGATTCAAGTAGACCAGTCCAAGCTATTTGTGAGCCACAGTCCCCAGCATATTCCAATGGCACAACATAAAATTTACAATTTTGTCGTTTGCAAACTTGATGAAGCATCTGTGAGAGCCGCTTATTTGCAGCTACGCCACCAACAACCATTAGCTCTTTTTTCTGTGTAAATGCCAATGCGCGCTCTACTGCTTCAGAGATCATTGCAAACGCAGTCTCCTGTAATGAAAAGCATGCGATTTCTTTTCCTTTAGGGATTAGAGACTTTGTTGCAGATAATAATCCAGAAAAAGAAACATCATTTCCTTTGACAGAATAAGGTAGTGATTCATACAAGTTTGTCTGAAGAGCCAATGATTCAATTTGTTTTCCACATGGTGATGAAAATCCCAGTGAGCGACCAAATTGGTCTAATAGCTGTCCCAACGTAATGTCAAGTGTTTCACCAAATACGCGCCACTTGCCATATGTCAATGCAAGCAACATTGTATGTCCACCAGAAACCAATAGTACCAATGGATTTTTAGATCCGGTTAGTAGCTTTCCTAGCTCAATGTGTCCTAGTGCATGATTAACAGGATAAATTGGAATTTTGTAATATGATGCTAGGGAACGTGCAACTATTGCACCAACGCGTAGACATGGCCCTAGTCCAGGCCCTGCAGCATATGCAATGATATCTAAATCAGAGATCGATACGTCTGCTTTTTGTAATGCATCTTGTAAAACCTGTGCGCTATTTTCAATGTGATGTCTAGATGCTTCGCGAGGGTGTATACCTGCACCTTCCGGTGGCCTATAGATCTTTCTTATATCAGAGAGAATTTTTCCTTTTTTATTATTTTTTTCAAGAACAGCACAAGAAAATGTGTGTGCAGTGCTTTCAACGCCTAAACATAACATGTTATCCTCTACTCATACTTGAAACAATCTTGATTACATCTCCATTTTTTAATTTATGATCAGCGCCAATTCGTTGTTTGGTTTTACAGTCAATGGCATGAAGGAATCCTTTTGCGATATCAGCATGAATGATCTTTGCTAATTCCTTTGCAGTTGAGTCAAGTGGTAAAAGTTTTGCATCTGGAAAAATTTCGCCATCTTTGTTTGTAAATTTGGTTTCATCCTCTACAGGATACACTACAATGAATTTTAAGAGATCAAAAACAGTTTTGTTTAGTGCAGATTGTATACCAGTTGTAGTGATCTTTTCTAATACAGATGAAACTAGATCTAATGCCTTTTTCTGCTGAGGGTTTAGGGAGTTTTCTTTTATTGTGAATTTCTCACTGCCTGTAACGTATTCAATCATTCCAGATTTGGAGGCCTTTCTTAGTAAGAGCTCAGATTCAGCACTACAAGGAATAACAATCGTGTCCTGAATTTTTTTTATTACGGATAAATCTTTACACAAATCGGCCTTGTTGGCTGCAATCAAGATTGGTTTTGTAATTTTACGCAGTTCTTTTGCAAAATTATAAAGATCATCATCATTCCATTCTGATATTTTTTTTGTTTGCAGTCCTGTGTGTTGCAATACAGACTGCACTTGGAAATCCTTTATCCCAAGTCCACTAAAACGCTTTGTAATACCCTCGACAAGCTTTGTAGTTTTTTGTTCTATCTCCTTTGAAATTTTTTGCCATTCTCGTTTTAGGATTTGATTAAACCATTGTACAAATTCCTCTTCTACAAACTTGACATCTTCAAGAGGATCATGACTGCCAACACTGACAGGTTGGCCTTGAATGTCTGTTGTTCCAGCAATGTCAACAACATGAATTAACGCATCTGCTTGTCTTGCATCATCTAAGAACTGATTTCCTAATCCTTTTCCTTTGTGTGCATCAGGAACCAAACCAGCTATATCAATTAATTTTACTGGAACAAATCGCGTTCCATTAATACAGAATTGACTATTATGAGAAATTCCAAAGTGCTTACATGCACAATCAGTTTTGATGTGTGTCACCCCAACATTTGGCTCAATGGTGGTGAATGGAAAGTTACCAATTGGGACAGATGTTTCAGTAGCTGCTGAAAAAAATGTTGATTTTCCAACATTTGCTTTTCCCAACAGCCCAATTTGCATGGAAAACCAAAATCAGATTATACATATTAGTATTGCAGCAATGATTTAATCTAGATTCTTTTCTGATAGAATATGTCGCTAGTAATTACAGGGAATCCTGGAGTTGGAAAACACACCATAGCAAATGAAATTGCAACAAAATTAAATTCTGAAATTTGTGATATTAACAAAATTGCTTTAGAATCAAATTTTTATGAGAAAAATAATGGTGTGATTGATGTAGATGTAAAAAAAATCAAGCGTTATTTGAAGAAAAAAGTTTTAAAAAATTCAATTACAGTTGGTCATTTGGCGCCATATGTGTTATCAAACGATCAAGTAAGAAAAGTAATCATTTTAAGAAAAAACCCATACAAACTCAATTCAATTTATAAAAAAAGAAGATATTCAAAAAAGAAAACTATAGAGAACCTTGATAGTGAAATTTTAGGAATCATAGCTCATGATTCCATAAAAGAATTTGGAAAAACAAAGTGCATTCAAATCGATACCACTAACAAGACTATTCAAAAAACGGTACAGGACGTAATGAAAGCAATTAAAGGAAATAAACAAAGTGATAATGTTGACTGGCTCAGCCTAATAGCAGAGAAAGATCATTTAAAAAAATTCTTTTCCTACTGATTTAATAATGAATCAAATATTTGGTATCTTACATTGTTTGAAATAATAAAAAGTGATCTTGCTGCAAGAATTGGAATACTACAGACAAATCACGGAAAGATTGAAACACCTGCATTTGTTCCTGTAATTCATCCTGTAAAACAATCTATTCCAGCAAAAAAATTTCGTGAGCTTGGTTTTGATCTTGTAATAACTAACGCATACATTACAAAAAATAATTATGGAGAGGAAGCCATCCAAAGAGGAATTCATGACATAATTGGTTTTGATGGTTCAGTAATGACTGATTCAGGAGGATATCAAGTTCTTGAATACGGAAAGGTCAAAGTTTCACATGAAGAGATGGCAAAATTTGAGACAGGAATCAAAACAGACATTGCAATTCCTTTGGACAAGCCAACGGGATTTGGATTACCGAAGAAGCTTGCCTTAGATTATGTCAGACACACACTTGATGTATCAAAGAAAACATTAGAGTCAAGTGAGGATAACGGGCAGATTTGGGTTGGCCCAATTCAAGGAGGAGAGCATTTTGATTTGGTGAAAAAATCAACTCAAGCACTTGTAAACCAGGGATTTCAAATGCTTGCGCTTGGGAGTCCAGTTGAATTTATGGAATCATACGAGTACAAACTATTAGCAGAGATGATTGTGGCTGCAAAAAAGCAGATTCCTCCTTCTATTCCACTACATCTTTTTGGCGCCGGACATCCACTAACGATTCCCTTTGCGGTGGCACTTGGTTGCGATACATTTGATTCTGCCTCTTACATGCTATATGCAAAACAAGATAGATACATCACAGAGGATGGCACTCGTCATCTTACAGAGATAAAGCAATTTTCATGCAACTGTGAGGTATGCTCTAAATTTTTGCCTAGTGAGTTGTCGGGTCTATCCTATGAAGACAAGAAGAACAATCTTGCATTGCATAATTTGTATGCAATAAAATCTGAAGTAGAAAGAGTCAAAGAGTCAATTCATGAAGGCAGATTGTGGGAATATGTCATAAAAAAGGCACGCGCACATCCAAAACTCTTTGAGACTATTGGTGTTTTTACCCATAATGCAAAATATTTCATAAAAACAACTCCCAAATTCAAAGAAAAGGCAATCTTTCTCTTTTCAAAAGAAGACCAATTTAGGCCAGAGATTCAATCATTTCATAATATAGTGAGAAAGTTTAGGACCAAAAACAAGACATTAGTAATTTTCAAAGAGACAAAACTAAAGCCAGCGTATTTATCATCAGAATACAAAAGACTGGAAAAAAAATTCAAAGATATTGATTTGGTGCAATTTTGCATCTACAATCCATTTTTGGGATTGATTCCAATTGAGATTTCAGATATGTTTCCTGCATCTCATTATGTAATGGCAGATACAAAAAGAGAGCCAAAAGACCATACAGAATTTGGAAAGACATGGGAAGTATTCTTTGCAAAAAATAATTTTGCTAATGTTTACTTTGATAGGGAAGATGAATTTTTAGAATTCTTTGCAAAAAAGATTCCAAGATCAGCTAGAAAAAAATCTCTAAATTAAAAAAGAAAAAAGTGTACGAAAGATACCGCGCTTATAGAGCGGCGTCTTCTGCCCATCCTTTGATGAAAACTCCGTTCTTGTGAAGAGGTACAGGTTGTCCTGCAGTGTAATTCATTGGTCTCATCCAGAAGATTGATTTTGTTGGGCAAACCCCAATGCATGCACCGTCTGAGATGCATCTCTCTGGATAGAAAACAAATGCTTTACCTCTCTTCCAACCTTCAACAGGTTTTACACGAAGTACATCTGGGCCAAGAGAAGTACAGATTTCAACACATAGTGCGCATCCGATACATCTCTGTTCATCGATGTCTGGAAGTATTGCTATTGGCATTTATTTCACTTATTTTGATCAGTGCTCAGTTACTATTTAAACCATAATCGAAATCCATAACAGGGTTATAGCTATTTTGTGATCGCGTTTTGAAATTTTATTAGTTTTAGCTAATACTAGTTTGCATGAGGAGTTTTGATGAGTGGGTCAATAGTTTACCAGGTGAAGCAAAGGAGATGATTCCATTGAATGAAAAACCGCATCTCAATTTGATAAACTATCTTTGGGTGAATAATATTTTGAGTGGCAAAGAATCATCATCTATTCCAACAGTAGAGGAGCTATTAAGTTGGATAACAAACGAAAAAATTGAAGCAAAACGCGGATAATCTTTTTAAAAAATATCTAAAAAACAAAAGAAAAGAACGTGAAGTTCACGTTTTACTTTCTCATTGCGTCGATTTGGCCTGAGGTGACCCAGTCCAAAAGTTCTGCGGATGAAGGATTTAGGTCTGCCTTTTTGTCCATAAGGTTCTTTACCCAAATCCAGTTAATTTGGTTTAGAAGTGGTTTATTGTTCTCATCGCCAGCACGTACTTTTGCTACGAATGCTGGGTCTTGTTGATTTAACCATTCTTGAAAGCTTCTTCCCATGGGGATCGGATCTTAGCTTGCACTAATTAAAGCTTTTGAAGATTATATTCGTAATGGAATGATCGGAATCAAATCAACAAGACTTTAAGGTGGATGTTTTAGCAATTGACTCTTGAAAGTAAGAGTTCTCGGAGCGGCTCAAGAAGTAGGTCGATCTGGATTTTTAGTAGATTGTAATGGAACAAATCTTTTGTTGGATTATGGGGTTTTATTTGGAAAAAGAGGGACTCCACCACAATATCCCTTGCATGTCAAACCAAAGGATGTTGATTCAATAATTATCACCCACGCACATCTTGATCATTCAGGTTATGTTCCATCAATGTTTGTTAGTGGAAATTCGAGAGTATATGCAACTCCACCAACCATTGAGCTAAGTCGGTTACTAATTGAAGATATGCTCAAAATTGAAAAAAATACACATCCATTTGACATTCCAGAAGTAAATAACATGATTAAAAATACCAAAGAAATTGGTTACAAAGAAAGGATAAACCGCGGTGCTGCCTCCTTTGAATTTAGAGAATCAGGACATGTGATTGGCGGGGCCACAGTTTTACTGGAATCAGAAAAAAAGAAGTTATTCTACACAGGGGATATCAACGTTAAAGGTTCCAGAATGCTTCGAAAGGCAGATCTTGATGTAGGCGAAATTGACTTGCTGATTACTGAGAGTACTTATTCCCAAACAGATCAAATGCCTCGCCAAGAATCCGAAGCAGGATTGATTGAATTTGCAAATGAAGTTATGGATAGAAAAGGAACTTTGTTTATTCCTTCTTTCTCAGTTGAACGCTCACAAGAGATTGCGTGTGTTTTGAAAAATTCTAATTTTAAGCACAAAATTATCATGGATGGAATGGCATTGAAGGTGAATGAGATCATGTTTAGATATCCAGAGTATCTCCGAGATCCAAAAGTATTTTCTGATGCAATAAATCAATCAGTATCTATTCATGATCATGAACAACGTAAAAGAGCGCTAGAAGAACCATGCGTCGTAATTTCTCCAGCTGGAATGTTGGTAGGAGGAAATGCAGTTTACTATCTTCAACATTTGGCATTTGATAACAAAAATGGAATTGCTTTGGTTTCATATCAAGGGGAAGGAACTCCTGGAAGAAAACTTTTGGAGACTGGAAAAGTTTCTACACGTGGAAAGGATTTGAAAGTTGAAGCACAAGTAAAACAGTTTGAGTTTTCTGGTCATTCAGACAGAAGTGAATTATTTGAAATGCTAAAACAGATCAAGGGAAATCCTAAAGTTTTAACTGTGCACGGAGACAATCAATCTTGTATAAAATTTGCAGAAGAGATTCATGAAAAATTTGGTTTTGAAGCTCATGCGCCAACATTTGATGAAATCATCACAGTCTAAATGACATCAAAGAATATCATAAATCTAGATTCAACGATAAATAGCGGTCAGGTGTTTCTTTGGAAAAAGGAGGGCGGTTTTTGGTATGGAATTGATGGGGATAAGGTACTCTGTATAGATTCTACTGATTTGAAAATGAAAAGCTCGGGAGGAAAGGTGGATTACTTTAGGGAATCTGATGATATTGGAAAAATTCTAAAAAGCCTCAAAAAAGACGAAGTAGTAAAAACAGCAATCTCTCAAAATCAGGGCCTCAGGTTGCTTCGTCAGGACCCATTTCAATGCTATATCTCGTTTATTGTTTCATCAAATTCCAATATTCAAAACATCAAATCAACGTTAAACAAATTATGTAAAAAATTTGGAGAGAGGATAGAGTTTGATAAAAAAGAATTTTTCTTATTTCCTACTTCTGCCAGTCTTGCAGAAGCATCAAAGGTAGAGTTGTTAGAATGTGGTTTGGGGTATAGGGCAGATTTTGTAAAAAAAGCAGCAAAAGAAGCAGATAATGGAATTATGGATTTGGGATTACTAAAAAAAATGAGTTATGTTGATGCAAAGAATGAATTACTAAGAATTTTTGGCATAGGAAATAAAGTTGCAGATTGCATAATGTTATTTTCATTAGAAAAACTAGAGGCGTTTCCATTAGATACTTGGATGCTAAAAATATTGAGAAAGTATTACACAGATCTTTTTCCTATAGAAGGAAAATCAATTACGGAAAAAAAATACAATTTATTACATGAAAAAGTTGTATCACATTTTGGTCCATATGCAGGATATTCTCAACAATTTCTTTTCAAAATGGAAAGAGATGCTTTTCATAAAAAATGGTTGTAAACCCTTAATATGGTAAATATTTTTCAGACTCTTGGGCCTGTAGCTCAGCATGGATAGAGTGTTGGACTTCTAATCCAATGGCCAAGGGATCGAAGCCCTTCGGGCCCGTTTAAATTTACAAAATTATTTATTTTCTGACATAATTGATTCTACATGAAGGATATTGAATTAAAGTTAGAAAATTTAGATTTCAAACCTAATGAAGAGATAAAAGGTATCATAAAAGTGAATTTTCCTGGTAGATATGATGGTGTAGTAATTAATACCCAAATTCTTAATTCTAATGAGTTAATCATTTACAAGTCCTATAATGGAAAGCAAATCTCACAAAATGTTTCACGATTGTTTGTAAATAGAGATATGATGCCAGAAAACAAAGTAGAGTTTACTGCAGTTATAGAATTTATTCCTAAAGAAACTCATGAAGTGAAATTTCGTGCATCAATTATAGAACAACATAAAGAGATTGAAAGTGATGTTGTTTTTGCAAAGATTTCTTAGAATCTTTGTTTAGTAATCTCTAGTTTTCCAGTCATCCAAGGATGTGGTGTACAGTGGTACTCAACTACATGAGGTTCAGTAAATAAGAACTCATATTCTTCACCAGCTTTGATTACACCTGGAGATCCAAAGTCTCCACTGTAAGAATCAGCCATACGATGATCAGGGGTTACAGTATGTGGAACATCATCTAGATTTTTCCAAACTATATGATTATCTATTCCTAGCTGAATATTGACAAGTTTTGGAACAAAATTATCTTGTTGATCAGCACTTGCAGAGCCAGGTATCATATCAATAATTGTCTTTTTTACTGGGTGTAGGATATGTTCATCAACTGAAGGTTTTGCAAGGGATTCTGGCAAATAAAACATCTGGTAAAATCCAATTGCAACTGTTAATCCAACAATTACGGTAATTACTCCAATGCCGTATGCATGAGATGTTGTAGATGAGCTCAACTGTTTTCAATACTCGTCGATGATATTATAAAGCTTCTTTAGAAATAACTAGAATTTCTTTAGATCAGAAGTTCCAAGAGTAGTGTCTTTTTCGTTGTTTATACCAACGTCTGCTTTTACTTGGGGTGTTGCAACTTCAGCTTTTGGCGGTTCTTTTTTGTCATCTAGACTAGGAGAGCCTTCAGGTAATTTTGGAGTCTCTGGTTGTGACTCTTCAGTAATTGCCTTTGGTCGCTCTTCTGTCATAATGCTTGGAGGTGCAGGTGGTGCCTTCTTTGCCTCGTTTAGTCCATAACGATAGACATGGAAGAATGCTGCAAAGACTATCAGAATTAATCCAACAAAGAATAATGACAGATTATTCATTCCCGAAATAGCCGCATTATACGCTGTAATGTTTAGGAAAACTTGGAATGCGATTAATCCAATAATTACCCAGTTAATCCACTTTTGAGATAAATTAATTGATGCGATCTTCTTTGGTCCTTGTTCTTTTGCAATCTTTGCTTTTCTTTCAGCTTCTTTTGCCAAGTGAATCATCATGTAGCTAAATCCAAAGCCCATTGGAACCAGCAGAATCATGACCAAATAGAGGTATATTGGATCAATTACTAGTCTTTGGACTAGAGGTAACGTGGTATCTGCAGGAATATAGAATCCCCAATAAGTCGTAACCATGATTTGAGCAATTCCAGTAATACCAAATGCTGTGATTATCGGTCTGTCTTTCCATGAGAATTTCTTGTATCTATCAAGGAAGGGAATCAGTAACAACGATAGAATGAACAGGCCAGGCCAAAGAACACCAGTGACAAACTTGTCATATTGAGTTCTAAGGAATGCATACAAGCCAGTCAAATACCATTCGGGTACTGTGATGCCAGGCGGCACCGTGGGTTCAAACTTGAATCCCATATCAATTGGGAACACACCTCCAGTGATCAGAATAGCTCCAGAAATTGCCATAACCATAGGTACATCAAATACTAGGAATCGTGGGAAGTGGACTGCCATCAATCCTAACATTACCAAAGGCAACAAGAACACATGTTGTGCATAGAATCGTAAAACAAAGTCCGAGAATCCTGCACCGAACATGGTATCCCGTATGACGGGCCCTGCTACAGGTATAGAGTTTGTCAGTGATGCAGCAATACTAATCGCAAGTTCAGCTCTTTCACTAAATATTATATCATATCCTGTGAATGCTTCAAGAATAGTAACAGTACCTAGTATGACACCAGTAACCCAAAGAATTTCATTTCTAATTTTGTATCTACCGCTAAAGTATTGGTAATACATGTGCAGTATTGCCAAGAGAACCATTGCATTGGAACCATGATAGTGAATGTTTCTAATATGAAAACCAAATGGAACTTCATCATTGATAAATTTCACACTATCCCATGCTCTATCTAGTATTGGTTGATAGTAAAACATCAACAGAGCGCCAGAAATTCCAAGAATAACAAAAACGATGAATGTTAACATTCCCAAAAATCCAAATGGACTTACAAATCTTGCAGGGAATGAAAACTTGATTGCAGTAAAGATGGTTCTATCTAATCCATCCCATATCCAGTAAAAGAAAGCAACTGCTCCCGTATGTCTATTTAACGAAACGGCCATATCCTATTACTCCATTTTCATTTACTCCCCATGTAGGTGGTTGAATCCACAAGAATCCATCGGCATCAGCTTCAAAAGTTAATTGCGGCAATGTGTTTGATGGTGGTGCTTGTAATGATGCAGGTCCAGCAAAAGCAGTTCCTGTGGTAGGACTATACATACTTCCATGACATGGACATTCACCTCGTCTTCTACCCTCATCGGGCCAATACTTCCACAAACACCAGAGATGAAGACACACCATGCTAAAAGCTCTAAATGATGTAGCTTCTTGTTTTTCTCCACCTAGTTCTTTTGGTAATCTAATAAATTGCCATTTTCTAAATGCTTCTTCGTCTAATACTCGGTCACCAGTTTTTGGATAAGTGATTACTTCAGCATGATTAATCGGAAAAGTTTTGACGTTAGCTTGTGTTCCATCTGGTAATTCAACTGGAACTTTTTCTAAAGTGGCAGATGATGGGTTTGGCATAAAATTTCCCCATGGAACAAAAGGAGCAAATGCAAGTCCTGTTCCGGCAGCACCCATTAATTTTAGAAAATCTCGTCTAGATAAACCACCGCTCTTTTGGCGCCCCTGCTCTGACATTCAAGCTCCGTACTCGCCAAATTGTTTATAAACCTTGTTTCAGGTTTTTGGCAAAATTAACTTCTCAGTTATAACAAAAAGAAAATTTTGTCTGTGATCGCAAAAAAAGATAATTGATTTATTGGTTTGGAGAGATGTTGGTAAATTTTGCAGCTATTGTAATTGGTTCTGTTGTAGAATTACCACCAAATAGTGTAGTGTGAGTCATTAGACTGTATGTTCCAGTTTGATTGATTGGTACATACAAAACAGTTGAGGTATCATCTTTGTTTTTTACTGGGAAGAAGCCTCCACCTTGACTAAACGGAGAAGGACCGAGCCAGTCATTTGAGGCCCAGCTCATGAAATGACCAAATACTCCAGATGGAACATTGCTTTGAACTATTCGACCTTTTGGATCTACAGCAAATACTGAAAGGTTCGTATCTGGATTTTCCCAAGATATTTCTATTGCGGCAGTATTGATTTCTGCATCATTAATGTCAAAATAAAATTGTCGCCAATCACCTGCCATGTATCGGTTTACCATGTCAAATGCACCCTTGGTATAGCCAGATCCATACAATACATCATCTGTTTCTTTTCCATTAATTAACACAAGTGAATCTTTTTCAGGAATTTTTTGTATTACTGCAAACGAGACTGGAATGTTTACTGTATGAGAATTACTTGAAAATTCTAAAAATCCTTGATACGTTCCTGTTTGATACTCATTTGGTACAAAGATTGTTGCAAAAACATGTGACTTGCTTTCTGGTAGAACTTCAATGAAATTGTTATCAAGCCATATTGCACTCCAAAAATTTTTCTTGTAATAATTTGCAGAAAGATCATATTCCATGGATGTAGAATTTTGTCGTGTATCACCTAACCAGTATGAATATCGTGTAGGTACAGGATACACCCCAACTAATGGTACGTCAGTAAATTTTGAAGAAGGATCTGATACACGCATCTCCTGAACAGTTCCCCATGAACCTGCTCTATTAACCATGGATAGTTCATCACTTGAAACTTTGGTATCATTGTTGTTATCAGACCAATCATAAAGATAAAGGGATGTTATTCGTAGATCATTTGCATAAATATCATCAGTGAAATTCATGAATTGTTTAAAATTAAAATTTGCATTAAGAACTAATAATGATGCATCTTCTGGAATAGGTGTCTTTTCAGAATAATATGATGCTAAATTATTGTATTGCTTAACATCTGTTAATTGGATATAATTTGGTGAAAATGTATTTGGTTTTTGTAAAGTTGGATCTTGTGTATGTGGTATAGTTTCGCCGCTGAATTTATCTGTCTTTATTAACTCAAAATATTTTGGTGTGATTTGGATCTTCAAGGTTGAATTAGTTGGATTCTCAATTGTAAATTTTGCAGAACTTCTTTCTCCTTGTAATAATTGACCGCCAAACCAATTAGAGGTTGGCAATATCTTTGAAGGTACTTCAAACTTTTCTAAACCAAATGAGGTAGAGTTGACTAGTGATAGAGGCCTATCTAGAATTTTTTTAACGTTTGTATAGGTTGCATCATTATAGACAATAAATTTTCCATCTTTACCTTTTACAAATTCGATTGCGTTGCCTACATTAACTAGTCCAGAACCTTGTGTAAAGGGATCATTTTGTAGATCAGTGGCAGTTGACATTAAGATGTTTTTTATTCTAAATGAATCAGCGTTATGAGAATTATCGTTTAGTCCTTCAATTACTACAGCTGCACTCCCAGAAACCAGAGGTGCCGCCATACTGGTTCCACCATACAGTGAGAATGCCTCCTGCTTGGAGTCTTTTTTGAGTTTTGTTACTGCAGATGGAGTAAACCCATGAGCTCCAATACTCATGATATCAGGTTTTGGATCACCAATTAGTCCAGGACCTCTGCTGGAAAAATCAACAATATGACTTGCATGATCGGTTGTATTTCCAAATCGCGGTTGATCTTTGAAGGGACCATATCCAACAAATACATTATTTGTTGTTGCTCCAACTGCAAGACCAAATGGTGCTGCATTTGGTAATCCAATTGTTCCATATCCATGACCAGAGTTACCAGCACTCGATACCATCAATACACCAGGATAATTTTCGTCTAATGATTTTGGTACTGTTAATGTATTGAGTATTTGTGAAAGCAAATCCATTCCAGGCGCATACTGCATTAATGGAAAATTTGAAACTCCCCAGCTGTTTGAGATTATATCGGCTCTAGGATTCCCCTGAAATTCCCACTTGCTGTTTTTATTATCAAATCCTGCTGCCCATAACCAAGCATAAACACTGTCACCAAACCATAATGCCTTTACAGGTATGATTTTTGCATCAGGTGCGATTCCCTTTATTGAAAATTTCTTTGTATTATTGTAAATATCATATTGTTCAATTCCTTTAGAAGTAATTGATGCGGCACTAGATGTTCCGTGTCCCATAAAATCAGTCATAACACCAAAAAATTGTCCATTAGGATCCATCGGAGGAAGAACTGTTCCATTAATTGCTTTTAGTGTTTTATCAAGCTGTGATTTTGTATCAGTTACAGCACCATAGACATCGACTACACTTGCACCAACTGTTCCGGCACTGTAATCAAATTTTCCATCTTTATCAAAATCATATCTTAAAATTTCATTACCACTTCCAAGTGTAATCGGTTTTTCATCTGTAAAATCAAAATCATAATTTGGTTTTTGTCCTCTAGGTAATTCAAATCTAACATAATCTTCCCATGATGTTGACAAGTCGGGAATTATTGTATCATATACTCCAGCTTTATTTGCATCAACAACTAACACCGGTACAACTTGTAATCTAGTGAGTGGTCCTTCCAGTGCACCCTGATACATTACTCCAAGATGATAAATTCCACTCTTTGAATCGATAAATTCCCTACTATTTTTACCAATCTTCATGTCGTCATTTAATGTGCCATTAAAGACAGGAGCAGGTCCTTGATGTGGGAAAAATGAATTGTAAATTTGGATTACAGTTCCTTTGCCACCTTGCTTTACATCAAGAAATACCCCATCACGAGTCTTGTACACTGATGAAGTTGCAAAATCAGGTAATGTTTTTGAATAATTTCTAATTATTCTATCATCATTAATGTTTGCAACAAATGTTGCATTTGTAAGTATGATTCCTTGACCATCTGCATCTAGCATGATTGGATAGTTATTTTTATCCCTAGCAAGTGAATGTGAAACATCAGGATTTGAAAAGTCCACACCAGTATCAACAATAGCAATGTTGACTCCTTTCCCTGTGTACCCGTATTTTTCATGAACCGATTCAGAATTAACTATGGATGCTACTTTTGATCCATCTTGAATTGAATTAGAATGAAAATCTACTTGAAAATCTTCTATGACATGATACCCTCTTGTTTGTAATTTTGGTATCATATCATCAGAAAATAAACCAACAAAGAAAAATCCTGTATCAGAGTTTATGGAGTAAATTTGATTAGATGAATATTGGTTTACATCTGAATGTTCATTCCCAAAAACAAGATATCGTTTTACTTTTGGGGTAGTATCATGAATTTGTGGTGATACTTCAACAATTCCTGATTTCACAATTAATGGACTTTGGGAATTAACATTATTCGATAAAGGTAGATCACCTCCCAAAAATCCTTGAGCTGAAAAAGTTGAAAATAACAATAATGCAATTAAAAAAATTGCCACTTGTGGCATCATGTAAATTTCTTTGTACCTTTACTATTATAGCTATCTTCTTCGTGCAATGATTACTATTTGTAATGCCACTATAATTCCGATGGATGCTACTATTGGAAAGAGTAATGAGTTTAATTGAACTGAAGCTTCTTCAATATTTCTTACAGAGTTTGAAACAGTAGATACACTGGTGTCAATATTCCCACTTGCTTTTTCTAATGTAGATCCAAATCCTTCAATTTCAGATTTGAGAATATTTAGCTCAGATGATGTTTCATCTAGAATTGAATTTAATTCAATTATTTGCTCAGATATTCCTTTGATATCTTGACTTAGTATAGTAGTGGCTGCAGAACCATGAGATACAGTCCCCTGATGAAAAGTTACTACATGAAACACATAAGTTCCCAATAGTTTAGGGACATAATCAACATAGTACAATCCTTGGTGTAATGTCTGAAATGAGTTGGAAAGATTTTCTACAGAACCGTTTGGTAGATGTACATGTGTAGTGGCTAATAGGTTAGTAGGTTCACCTTCTATAAGCAATCCATCGCTAGTTGTTTGAACAAAAACACGAATTGCTTCATTTCGTACACCTGTTTCAGGAACAAAGACAATTGTGTTTATTTGTCTATCAACTGGCACATCAACTAGTTCTGAAGTTGAAGTAAATTTTACATCAACTCTCTTTGAGATACCATTTTGTTCTGGACTGATTATTTCAACAGTATATGTTCCATATGGAAAGTTCGCGGAAGGAGAAGGCCAAACAAGCAATACATGATTGAATGTACCATCTTTGTCTGCCTTTATTTGATCAAAGTTTGCTATGGTTCCATCAGGGGCAAATAATCTTATGATTAAATCTTCATTTGGAGAGCCATTTCCATATGTTAAAAGTGGTTGTCCTTCTGAATACACTTTGCTATTTGTAAAAAGATTAAGATTTTCAGAGTATGAATTTTGGATTAATCCTAAGCTAAGAAAAAACATCATACCAATAATAATTAGTTTCAATTTGACATGGTTTCTCCCATCTACTAGATATTACTTCTGCTAAAATGATCCAGATATTTGTGCATAACTTTCGTTAACTGCTTATTCAAAAAAAAGAAAAAAAGGATAGTTTGATGTTTCTAGTCTTAATTTACAGTGATTGATAGTGTTTGTGGAGGTGACAATGCTGTTGGATTGGTAATGCTCTCCCATACGAAGATTGTTGCTTCATATGTTCCGGATGCACTTGGGGTCCAAGACTGTGATGGACTAAATGATTGTCCAGCAGTTAGGGATCCTTCAATCCATGACAGTGAAACTGTTACGCCGTTTCCATCCTGAATCTGTACAATATATGCAAATGATTGCTCTCTATCTTGGCCGTTTGCCAAATCAGCGGTGACTTGTACTTGTTGGTCTACGGATACACTAGATAGTGCATTGCCAAAGGCGTCAACAACTCTAGCGTTAGCAGCTGGTGCTCTCTCTAGAGGTGGTACAATTGTTCCGATGATGGAAGTGCCTGTGATATCAAGTTCGTCTGCAGTTGTGTATGGATCAGGTAGTGTATTGTCCTCATATTCTGCGGTGATTGTGTCACCTTCTGAAACTCTGAGTCTGTGACCGGATGATTCATCGGTAGTAGTGAAGAACACTGTTCCCTCGAATATTCCAGTTGCCTCATTAGTTTCAGTTACAGTCAAGTCAATACCACCAGCGTCGGAGTCAGACCAGACGTCAACATCAAAGTTGTCGACTGCTTCTGGATCCAAGTTCATGTCTGGGTCAACTACGCGTACAACACCTGTACCTTTTGCTGGGTAGCTTGCTTCAAGCCACTGAACTTCACCGATATTCCATCTGATCAATGCTGATCCGACTACAGTCTCATCCTCTGAGAACTCAAAGGATACTGTAATACCATCATCATCGTCTGCTGGGAGGAATCCATCAGTTGGTCCTGCACCTGCAGATGACTTTGCTGGAGCGGTAATATCGTTAGTGCCATCACCATCGGCATCGTGAACGAAGCCGGTTAAGATAACTTCACCTGTGAAGATACCTGTGTCAGTACCTGTCTCGACGAGTCTGTATCTATCAATAGAGTTGCCTCTTGTAGATACCTTGATTGGGTCTGTGGCTTTTTCACCAATTTCATCAATCAAGTCGCTGTCGAAGTTGTGGTCAGGTGCGACGATGGTAATGTATACTTTATCAGTCCAAGTGTAAACTTTCTGGTCAAGTTCTACTGTTGCGCCAAAGTTGGATGTAAAGACGGTCAAGTTAATGTCCTCATCTTCTTGTCCAACATAGTCTGCACCAGATGGTCCCCAGTCAGTATATTCTAGTACAATCTCTTCACCTCTCTCTAATCTGTCGCCAGCTAGGATTTCAGGAATCTCGATGACTATCTGGAAGATACCAGTAGAGTCACCTGTTTCTCTAAAGTCAGATGGTTCTGGATCAAAGGAAGCTGCTGAGCCACCTGCATTACCCATGGATAGGGTTGCAGCGTCTGAATCCCATTCAATGAGATCAAGATCATAGGTTTCAGCAACATCATTATCAAGGTCCCAGTCTGGTTCAATTACGGTTAAGATCATATCAGAACCAATAATGTAAACAGACTTGTCAGATTGTAATACACCATTTCTAAGGTCAAATGTAGCAGAATCGGTTACAGTGTTTGGTTTTCCAGATGCATCAGTTGGGTCAGTGTATTGTACAGTGATGATATCACCTTGTAAGATACAATAGTTCTGTCCTGCTGCGGATGCAGTTGCAAATCTCATAGACTCGCCGCCTCTAGTACCGTTTGTTTGGTGCTTAAATGAGGAGGTTGTTGGACAAATTGTGCTGTCTGGGCCATCAGTGTATCTGATGACAAAGTCTAGCTCAAAGATGCCTGCGTCTGGTGCAATCTCAGTAATTGGTCCTAGTTCACTGGTTCGCAATTCTGGGCCATTCCAAGCTGTAGTATCAACTCTAACTGGTGTGTTACCAGTTGTGATCTTACCTGGTTGGGCAGTTACGTTACCAGCAGTTGCTAAGGTCAATACTTCGGCTGCTCTGGACATTGTGATTTTCACAGGGCCAGATTTGCCTGAGACTGACTGTTGGATTTTGTCTTCACCGCTTGCTGAGATATCAAAGTCTGGATCGTTTACTCTGACGTGAATTGTCAAGTCACCCTTGTTCAAGAATGCACCAGCTTTTGTAATTGGTGTTGCAGCTGGGCTAGCAGAAGTGTTTGGAGCCTGTGTTGCAAGGCTTGGAACTCCTGTTGCATGAATTGGGAATATTGAGAATTCGTTAGTGTCAGATGTTCCTGTTGGAACAGTAAAGTCTGCTGGAATACCAAATGGAACTGGGTAAACAGTTCTATCTAGGCTGACTGAACCAGTGTTGGCTCTGATTCCTGCAGAATCTCCTACTTCGATTATCTCACCGGATGCGTCTCTGTAATCAACATAGTTAACTTCCATATCAGTACCTGTTACGCTTGCAGTTGTAGTATCAGAGTTACAATAGTCTGCTGGGACTTGGAAGTCACCAGTAAAGACACCGCTAGAAGCAGTTGTCTCAACTAAAGTAAATCCTGTTGCTACTAGACCTGTATCACCAGATGGTGCACATGTAAAGGTACCATCGTTAGTTGGGTTGTTTGTCCATCTTGCATCATCAAATGTGATGTCAAGCAGTCTACCGAATGCTTCTCCTTCGGAGTTCAATCCGTAGAATGGTGAACCCACAGCCTGGTACGCCTTGTCAGTAAGTACACTGACTACGGTGTAAATCTCGATAGTATCTGTATCTGTGTTAAGGTCTTGGTCTTCAAGTGTTACGGTTACTGTGTCAGCAATCTTGTATGTGTTTGAATCAAATGAAACCACACCAGAGTGAGAAGGTGCTTCTTGTTGGTCAGCAATCTGTGTTGTTACACCGTCTGCTCCCAAGTCGTTATAGTTGATTCTCACTGAATCTTCATCAGTAAAGTCTTCGTTAACGATAATCTGAAGATTGTCGCTAATTGTTCGAATGGACTCATATGTTGAGGATTGGTTAGTGTTTAATTGGTTTAGCATGATATATTCAATATCACCTACAAATACACCTGTGTTATCATCAGTCTCCTCTAACTCTGCTCTGTAAATTGCATTGTTGTATCTATCTGAAAAGTCGATACCGTCATTGTCGGTACCAAACTTGAAGAAGTCAACAACTGCAGTCAAAGCAGTAGAGTTTGCGATAGTAGTTGCTCCTTGGTTAAAGACAAAGGCTACTTCTAGAGTTCCTGTGCCACCAATGGATGAATCACCAACTACTGCACCACCAGTTCCTGCGCTACCACCAGCATTTAGTCTGATTAGACCTTGTGCAGATGATGTGGCCGATTTGGTGATGTTAACTGGAACATTGCCAGCTGAACCGCCACCTGTTCCGTTTTGGATCAGAATGTGGAAGATATCAGTGGTGTTTGTTGCAGCAGTAATTGATCTAATATCGTAGTTAAAGTAGTGATAAATTGAGTTTTTTGTTCCGTTGTTTAAGAAGTCAGATAAGGTATTCATGGTTGTGCCAGTGAATGTGTAGTTAACAGCAAAGTTTGGTGAAAAGTTGTTACAACTTCTTGCATCAAATGCGTTGAATGTTGCAGTGGTGTTGAAGCAAGTTGTAATTTGTGTTCTAGCTCTTTGGCTGAATGCCTCAACTGTAGAGCTGGTTGTAATAGTTTCACCTTGGCCACTTGAGCTGGTTCCGTTATTCACGGTTACTAAAGTTGCACTTGCTGTTGTAGTTGTTGGTAGTGTAATTGGAGAACCAATCTTGATGCTTGGGATGAGTTTTACGGCTGCATTGTCTACATCCAAGTCCTCATCTGTTAGTGCATTCAAGTTTGCGTCGTTATCGGTTAAAGTAACTGCGATTCTCTCACCAGAGTTCCATTCATCGCCAACACTTGCTCCATCCATATCAATGGTTGCAAAGAAGTGTCCGACTAGACCTGAAACAAATCCTGGAGAATCATATTCTATCTCAAATGTCTGTCCTCTTACTGCAGATGATGCAATCTTTAGGTTTGCTTTGCTGTCACCAGAACCATAGTTGACAAAGGTTGCAGAGTTGCTACCTGATTCAACAAAGTTTACTGGGAAGCTTGCAGCGGTGATTTGACCGCCAGTGCCTATTACGGCTGAACCTTTGGTTGCACCTGTTGCAGTGATAACAGTAATTGGATAGTCTTCGTTAGCTTGTAAGTCGATTTGAACTGTTCCTTGTGGGGAACGCTTGATTGCTACTAGTTCATCAAAGTGTGGGTCACCCATTGTTGGTGATTTGATACCAGAAGCATCTTTCAATGCGACTGTGTTAACAGCTCTTGCTGCACCATCTTCATCATAAACACCATAGAATATGGTCTTGTTTGAGGAAGAGGTACCAAATACCCATGTATCTTCATCAGTTGGATCAACATTCAATCCTTGGTCAGTAATTGTTACAATAACATCTGCACCCAATGGGTACTTTGTTCTGTCAAGTACTGGCTTTGACTCTACAGCATCATCTAAGAGTAGTGAAACTTGTTCAGAACCACCTGCTCTGTTATAGACGATATTCATGTTTGAGTTTTCAGCAACATCAAAGAGTTGAATGAATGGCCAAAAGTTAGTATGACGGAAGTTGATTTGTCCTGGGCCAGTTGCTGTAACGCCACTGTTGAGAGTTTCGTTCTCTCTGATGACGTTCATTACTTTTGCGCCAGAATTAGGGTTTCCAGCTAGATTGCTAGCTTTTGGAATTGCACCAGCTGTACATGCTACTAGGGTAGTTGTACCATCAGTTCCGTTGTTGGTTGCACCACCGGTAGATGTTAAGTATCTTGGTACGGCATAACCTGTTGTTGCAGACAAATCAATTCCTAGTGGAGTTGATGCGCTGTTCAAACAGAATTGTCCAACGTTTAGTCCAAGTCCTAAGGCTTGAGCTGTTCCGTTGGTGTTGCCCAATACTGCATCCATGTTTTGCATGGATACTCTATCTGCAACATATGCATACCAAGCACCATCAGTTGCTTGTGCCATTCTAACTTTCTTACCGTTGAGTGATACATTTGGTTCACCTTTACCCTGGTCAGTGTCACTGATCAGTGGGTCGATTACAACAATCTCAATTACGTTTCCTGGACTTACCTCATTTAGTGAGTTGTGTCCTTCACCGGAAACGAAGAGGTGTGGATTGCTTTGTGTGGCTACTGCAAATGCTTCAGGAGTAACTCCTGGAATAGCAAATGTCAGTGAGCCAGCTATCATAATTGTCATTAATGTAAGACTAGTTATTTTACGTCCTATCTCGTTGTTCATGTTATTGACTTTTGGTAAAAATTTGAGTATAAAAGGCTAATGGACAATTTGTCCACAATTACTCAATTTTGTATAGAAATTTTACTCATATTTAGATTACTTTGTAAATATTTTAATTTTTATTATAATTTTTCGAAATTGATGTTCGATCATTATCATCTATTAGAGATTTTTTCATAATTTTACCCATTATTTTAAAATAATTCTATAGTAATTACGTGCTTTCAATTAATGGAATCTTCTTTCCGGTTAATCTGGAATACAATTCAATGGCATCATTTTCATCTTTTGTGCCTACAATCACTGCAGAGCCTTTCTTCATAAAGCTGACAGAGAGATCATTTGTTCGTAATGAAAGTCCAAGGTTTCCTTGATTTTCAACTAGGAATCCTTTTTCTTTTGCAGACTTTGAAATTGATTTGACATCAATATCAAACATTTGTGTAGGAGTTAATGAAAAGGTACGTTTTCCTCTATTTCGTCCACAAAGTTCTTCAATTATAATGACTTGTTTAGTTTTTTCTTCTTTTTTACCAGAACCACATACAGGACATTCTTCTGCTCTAAAAGTTCTTGTGGTAGAAAAATCCAAGTTTTCTAGATCAATATGTAAAATTTTATTTGATAAGCTTGGTTTTTTACCAATTAGGATTTTTACGGCTTCTGCAACTTCAATGCCACCAACTATAGACAGTATAGAGGGATGCACCCCTTCAATGCTACAGGTGGGCATGGTATCTTCATCGAGTGCTGGAAACATACAATGATAACAAGCAGTTTCTTTTGGAAGTATTGTAAATACTTGTCCAGAAACGCCAACAGCTGCACCAGTTACAAATGGAATGTTATTTTCAATGCAGGCTTTGTTTAATGCATATCGTGCATTGACACTATCGAGTGCATCAATTACTATGTCACAACCTTCAATAATTTCTGAAGCATTATAATCATTAACAGAAACAGCTAATGCTTCAATGTTAACACCCGAATTAAGTTTCTTTAATTTTTTTGCAGCAGCTTCTACTTTAATTTCACCTACATCAGATTCATCAAATAGTGTTTGCCGATGCAAATTGGAAAATTCGATTATATCCCTATCAACTATTCGGATTTTACCAACACCCATTGCAACTAGTCTAGTAGTGATTGGATTTCCTAATCCTCCAACACCAACAACACAGACTTTAGCATTACAAAGTTTAATCTGTCCTTGGTAACCTATCTCTTCAAGCATTACCTGTCGTGAATATCTATCAAGATCTTCATTTGATAATTCCGAGCCACCAGCAACGGCAGGTAGGATATAGATCTCATCTCCATCCTTTAGTGTGGTGTTCATTCCGTCTGAGAATTTTGCATTTTTACCATTGATGTAAATGTTAATCAGGGAGCGAGGAGTTCCATCATCGTTTAGTATACGTCGCTTAAAGTCATCACCCATGGTCTCGGAAATTTTGGAAAATGCATCAGATAGAGTATCTGCAGATATTTCGATTTTTTTTTCTCCCCCACCTTGGTTTAGTACTGAAGGAATGGTAAATGTTAGACTAGACATGCTACTTTACTACCGCGGAAATCTTTGCAACATCTGCTTGCATTACTTGTGGTTTTGGCAACACTTCCATTAGTGATTCAGTGGCTTTTAATCCATTGCCAGTGACATAACATATGGTAGTATCATTTTTATCAATTTTGCCTTCGTCTACTAATTTTTTCAATACCGCAACAGACACGCCACCAGCAGGTTCTGTAAAAATTCCTTCAGTTTTTGCAAGCAATAGTATTGCATCAAGAATTTCTTTGTTGTTTGATTCTTCTGCAAAACCATTGTATTGTTTCAATCGTTTCAGGACATAACGGCCATCACCTGGATCACCAATTGCCAAACTTTTTGCGATTGTATCAGGTTGTTCTACTGGAGTAACTTCATTGCTTTTTTTCTTAAATGCAGTGACAATCGGCGCGCAACCTGTTGGTTGTGCAGCAACCATATGCATGTTAGAAACATTGTTCAATAATGAAATATTTTGTAATTCTTCAAATCCCTTACATATTGCATTAAGCATTGCACCGCTACCTACTGGAACCACTAGTTGATCAGGTACCTGCCAACCTAGTTGTTCTGCAACTTCATATGCCAGTGTTTTCGAGCCTTCGACATAGTATGAACGCATATTGATGTTAACAATTCCAATACCTTTGCTATCACCAATTTGTGCTGCAATTCTGTTAGCATCATCATATGTACCATCAACTGCAATAAAGTTTGCACCATACGATAGTGCTTGTGCAATCTTTGGTATCTCAATGTCACTTGGTGCAAAAATATGACATGGAAATCCACCTTTTGCAGCATGAGCTGCAGTAGCAGAAGCTAGATTACCAGTTGATGCGCAGCCAACTGCAGATAATCCAAATTCTTTTGATTTTGATACTGCAATACCGGCAGGTCTGTCTTTAAATGAAAATGTAGGGTTAACAGAGTCATTTTTTATGTAAAGTTTGTTAAGTCCTAGTTCTTTGCCAAGCTTTTCTGCTCTAACTAGAGGAGTCATACCAGCATCAATACTGATAATGTTTGATTTTTCTAAAATCGGTAATAATTCAAAGTAACGCCAATAAGTATGCTCTCTGTTTGAAAATGTGTCTTTGTTGACTTTGGGAAAATCATATTTTACATCTAGAGGTCCAAAACAGTCTTCACAAATATACTTGAAAGTAGGTTCGTAGTGCTTTTTACATTCTCTACATTCTAGGGAAATCCTCATGATCGTTCTACTCTTGTATAGTATTGATAAAAAATCCTAATATCAAGTTAAGTATTACTTAATTTTATAGGCATAAAAATTAAGTAAGATGATTACGACCTAATTATAATAAAAAATATTTTTATTCAAAAAAGAATATTAACTGAAACTCAAGATTAAAGACCGAAATGAAAAAAGCAATTGCTATCGGTGCTGGTGTAATTATTGTGATAAGCATAATTATTGCCATTCTTGTATCTGAGGAAAAAACAGAAAATATTCCGCAAGTAATGATTGAAGAACCAGAATGGAATAGTTCAGGACCATTTGCAATAAATAAAGAAGTTTACAAAGTGGGAGAAAAAGTATTCATTTCAATTCAAGGATTACAATCAAACGATATTGGGAAAGTAGATTTTCTAACGCCTGAAGGAATAAGAGCGCATTCAATACTATTTGATGGTAGACAAAAATCAGGATTCAATCAATATTATGAACCAGATACATCACCATATACAGGAATTTACGATCCACAACAGCTAATTGGCAACTGGACTCTGGTGTTTAATGGAACAAACTATGCTCCGATTAAATTTGAAATTATAGACGAATGGATACGTGGTGCTGAAGCTGAGATAAAACCAATCAAAAGACCAGGTACTGAATTAGTAGGTCCCTCAGTTAATGGAACTGATTAATCTTTTTTCAAAGAATTATGAAAGCAGTTTTTTTCACCAGTGTGACATGCAGGTCCTGATGGCTCTACAAGATAAATAATAGCATCGTGATCACAATCAACAAGTATTTGTTTTACTGCTTGTGTATTACCAGATTCTTCACCTTTCATCCAAAGTTTTTTCCTTGATCTGCTCCAGAACCATGACTTGCCAGTTTTTTTTGTTAACTCTAATGATTCCTTGTTAGAATATGCCAAAGTCAAAACCTCACGAGTATTTGCGTCTTGAACTATAACTGGAACAAGGCCACCATCTTTTTGAAAATCAATCTCTTCAATTGTTTTTTCCATTGTATCATTACTCCAGTATTGTTTATAATCTTACAGGAATATTATTTTCTTTTAAAACAGATTTTACTCCTTTTACACCATGTGTATTATAGTGAAATATTGAAGCTGCTAATGCTGCATCCACGTTTGATTTTTGAAAGATTTCAGTCATATCTTCAGGCTTTCCGCATCCCCCACTTGCAATTACAGGTATGGATACAGAATTTACTATGTTACTTGTTAGAACTATGTCATAACCATCTTTTGTTCCGTCTTTATCAATACTAGTTAGAAGAATTTCTCCCGCGCCAAGTTCTTGAGATTTTTTTGCCCATTCAATGGCGTCAATTCCAGTCTCTTTCTTTCCACCAAAGATGAAAACTTCAAACCAAAACTTTTTTCCTTCCTCAGAAAAAATATTTTTAGCTTTTGTGATGTCATAATTTCTTTTGGCATCAATTGCTACTACGACACACTGTCTTCCAAAGAGTTTCATTAATTCAGTAATTACTGTTGGATTCTTTATGGCTCCGGTATTAAGTGCCACTTTGTCAGCACCACTAAGTAGAATATCTCTGGCATGTTGTAATGTGTTAACTCCACCACCTACAGTAAATGGAATATCAATAACTTTGGCAACTTTTGATACCAATGACTTAATCGTTTCACGTTTTTCTTCAGATGCTGTAATATCAAGAAAAATTAGCTCATCAGCTCCTTCATCACTATACTTTTTAGCTAACTCGACAGGATCTCCTGCATCCTTTATTGATTCAAAATTTAGTCCTTTAACTACTCTTCCGTTTGCGACATCAAGACATGGTATGACCCTTTTTGTTAATGTCATAGTTTTTTTGCCTCCTCAATAGTGATTTGATTTTCGTATAACGCCTTACCTAGAATCACTCCGAATGCATTTTTTGCCTTTACTAATTTGACATCATTAATGTTGGAGATTCCTCCGCTTGCGATAATGTTGGCATCTTTTAAGGAGCAAACTTTCTCTAAATAATTCAGATCGGGTCCTTGCATTGTTCCATCTCTGCTAACATTTGTTACCAAAAATTCAGAAAATCCCATATTCAAAAAGTCTTTTACTGCATTGATCAAATTAATGTCAGTGTTTGTTTGCCAACCATTAACCGTAATTTTTCCATCAAGATGATCTGCAGAGATAACAATTTTTTCTTTGCCAAATTTTTCTAATAATGATTTCAAAGTTTTTTTTTCTTTGAAAGCCAAGGTACCCAAAACAACTCTAGGTGAAAATTCCAATACTTGTTGAATGATTGATTCATCTCTTAATCCACCTGCAACTTCAAATGGTATAGATAATTTACTTGCCATTTCTTCTATGATAGAAATGTTGGAACCTCTTCCAAGTGTTGCATCAAGGTCTACAATATGCAACATGTCTGCACCGGCATTTTCCCATTTTTTGGAAATTTCATTTGGATTATCACTATAGATGGTTTTTTGATTAGGATCCCCTTTGTACAAGCGTACAACTTTGCCATCCATTAGATCTATTGCGGGGATTATCTTCACTTTTGGCACTCTCTAAGAAAATTTTTGATCATGATTCTTCCTACGGCACCAGATTTTTCGGGATGAAATTGCGTACCAAAGAAATTATCCTGCTCTATTACCGCTGGAACTTTAATTCCATAATCAGCATTTGCTGCTATAACATCATCTGATGCAGGTTTTGCCCTATACGAATGTACAAAGTACACCCATGCTCCATCATCAACCCCCTCTAAAATTGTACTATGTTTTTTTATCTCCAAACTGTTCCAACCCATATGTGGCACTTTCATGGTATTTGGAAGTACGATAACTTCACCATCAATTACGCCTAATCCTTCTTCCTTTCCTTCTTCACTCTTTGAGAAAAACATCTCCATTCCAAGACAAATTCCAAGTACTGGAATCTTTTCCTTTACATAATCCTGAAAATCAGTCTTTGAATTTTCTGTAATGCTTTTAATTGCGGGATCAAAGTTACCTACTCCAGGAAGTAAGATTCCAGAATATTCTTTGGATTTATCAAAGCTTGTAATAACATCAACGTTTGCATTATTTTTTTCTAAAGAGTTTTTCAGGCTGAAAATATTTCCAGCGCCGTAATCAAATATTGCTACTTTAACCATTACATAGAACCTTTAGTACTGGGAATTCCTTTCTGTTTTTTATCTTTTGAGGATGCCGTTCTAAATGCAACTGCAAGTGATTTCATTGCAGCTTCGACTTTGTGATGGTCATTATCTCCATACTTTACAGTAAGGTGAATACAGCAGTTAAGATTCTGCAATAATGATTGGAAAAAGTGCTCAATGTCCTCACGTGATATGTCTTCAACTTTTGTACGCTTCATTGTCAGATTCAGATTATAGAATGGTCTTTTAACCAAATCAATTGAAGCCTCTGCTAAGGATTCATCCATAGGTACTGATGCATAGCTAAATCTTGTAATACCTGAACGATTTCCAAGTGCTTTGTCTATTGCAGAACCAATCGTGATTGCAGTATCTTCAATTAGGTGGTGTGTAATTTTATCATTAGATTTTGCATTAACTTTAAGATCCATCATTGAGTGTTTTCCAAATGCAACAATCAAATGATCAAGAAAATTGATTCCTGTCTTGATATTCGTTTTTCCTGTTCCATCAAGATTCACACTGACAGAAACATCAGTCTCTTTTGTTGAACGCTTGATTGTACTTTTTCTAGAACCCATAACAGTTTAGTGTTTAGCCTCAGACCAGATTTAATACCTTCGGAAGAAGATGTATGGAATCCAATGCTAAGGGCACATTATTTTTCTCAAATAATTCCAATTTTGCTGTTGGATTTTTGCTGGTACCAATAATACCACAAAAAGTGGTTTTCCTGCCTAAATCATTGACTTTTTTTGCCATGATATAGTCCTCCATAGAGTCACCAACATACAAGCAATGTACAGAATCCAATCCCCTAATGCATCTATAGAGAGGCTCAGGATTAGGTTTTGCCAACTCACGTGATTCGTCTTCAAGAAATATTGAATTTTTTAGATCAAATTCTTGCAAGAGATTCTTTAGGGAATATCTGATAGACTCCAAACCTCTCCCAGTTGTGATTGCAATTTTATTTTTTAATTTATTTTTTAAGATAGATAATAGTTCTTTTGAAACAATAATTTTGTCATTCTCAATAAGACCTGATTCAGAGAATTCAGATTTCTTTCCAAAAAGTTTCTGATAAAGTTGTGGACCGTAAAAGAGTTGATCAAATATTGTATAAAGAATGCTATCTCTGTCATTACCGGGATAATTTAATTTATTTTTCAAATCAGAGACATCAAATGTTTTACTAAGAAATTTTTCAACAGAGGATATACCGGTTGGGCCAGCATTTTCAATTACTTGATTGATTAACTCAAGTTGATCTTTTTTTAATTTTTCAGAAACAGCTATCGTTAGAATTACAGCATAAGAAAGATCTACCTCATCATTAAAACCGCCTGTTGATTTGAATCCATCAATTATTTCAGGAGTAATGGATATCGGATTGGTAATTCCATAAAATTTTTTCAAAACAAATTTTGTTGTCTTGTCTATTGCAAGATCATATGATAAAGTAATATCAATTAATACGCCATCACAGTCAAAGATTATTGCATCAACATTTGAAAGATCTTTTAGAACATCTCTATTTGCAAATATTCCATCAGATACTTTTTCTAATTTCATCCTAAAAGATCACGTATAGCTAATAAAAATTTAGAATTCATATCTTTTGTTCCTATTGTAACTCTCAAGCATCCAGGGTGATCCCCTATCTTTCCAAGTTTTCTAATTGAGATTCCTTGTTCAACAAGTGCGGTGAAGACTCGTTTGTCAGCTCCTTTTGCATCAAATAGAATGAAGTTTGCTTTAGAGTTGAAAACCTCAAAGGCATCATACTTTTTCAAGTTATCAAGGATTCTTTTTCTCTCAGATTGGACCAATTTTGCTGCATCCTTCATGTATTTTGCTTTCTCCAAGGCAGAAATTCCAGCCTCTATGGCAATTGAATTAATTGGATATGGATACTGTATTACGCGATTGAATACATCAGTGAATTTCTTATTCGCAATAAAATAGCCTAAACGTAATCCTGCTAACCCAAAAGCCTTTGAAAATGTCTGTACAACTATGAGATTTTGATATTTTTTTGTTAGATTTGCAATGGAGTAATCAGCAAATTCAACGTATGCCTCATCAATTATTACTAGTCCATTGAAATTTTTGATTAATTTTTCTGCATCCTGCTTGGAAAACTGAAAACCAGTAGGATTATTTGGTGAATCAAGATACAAGATATCTGAATTTTTTGATTTTTCCAAGAATTTTTCAAGATTCAGAGTCATGTTTTTTGAGAAAGGAATTTTGATAGTAGGTATAGAAAATAGTTTACAGCGCTCTTCAAAAAATCCAAAGGTTGGATCAGATGTAAGAACTTTGGTTTGTTTTGATGCAAAGTTTGCAAGAATTAAGTCAAGTATTTGATCAGAGCCATTGCCAACTCCAATCATACTAGTTGGAATCTTTAGATATTTTGATAAAGCTTGGATTAATCTTTCTGTTCCACCAAGAGGATATTCCCGTATATCAGAAGTCTTTTTTGCAGTATTGATAAGATCGTTTTGAAGTTGCTTTGGAATTACAAAGTTTTCATTTGAGTCAAGCTTTAATGTGTCTTGAAATTTTTCAGGCTTTTGATATCCTGATTGTTTTGCAAACTCTTTAATTTTATTTTCAAACCAGTTTTGTTTCATTTCAATCTACTCTCTACAGCATTATAGTGATTAGATAACCCTTCTGTATCGGTAAAAGCTTTCATTGATTTTGATATCTTTTTCAATGCAGATTTAGTTGCTTCAACTGTAGTGGATATTTTTAGAAAATCCATCACAGATAGTGAGCCCCTTGTTCTTCCAAAACCACTAGTAGGTAAGATGTGATTTGAGCCTAGAAGGTAATCACTAGCAGAAGATGGTGATTCATTACCTATCAAAACTAGTCCTGGTGCTTTGATCTTTTCTGCAAGTTTTTTAGAATCTTTTGTCATTATTTCAAGGTGTTCAGGTGCAAGACTATTGGCAAGAATCACTATGTCATCTTTCGATTGACATACTCCAATAAAGCCATTTTTTTGGAGACTAGACTTTACAATGTTTGCTCGTGGAACAGATTTTATTTTTTCTGTGACTAATTGATTGATTTTTTTTCCAACTGTATTAGAGGTTGTTAGCACATAACAAAAAGTATCTATGCTATGTTCTGCTTGGGAAATAAGATCGTCTACTACAAGATCAATTTTGGAAGAATCATCTACAATTATTCCAAGTTCAGTTGGCCCAGCATTCATATCAATTGATGTTCGTTCACTAAGAATTGATTTTGCCATTGTAACAAATATACCGCCGGGTCCAACGATTTTATCAACCGGTTTTATTGATTTTGTTCCGTAGGATAATGCTGCAATTGCTTGAGCCCCACCTATCCTAAAAATCTCTGAGGCACCACAGATATCTGCAGATACTACAGTCATTGGATCTATTTTTCCTGTGGCATCGGGTGGAGATACCACTACAATTCTCTTTACACCTGCAATCTTTGCTGGAATAATCGACATTATTGCAGAGCTAGGATACCTTGCCATTCCACCAGGAACGTAACATCCAACATTGTTGATTGGAGTAAATGACTTGGATATCTTTACACCATCTACGTTTATTGTAAAATTCTTTAGAATAGATTTTAGTTTAGATTCTGATCTAGATAATCGATTTTTTGCAGTTTTGATTGCAAGTATCTCTTCTTTTGAAAGTCTAGAGTATGCATTTTGTATTTCAGATTTTGTAACACGCAATGATGCAGATTTTGTTTTGTTGAATTTTTTTTCATATTTTTTTATCGCAGCATCTCCGTTTTTTTGTACATCAGATATGATTGATTCTACGATCTTTTTGTTCTGCTTGGATTGTTTTGGTCGTATTTTTTCAGAAAATGTATCTACATTACGAATTTGAATGATTCTCATCAATTCTCTTCGTCACGTTTTATCTCCTCAAGTTCCAGAATTTGTCTTGGTTCATGGACTACAAGCCCCTGTGCAATCTTACGTAGTTTTGGAATTAACTTGTGATATTCTGACTTTAGAATTATAGTGTTTACTCCGAACCAACCTTCATCACTAAGTGGACTAATTGTTGGCCTCTTTAAGGCAGGTATCTCCTTTAGTAGTTTGTCTAGATTCTTCTCTTCTACATTAAGATAGATATGCAAATATTTCTTGCCATGTACTGCTCCTCTCAACAATGTAACAATATCAAATATCTTTTCACGTTTTTTTGGATCCTTTAGTGATTGTTTGTTTACAATCAAGTGTGCTGTTGATTCTAGAACTTGATCTACAATCTTAAGATTATTCTGTGTTAGAGTGGTTCCGGTTTCAGTGACATCCATTATTGCATCAACATCTTCAGGTGGTTTTGCTTCTGTTGCACCAAATGATAAATGAATTTGAACATTTTTGTTTGTTCCTAATCGGACCCATGGTGTAACAATTAAGGGATCCTTATTTCCAAAGAATTTCTTGTATGATTTACATTCTTTGATAAATTTTGACGCAGTCATAAGATACTCTGATGAAATTCTTAGAATCTTTTTCTTTTTTGCATAATCAGCAATCATTGAATCAAGATTTTTGTATTTGTAATTATCTGGAAATGCAATTACAAGCTTAATTCTTCCATACTCTAAATCTAAAATTTGCTCTACATCTGCTTTGGTTTCCCCTACCCAGTCTTTACCAGTGATTCCTACATCATAGAGTCCTTCAGAAACCATTGTTGGAATTTCTTGAGGGCGAAGCATCTTCACAGTAATCTTTGGATCATCAAGGTATACCCTATAGGTACGATTTTTTCGATTTACTTTAGTCCAAGATCTTTGCAATAATGCAAAGGTTGCTTCCTCTAAGCTTCCTTTTGGAATGGCAAATTTTACTGACATTTTGACTCTCTTACCACTCTGCTATATAATATCATGTTTAAATTTGCTCAAGTAATTCTTTTGCTCTATTAAGTGAGATATTATTTTCTTTAATCATCATTTGAACAATTTTATCAATTTGTTGGGAATTAGCTCCAGCTGCTGCAGCAAGGTTTCTAGCATGAAGCTTCATGTGGCCTTTTTGTATCCCATCTGTAGCAAGAGCCCTTATTGCACTGAAATTTTGTGCCAATCCAGTAGATACTATGACTCCAGCTAATTCTTTGGCAGAGTTTACTCGAAGAATCTTTGTGCAAATTTTTGCAATAGGATGCACGCTAATTATTCCACCAACTATTCCGACAGAAAGCGGGATTTCTAATTCACCTACAAGATTTCCTTTATCATCTTTTGACCAAACAGTCAAGGAACGATATTTTCCATCACGTGCGGCATATGCATTAGCTGCTGCCTCAATTGCTCTACTGTCTTGTCCTGTGGCATTTGCCACAGATATGATTCCATTCATTATTCCCTTGTTATGAGTAACTGCTCTATACACATCAAATGCAGCAAACTGATATGCAAGAATGATATTATCAACAACTTCTTCGCCACCAACTTCATCTTTATCAAATACAGCACTTGCCTTTACCAATCTTCGTGTAGAATAATTAGAAAGAATTCGAAGTAGTGTTCTGCCTCCAGTAATTTCTTCAATCTTTGGGGCCACAGCTTCACACATTGAGTTTGTGATATTTGCCCCCATTGCATCACCAACGTCAATCAAGAGCTCCACAATGAGCATCTTTCCTGAGTCAGTTTTGATCTCTTTACATGAAATTTGTTTTGCTCCCTTTCCAATTTTTGATAATGTGTTACTTTTAGCATTTGCAATTTTTAGAATTTCTTCTTGTGAGTTTTTTATCTTAGATTCTACATCTGCAATATTTGCATCTAAAACTTGAATCTGTCCAATACTAAATGATTCATCAGCTTTAATCTTAAATCCTCCATGTATCCTAGCAATTTTTGCACCCTTTGATGCAGCAGCAATTACAGAAGGTTCTTCAATTACCATGGGAACCAGGTAATCCTTTCCATCAATCAAAAAATTTGTAGCAACGCCCAAAGGTAATGAAAATGTTCCAATTGCATTCTCTACCATCTTATCTGCATTCTCAAATGTTATGCCCCCAGTTGCTTTTTCTAAAATATTTAGATCATCATTTGAGAGATTGGCAAATTTGCCAACAATGTCTAGTCTTTCCTTGTGATCTTTCTCAAAGAATTTTGATATTGATGAATCAGGCATTAGTTTACAATCCTCAATAGTTTATCATCAGTACTTAACGGAAAACCTTTCCCATCAGTGTTTGAGGTAATTATGTAAAGGTCACCATTTGAATCCTGGGCTACATCACGTATTCTACCCAAGCCGCCTAGTATGCTTTTTGTAGACTCGATTCCATCTTCTGAGAATTCCAATTGATATAGGTTAGTAGCTCTTAGTGAGGCCATAATCATCTTTCCTTCAAGAGGTAATTTGCTTCCAGAGTAAATGAGAATTCCCCCAGGCTCTATAGCTGGATCATAACAAATTAGTGAATCAATGTATGATGGATTCCCAGAACATTCTTGTTCTGGCCAGCCATAATTTCCTCCTGCTATTACAAGATTGATTTCATCATTTTTTGTTGGTCCAAAGTCTGAAACATAGAGATTTCCAGATGCATCCCATGTCATGCCTTGTGGATTCCTATGCCCAAGTGAATAAACAGGTGAGTTCTCAAATGGATTATCGTTTGGAATAGTACCATCATCATTTATTCGTAAAACTTTACCGGCTAAAGAATCCAAGTCCTGTGGTAAGTGTGAAGAATCAGAAGTAGAACCTGTTGTGATGTATAGTTTTTTGTCAGGACCAAATTTCAAGGCACCGCCATTGCTAAATGGAGATCCTGGGATTTTATCTATAATTGTTATTGCATCTTCTAGTTTGTTATTTTTCTCTTTAATTTGAACAACTTTGTTCCAAAGTTTTCCATCTTCTTCATATGTGTAATAAACGTAAAGAAGATTATTTGTTTTAAATTCTGGATGTGTTGCGATTCCAAGTAATCCTCCATCAAAGACATTTGCAGTTCTAAATGTTGCGAGTGGTTCTTCTAGAAGAGTATTATTTTGTATTACACGAACCCTGCCAATTTTTTCAGTTAAAAAAATTCTATCATCAGCAAAATCAATTGCTCGCGGCTTTTCCAAATTTGTAGCTATGATCTCTACTGAATCATTTCCAGATTGAGAAAAATTTGGTTCTGGAATTGGTAATGGATCAGATGGAGATGTTAGAATTATCGCAGATGCTGCAAGTGCTGCAATAATTCCGGCAATACGTAATTTTTTATCCATTCAATATGAAACTCTGTAAATCCTATTAATTACTTTCAAGTTTTGATAAAGCGTATATACCGCCCTAAACCTTTGTTGGATCAGCGGGGTGGGGAAGTCAGACAATTATGGGCAAAGTCATCCCGGCGGGCTCATAACCCGCAAATCAGTAGTTCAAATCTACTCCCCGCTACTTAATTATTAAAAACAAAAAACCATGGTCTAGAGTCCTTAAATTGTGATTTCGTATTCTGGATTCTTTGTCGTTGAGCAGGTCTAGTCAAGTGTCTGTGAGCTGACAAAATAGGAAGGTACATCTCTTTTTTGAGTTTTCGTGGAATTTCGATAATCACTTTGTTTTTTTCTTTCTTTCCACAGCGAATACACTCAAATCCTTGGCTCTTTCCCTTTGATTTCATCTGTTTATTACAATCATTACACCTAGGGTTAGATTTTTTTTCTATTCTTTTTAGTTCTAGAATCTCTAAAAATTCTACATTTAAAACTCTAGAATAATTCTTTGATGCTTTGCGTATTCCTCCACCAACTTTAATCACATCGCCAATAATCAAATTCATTCCATGATTTGTAATACCTGTAGGTTTGTAAATTGCACATGTAATTTCTTTTTTATTAGATTTTAATGAAAATGTTACATGTCCTCCAAGATTCATGATTGGGTTACTAGATACAATTCCAGTTATAGTTCCAGAGTGATATGGTCGTAGACTATTCACATCAAGTTCATTTTCAAGATGAGCACCCGTGCCTTGATTAGATTTGAATAACATGTATCCTTGGGGCTTTTCATTTGACTTTATCATTTTTGATGCATCAATTAGTGTATCTGGATCCTCACCTCGAATCCCATAAAATACAGGATCCGGTCCGCGTGGGGCAATCATTACATGATTTTTTTTATTATCATAGCTGTTAAAGGTGAGTGGAAATGTTTTTTCTTGCATTTCTTTGACACTGCTTTCAGATAAGCTTCGTTTGGAACCAAATTTTGATTTTTTTCTATAGCTTAAGAGCTCCATGGTGTGATCATCAAACGAATATCCAATTGCACCTAATGCACCAATTAATCCTTGACCGTTTCCTTGGTAATAGAAGTCAATGTTATGCTTTTGAAGAAGTTTTTTGGCAGAACCTCGTTTGATTAATTTCCATAAAGCCATTTTGCTAAATTTACTAAATGATTCTGGAATTACATCTCCTTCATAAAACACCAATCCAGGATTGGCACCATTTTTAGTATCAGAATATCTTTTTAACATTTTGAAAATTTTTTGCTTGATAATTTTTGGATTGTTTGTTTTAATTTTAATTCCAACAGCTCCGTTTCCTCGTGTTTTCCAAGGAATATTTGGATTGAATCTTACTAATCTAGGAAAATCAAGAAATTCCACTTTCTCGTCTTTTAGCAAATCAACAATTTTGTAGGCAAGATATGTAGTACACATGCCCTTTGGTGAGTCAGTATCATCAAATCCAATGTTGAGTATTGTTTCACTCATCAATGGTGGGTAAGAATTTGGACAATTTTTGGTTTTGCTATACCATTGGTTTAAATTAAAATCGACTGAATTTTTAGCTGATTTGATAGTAGTAGATGAGCAAAGAATATTCAATATTATTCAGGAAAAAAAGCCTGTGTCTGTGGCCATAAATGGTCCGGATGGAATCTTGCCCCAAATTCAAGAAACTGCATTAAAGATAATGAATCGATTTGGTATTCCTGCATATGTTCTTGCAGACACAACATGGGGAACCTGTGATCTAAACTCAAATGGAGCAAAGACATTAGGAGCTGAAATTTTATTCAATGTTGGTCATACTATAAACATGCCAGAAATGGAAAACAATGTCTTTTTGATTGATGCGTATGATAATATTGAATTTGATTCAGTGGCCAAAAAATGCGTTGAAATAGTTAAAGGAAAAATAATTTCACTAATTACAGATAGTCAGCATCTAAACCAGGTGGATAAAGTAAAAGAAATTTTTACTAAGGAAGGAATTACTGTAAAGATTGGAACGGGAAAAGGTCAACTAAATGATGGACAAGTTTTTGGTTGTGAGTTTTATCCAGCAATGGAGATAAAAGATGCTGTTGATGCAAATGTCTTTCTTGGCCAAAGTAATTTTCATGCAGCGGGAATAGCACTATCAACAAACAAGCCAACATATGTTCTTGACCCATACTTTAATGAAGTAAGAGAAGTAACAGAATTTGCAAACAAGCTTCAAAAGAAAGCTACATTAGCAATCTACAAAGCTGCAGAAGCAAAAACTTTCGGTGTAATTGTGGGGCTAAAAGAGGGACAGATGTCAAAGACCACTGCACTAAAATTCAAAAGAGAGTTAGAAAAAGAAGGAAAGACAGTACAGCTTCTTGCATTAACTGACATTACAAATGATAGATTACGAAACCTAAAAGGAATTGATGCGTTTATTCAAGTAGCTTGCCCTAGAATTTCTACTGACAATCCATTTGACAAGCCACTTTTGTCAACGCCACAAGCAAATGCATTACTCAAAGTACTTCGAAATGAAGACATTGGAGAGTATATGCAGATTCCCCATTGGCTCTAGCTTGTTAATTCTAAAAATCTAGGATCTTTTCGTAATCTTTCAAAAGATTTACTGTTTTTAGCCTTGATCTTAAATTGCATTCCAGAATGTATTGCTTTTTCCAGAGAATCCAATGATTCCTGTACTCTTTGAAGCATTGCAAGATTACATGATTTATCATATAACACATCAGCATTGGTAGGATAATCATTTAGAATATTGTCACAGCACAAAATTGATTCCTCATATTTGCCAAGTGAGAATAGAATTCTCTCTTTATGGTATAGCACAAGGTTGTAATCAGGATTTTCAGACAGAATCTTTTCACAATAATCCAAGGCAGATTTGTATTCTCCTAATTTTCTCAAAGAGGATATTTTGTTAAGGAGAACTGACATGTCATTTGGGTCAATGCTGAGAGCTTTGTCATAAAATTCGATTGCCTTTTGATACTCTTTTAATTTACTTTGAGCATAACCGATGTTGTTTAAGACGTTAAGATTCGTAGGATTCGTTGATAAAATCTCATCATAAAAGCGAATTGCTTCTCTGTATCTTTTTTTGAGAAAATTTTGATTTGCTTGGTCCATTAATGAGTTGATTCTAGGATCACTAGTCATGGATGTTCATCAAGATTATGGCTTCATTAAGATTTTCCCAAAGAGTCCTTTTCCAGAAAGCATTTTTTTGTGTGCTTTAACGGCATCCTCCAACTTGAATGTAGAGTCAATGATTGATTTTATTTTTCCTTGGGACATCCAGTAAAATGCAGTTTCTAATTCAGCTCTTGTCCCCTGAGTGGAGCCTAAGATGTTTATTCCCTTGAAAAAAATATGACGGAGATCTGTTTTTACATTATATCCAGTTGTAGCACCAGTTGTAACAATTGTTGAACCGTACTTTAGAAGAGTCAATTCTTTATTCCAATGAGTTCCTCCAATGTGCTCATAAATAACATCAAGACCTGGTGGTTTGTCTTTTTTTTGAGAAATATCTTTTGAAATAGAACGTACTTCCTTATGCCAGTCTTCTTTTCTGTGATCTACTGCAAAGTCAGCACCTAATTCAATACATTTGTCTAGTTTCTCTTTACTGGCAGTTGCAATTACGTCACATCCAAATAATTTTGCAATTTGAATTCCAAATATTCCCATTCCAGAGCTGCCGCCCATTACCAAAACTGTTTGTCCTGGTTGAATCTTTGCCCTACCAACCAACATGTGCCAAGAAGTCATCATTGTCATTGATGCAGCGGCTGCATCATCATAGCTTACATTATCAGGAATCTTTACCGCGTTAACCTCTGGCAAATGAGATACCTCGCAGTAACCTCCCCATAGTGGTCCCGTTTGAAATCCCCAAACAAGTCTCTTCTTACAATCAAATTCTCGACCAGAGGTACACAACTGACATGTCCTACATGATAGATTACCATGAGAGACAATCCTGTCACCAACTTTGATATTTTTTACATCATCACCAATTGCTATGACCTCACCGGCAGCATCAGTTCCAGAGATATGTGGCATTGGAACTTCGATTGGTTTTCCGCGCATGGCCCAAATGTCATCATAGTTTAATGATGCTGCCTTTACTCTGAAAACAACTTCGGTTGGTTTTGGTTCTGGTTCTGGAATATCCTTTATCTGTAAAATTTTCTCAAAATCATCATTCTCAGCATACTTTTCAAAAACTAGTGCCTTCATCATTCATTGTCGAATAAAGCTGGTTAAAATCGATTCTGCACCCATAAACAATTATAATTATCAGAATAAGAATGAGCACATGTCTGAATCAATAACTTTTCCAGGTGATAAAATTTCATCCATTGAAGAATACGAGGCGGGAACCAACGCCTTTGATGATGGGGACATGGTAAGATCTGCGGCAGTAGGAAACAAGGAATTTGATAAGAAAGATCGAGTTGTAAATGTAAAGACCTTCAAATCAATTGATGTACCAAAACCTGGAGATATTATTATTGGAACCGTTGCCGCGGTAATGTCTTCTATGATAGCAGTCTCAATTGATTACATTAATGGTAGACCAACAATTTCAAAAGTCGAATGTGTCTGCTCCACTAGAAACATTAGAAGAAAAAATATTGCATTGCTAAATGATATTGTATCACTAAAGATTATCAGTCATTTGAATGGAACGATTCATGCTTCAATAAACGAACCAGAACTTGGAGTAATTTTTACTAAATGTAAAAAGTGTGGAGGAAAAGTTTTGCAAATGAGGGATGCAATTAAATGCACAGAGTGTTCGTGGATTGATGAGCGAAAACTTTCTAGCAAGTTTGGTAACAGTGATTTCTTACAACAAAGAGGATAAAAATGAAAAATGTTTCCTTCCAAGGGGAACATGGCGCATATAGCGAATCAGCAGCAAGAGTTTTTTTTGGGAATGATATCACTACTAAACCATATCCTACGTTCAAGGAAGTACTAGAGTCCACAATCAATGGAATAACTGACTATGCAGTATTACCAGTAGAGAATTCTATTGAAGGGAGTGTCGGAGAGAGCTACGATCTTTTGTATTCTACTCCGCTATTTGCAGTGGGGGAAGTTTACAAAAAAATTGAACATTGCCTTATCGGTACAGGTCAATTGAGTTCAATAGATACGGTTTATTCTCACCCTCAAGCATTAGGCCAATGCAGAAAATTTCTACAAGACAATAAACTAAAGACTGTACCCACCTACGATACTGCAGGCAGTGTAAAAATTATCAAGGAGATGGGAAAAGACAATGTTGCATGCATTGCAAGCAAAAGTGCATCAGAGATATACCAAATTAAAATTATTAAGGAAGGCATAGCAGATAATCCAAATAACTATACACGGTTTCTAGTGCTTTCTACCAAAGAAACTCTAGAGATAAAAAATGCAAAGACATCAATTATTTTCTCAATAAAGCATGAACCTGGAGCGCTATTTCGAATAATTGAAAAATTTCATACAAGTGGTATCAATCTTACAAAGATTGAATCAAGACCAAAAAAAGATTCCATATGGGAGTACAACTTTTTTGTCGACTTTGAAGGAAGTAAGAGTAATTCCAAAGTGTCAGATACATTGATGAAGATTAAAGAAGAGACATTATTTTTTAAAACCTTAGGTTCGTATACAGCTGCTAGTATAAACTAGAATCCTTTTGGTTTTCTAATACTAAATCCTGCACTAAAACCAATAATCACTACACCTGCAGTGATTACAAGAATATGATATGTGAAAAATATTGGATCAGTGTTTCGCTCAAAGGTTCCTGTTACATGAATTTCTGAATCGCCAATATTTTGGATTTCAATTCGGTTTATTCCTTCCTCTAAGACATACCAATCAAAGCTAACCTCTTTTTTGTATGTCGTTGTAGGAATTTGAATACCATCTGCAGGTGTTTTTAGTGTCACGTCAAAAGATTCGCCTTCGATTTTTATGAATTGATGAGAAGATTTCGGAGCAGGAAATTGATATGATGTATACTCACCAACCCCATATGTATCATCAAAAGAAATTGTTTGTAATCCAATTGAGTTAACCAAAGCTGCAACTCCAATTGCTGAGATTGCACTTCCAACAATTATTCCGATAAGTGTTCTTTTGCTCAGCATGGGGTATCTTTTAGGATCGGGCTTAAAAAACTAACTACATTAATGAAACATCATGGGGTTGACTTTCAGCAAAACCTGCCCCAGACATTTTGATAAATTCTGCATTCTGTTGCATTTGAGGAATAGTGTGGGCACCGCAATAGCTTAACCCAGAACGAATTCCTCCAGTAAGCTGTTTTAGAATATCTGTAACACTTCCTTTGTATGGAACCATCGCCTCAACACCTTCTGCAACATAATCATTTAGATCTTCATCAAGAGAAATTTTTCCAGTCTCTTTTGATTTGCGTCCAATAGATGCTGCTAATGATGCCATTCCTCGATAAACTTTGAAGCGTTTACCATTTTTTGTTAATATTGAGCCTGGAGATTCATCTGTTCCGCCCAACATGCTGCCTATCATTACTGATGATGCACCTGCAGCTAATGCTTTTGTTGCATCACCAGATGTTCTAGTACCACCATCAGATATGATTGGAACTCCATGATCGCGTCCTACTTTGGCACAATCCATTACTGCAGTAAGTTGTGGAACGCCTGAACCAGTAATTACTCGAGTTATACAGATTGAACCAGATCCAACACCTACCTTAACTGCATCAACTCCTGCTTTGATAAGATCTTCAGCTCCTTTTGCAGTTGCAACGTTACCAGCTATTAGTTCGCAATCTGGAAACGCTTTTTTGATATGACGAACTGTGCTGATTGCGTTTTCACTATGACCATGAGCAATATCAACAACAATAATATCCGTTCCTGCATCAAGTAATGCTTCTGTTCTTTCCATAAAATCTCCCTTGACACCAACTGCTGCACCAACCAATGGTCTACCCTTTTTGTCTTTAGATGCAGACGGATAGTTCTCCATATTGGTAATGTCCTTGCTTGTGATAAGCCCTTTTACATGATGAGAGTCATCGATTAGAGGAAGTTTTTCAATTCTATGTTTATGTAATAGTTCTTTTGCTTCACTTAGGCTAATTCCTAATTTTGCAGTAACGACATCTTTTGTCATTACGTCTTTTACTAGCTTGTTAGTATCAGATTCAAATGTAATGTCTCTGTCTGTGAGAATTCCTACTAATTTTGATTCTGAATCAACCACTAGCAAACCAGATACATCTTTGTCGATTGTATACTGGATGGCATTACGAACTGTCTCTTCAGAATTAATTGTGTAGGGGTTTTCAATCATTACACTGCCAGATCTTTTTACTTTGAGAACTTGATCGGCTTCTTCCTTAATGGTGAGAAATCTATGGATTATACCAATTCCTCCTTCTCTTGCCATAGTTACAGCCATTGAAGATTCCGTAACAGTGTCCATGTTAGCACTCACAAGAGGTATGTTAATTGAGATATTTCGTGAAAGTTTAGTTTTAAGATCTGTCTGAGATCGACTTGTTATATCTGAATATTTGGGAACAAGAAGAACATCATCAAAAGTTAATCCTTCTCTGAATTCCAATGAAACCTCATTCCAAAGATTGAAAATGCATTATAAGCTTTTGTTTGTACGTAAGAATCGTTGTATGGGTTGGATTACCTCTTTAGTATATTTTACATTGTGAGTACGAATTATATCTGCTCCCTTAATTGCAGACATTACTTCACATGCAAGTGAGCCTGCCAAACGATCATCAGGATTAGGCTTTTGTAATATTTTACCTAAAAAGGATTTGTTAGATACAGATACTAAAACTGGAAAGTTTGTCTTAACTTTTGATAGATTGGAAAGAATCTCAAGATCTCGTTTAACCCAATCAACATTAAATTTTGTAAAAAATAATCCACGTCCTGTATTGCGAAAGAATCCTATCGCAGGATCTACTACGATATTTTTTATCCCAGATGATTTTGCAATTTTAATGCTATCTGAGATTAGTTTTTTTGTTTGTGATATATTATTTCCATGAATTGGTTTTTTGCTAAAGGCACATACAATTACAGATGGTTGATACCTTTCTATGACATTAGGCATTTCTTTATCAAATTTTAGACCAGAGATATCATTGATGATTTCAGCGCCCAAATCTAATGCAGTTTTTGCAGCACTAGCACGGCAAGTATCAACAGATATTGGCAAATTTGAAACACGCTGAACTATCTTGATTGCTTGAGAGATACGCTGTGATTCTATTCTTTCGGAAATTAATGTTGAAAGATATGGTGCAGTTGACATTCCTCCAATATCGATAACATCGGCTCCCTCTTCATCCATCTTTCTAATGGTTTGAGCTATATCATGATCAGTTGTTTTAATTGATTTTTTGTAAAAAGACTCTGGACTGGTATTCAAGATGCCCATTATTCTAACTGGGGATGTTTTTCCGACAGTAACTGTGCCCAATTTACTCATATAACTTATCAAAACCCATGTCAATTTGAGTCATATGACTATTATTGGTTGGAAAACTCGGTATAGCCAGATTTTAAAAGAATTTGAGTTTAGTAAAAAAAAGGATCTGGATTCTGCAAAAAAATTAGATTCTCTTCTAAAACAGAAAAAAGAATCATTCAGTAAGATTAAGAAGATTATTTCTCAAAATACTGTAATCGTAATTGGTTCAGGAGAATCATTGGAAACGGCAATTCCAATAATTAAAAAATTAAAGAAAACCCCAAAGATTGCAGCAGATAGTAGCGTATCAGAACTGATGAAAAATAAAATAATACCTGACATAGTGGTCACGGATCTTGATGGTGAAGAAAGGTACTTGAAGAAAATTGCAAAATCTAATTCATTTATGGTTGTTCATGCGCATGGAGATAACCAAGAAAAGCTTGAGATGGTGAAAAATTTCAACAACTGCATAGGAACAACACAAACAGAATCATTTGGAGTATTATACAACTTTGGTGGGTTTACTGATGGCGACAGATGTGTATTTTTAGCTGATAGTTTTGGGGCCAAGGACATAATCTTGTTTGGGATGGATTTTGGAAAAAAGATTGGAAAATTTTCTCAGACAAAGCATGCTGACACAAAAATTAAACTCAAAAAACTCAGATGGGGCAAGAAACTTCTAGAGTGGTTGGCTACAAAATCAAAGAGCAATTTGTACACTACATCTGATCCAATCAAAGGATTCAAAAAAATTTCCTACAATGACTTGGATGATATCATAATAACCTAGAATGCGTTTTAATACCCTAAATGTATGACAAATTACATGCAGTTATCTGATGAGAAAATTCGTGAGATCCTAGAATTAAAAGACAGAATATCAGGACAAATTGAAAAACATGAAGAAGAGATCGAATATCTTAAAAAAAATCTTAGCGTATTAGATTCCTTAATCAAGCAAACTAGTTTTACAAAAGCTTCATCATTAAGAAGTACTACAGAGGAGTCACCAAAAGTCACCATCAAAAAAGAAGATGAGACAATTCCACTTACAAGGGGAGCAGATGGTGCAGTAATTGCAAACGCGTATGTCACACCAGAGCAGGTATCAATCATACTGGATGAAAAATTAGTTATTGATGCAGATACTCCTCCTTTCAAGACGTTCTTTTTAGATAGAATTATTGGAGAAATGAAACGAAAAGACTCTGTTGAAGCAGAGAGCGGAAAGATTCAACCAGAATCCATCATAGACTATGTAATTAATAAAAACGGCTCCAACATCAGAGAGATAATAATTAAAAATTATAGACAGAAAGAACGTGTAAAAGAGATTGTAAATACTGCAGCATGGTCACTTACACGAATGCTTGAGAACAAAAGCAAGTGATTTTATGGACAAAATTGTCGTTTTAGACTTTGGTTCTCAGTATAGTCATTTGATTTGTAGGCGTATACGAGACTTTTCAGTGTATGCAGAACTTGTGCCTTATGACATTTCATTAGAGGAGTTAAAAAAACTCGAACCAAAGGGGATTATTTTTTCTGGTGGTCCATCAAGTGTCTACAAGGATAATGCCCCCATACCTGAGAATAAAATTTTTGAGATGAATCTGCCGCTGTTGGGAATATGCTATGGTCATCAATTAATTGTAAATAATTTTGGAGGCAAAGTCAAGCGTGCTAACAAAGAATATGGCTCATCTCTTCTGACTGTCGATAACAATAGTGATTTGCTAAGTAGCATTGGTGACTCGGTCAGAGCATGGATGAGTCATGGAGATGAAGCAGAAGAGATTCCAAAAGGATTTGAGATCATAGGTCACACAGAGAGTGCCAAAGCAGCCGCAATTGCAAATAAATCAAATTCAATATACGGCATTCAGTTTCATCCAGAAGTTGTACATACAGAACAAGGAACTGAAATTTTGAAAAACTTTGTTTTAAAAATTTGCAAGGCAAAACAAGACTGGACGATGGAGGCGTTTGTAGACAATACCGTAAACAATCTTAAAAAAATTGAAGGAAATGTCTTGTGTGGAGTAAGTGGAGGAATAGATTCTACAGTTGCAGCTCTGTTAATTCACAAAGCTATAGGAGACAGACTAAAGTGCGTATTTGTGGATAATGGTCTTTTACGTTTAGATGAAGAAAAAGAGATAGAAACTATGTTCAAAAATAATTTCAAAGTAAATTTTACCCCAATTAATGCTGCATCACGATTTTTAGAGAAACTAGAGGGCGTTGATGATCCTGAAAGAAAAAGAAAGATAGTTGGAGAAGAATTTGTAAAGATCTTTTCAGAGTTTGCTGAAAAGAGTGGCCCATTCAAATGGCTTGCACAAGGAACTCTTTATCCAGACGTCATAGAAAGTGGAGTGTCCAAGGGACCAGCTGCTGTAATAAAATCCCATCATAATGTGGGTGGATTACCTGAATGGCTCAAAATGGAAATTTTGGAGCCATTACGTGATTTGTACAAAGATGAAGTAAGAAAAGTTGCTGGATTACTAGGAGTTCCTGAAAAACTAATCAAGCGTCATCCATTTCCAGGTCCTGGTTTGGCAGTGCGAATAATTGGACAAGTAACTACAAAAAAACTAGAGATTGCAAAGATTGCAAGCAAGATAGTGGAAGAAGAGTTATGGGAAGCTGGAATATACAATAAAGTTTGGCAAGCATATGCTGCAGTTGGGGACGACAAAGCAGTAGGAGTTGTTGGTGATGAGCGAAGATACGGAAATATTGTAATGATTCGGGTAGTAGATTCTATTGATGCCATGACTGCTGATTGGACTAGGCTTCCTCATGGATTACTAGAAAAGATTAGCAACAGGATTACAAATGAAATTGAAGAGGTTACTTGGGTTACTTATGCAGTATCAAGCAAACCGCCTGCAACAATAGAGCCACAATAAACTACAAATTATATCAAAAACAAAACATCGTAATGACATTTCATGTTTTTGACACATATGTCAAAGCAAAGGACGGTCACACCATACATTTTGATGTTATTACTGACAAAAAAGATCCTCAAAAAGCTATAGAGTATGCAAAAAAATGGTTGAAATCTATTGGTGAAGATGACGCCAAGGTTTCTTCAGAAGAATGCAGGTTTTGTCATTCACAAAGCGTTCCTGAAGAAATTGAAATTGAAATTATGACTGAAGGATTCCATATTGCAAAGATGGAAGGCTGTCCAAAATAGATTAGATTATTTTACTTGAAGAATTTCTTGGTCTATTAGGTATTCTAGTGCACTCATCAGCTCAATTTCGCTTATTTGTTGTTCGGCATATAGGATGAATATGTTTCTCACCCATTGTGGTAGCAGTGATGATGGGGTTTGAGCTGGAGTTTCAGGTGATTCAGTTAATTCCTGTAACGTACCAGCTTCTTCTACAACCAATGGGTTTTTGCTGGAGTCGACTACCGAAAATGTTGTACTAGTGGTTGCAGTACCAAACTCTGTATAAATTTGAATTTCATATTCTCCAATGAGATCTTCTACGGTGTCATCAACTAGATATGAAGTCTGCATTCCCCAAAGACCTTCCTCTCTGTATGTGGGATTAATTTCAGAGGTTTTGATCACTTCGCCAGTAAAGAGATTTGTAATCTTCATAAAATAATAGCCGTCTTGAGGATCAAAATTTTCAATTTCAATGTCTGCACGAACTAATCGATTGTCATCTTTTAGATCAAGGTAGTTGTTTCCAATGAATTTAATCGATACAGAAGTATTCTCATCTGCATAAGCGGTGTTAATTGAAACGACCATAATTGCCATTAAAGTTAGAATTGTAATTCTTGAATTCATGCTAATTACTGGTACGCTTGATGGGATATATCTATGAGTTGTAATTTCTTGAGCTTCAAAGTTCCATTTTGGAAGTTTCTAGTCTTCTTGGCTGTCCATGGTCAAGGCTCGAATTATGTCCTTTTCGCTAATGATTCCAATTATTTCACCCTTTGAGACCACGCCAATTCCATGAACCCTGTTATCTAAAATTATCTGAGCAGCCTTTGTAAGATCATCCCAAGCATTAACCACGATAATGTCTCGTGTCATTATTTCATTTGCAAGGCATCTTCTTCCGTAGCCATTTTTTGATGCAAAGAAATTATCAAAATTATTTACAACATGTTTTGGTCCTTTTTCTTTTTGCGAGAACTCTAACGCTATATTAATAAAATTTCTAAATGTAATAATTCCAACTGGAACTTCATCATCGTCCTTTACTATTAATCGTGATGCATTGTATGATATCATGTTTGATAGGACATCCATAATTGAGCTTGTCTGTTTGCAAAAGAATTGTCCAATTGTCATTAACTCAAAGACTTTGAACTTTCCATTGCAATTTTGTGCATAATATTTTGTTAGATCATTTTTTGTAAAGATTCTGAATTTATTGTCTTTTTTTACTACAAGGGAGCTGATCTGGTGCTTTAGCATAAGCTCAGAGCATTCTATTGCAGAAGCGTTTTCATCAACGTATACGATAGAGTTCATGATTTTTGATACTGGAGTCTTTGAAATCGGTGAATTATTTTTTTGAGCTAGTAGAAATTTCCCAATATCCTTTTGAGTTACAATTCCAGTGAATTGGTTTCTGTGTGTTAGGAGCAATCGCGAGATGTTTTTCTCATACATCTTTTTCATAACATCGTAAATTGTAGAATTTTGAGGTAAGCTAATTGGTTTATGTGACAGGGAATGAGCCTTTATTTGCGGAGTCATGCCTATCTGATTTTGCTGCATGAGGAGAAATAAATCAATTCAGTCATATCTTTTGTAGTGTATGATTTGAACAGACAGATTTGATGAAAAATTTGATTGAGTCATCATGATTGTTTGTAATGGGATTACAAACAGAAAATATTATTCCAAAGATTCCTAGTATACCTAGAACCTCACCCTCCATGCACCATGCCCCCTCGTTTTGCAGGAAATGGGGTTCTTTTTTTATTTTGAATTTGTTCTAATGAGTGATTCTAAACCATCAAAGAAGATCATGTCACTTATTCTTCTCTCAGACCATAGTTTTGCTCTCATCTTAAACCAATCAGGAATTTCTGATGAATCTTCTTTGAGAACATCTGCTTCAAATGGGATGTATGAAAAAACATCATTACTATTATCACCTATTGCAAAGGCCTGAAATTGACTTGGTTGATTTACCGTAGTTTTCTTTTTTACCAAATCTATCATGATAAAACCATTTGGCAAATCAATACTTGAGATATTTTTAGTGTTATTTACAGGAGGAGGTGCATTGACAAGATATTTTACAGATTTTAAATAATCTTCATTAGTGATTTTATCATTTATCCACCAAGTAGTAATTTCTCTTTGAAGATTCAATATGGTTTCATTAGTGGTAAGATCACTTGGAAGATGGTTAAGGGATTTGTTTCCTACTGCTTTCTCAAATGGAGTCATAACAGTAAAATATTTTCCAATCTTGTCGGGCTTTACGTTAGTCCTTACGGTATCACAAACGTTGGTAGTATATTCATAACCCACGCATTTTCCATAACGCATTTCAATTGGTTGTAGAATCCTTTGAATTTCTTGTTGAGAGTATCCCTTGTAGTAAAGAACAAACTTTGATAGATGATTGCTCAATAGCCAGGCAGTATCAGTAGAATCGTAGTATGAATCAAAGTTTGGACTATCCTTAATCATTATAGTATGTTTTTTGTCACGATCATCTCCAAGATGAGAATAAAATCCCTCATAACCCTGCTTTGCTAAGAGATTCTTTCCTGAAGAATCATCAAAAATCACTATTACAAGCTGGATATCTTTTTGAAAATAACTCTTGGACAGATCAGAGATGGCCATGCATTTGGGTTCAGCTCCGTTTGCAGTGAACTTGTACATTTCAAAATATTGTTCAGTGACGGCAAAAAATTCATTGGTTTTTGTAGTTTCTGTTGGAGTACACTTTGAATGTCCAGTTACATAGACTAGTTGCCAATTTACATTTCCGGAATCAGAATAGGATACAGGTATGACAGAAAAAAACATAACCACACATAATATTCCAGTAATGAAAAAGATGTTATTTTTTATCAATTAAAACAACTGCCCAAGAATTTTTTCGACGTCATAGGGTTTGTAAATTACATCAGTTGGCTTCATTTCTCGAAGTTTTTTCTTTGTTTCAGAGGTAAAGTCTGCAGTAACCATGATTACTTTAGATTCAGGATTAATCTCTCGAATTTTCTTTAATGCATAAAATCCATCGTATTCAGGCATCATTATATCCAAAAATACTACATCGGGTCTTAGCTGTTCATACACATCTACACCTTCTTTGCCGTTTTTGCATTTTCCAACAACCTGAATTCCCTTTATTTCCAAATAATCTGAAAACATTTCTACGGCGTCAGGATCATCATCCACTACTAGTGCGGTAGTCTCTTTTTGCTGTGATGGCTCATCTTTTGTTTTATCTACTCTGATCTCTTTACCAATTTTCCACATAAATTTACAAAGACTTCTCATGTTACCACTTATTTCATCTGAATTTGTTACCAATGCAGAATCATCACTCGTGCTTTGACTAGATGTAGAAGAAGTATATCCTGACATTAGAACTTGGGATGAATTGCAGATAATTCTTCCTTGTGAAGGAAGTTTTGCTATTTTAAAATAATTTACACCTAATCGCTTTGCGCATTCTAACTTTGTTGATATCTCAAGTTCTGTCATTAGTTTTATTACGACATTTCGTTTGGAAGCTTTCTTAATTGCCTCTGGAATGTCAGTATAGTACATTCGAATTAAATCTGAAACTGTGGTAACTAGATAGAGTTCATCTGTTGTTTCATCAATGATTTTGATAATTTGATCATAGATGTTTGCTCTACCAGAAATTACTGTCAGCTTTGGTAAATTTGCAGTCTGTTGATTTGTTTTTACTTTGTTAAGGATTTCTAGTAATTTCTCGACATTGTTTTCAAGCTTTTCTGTTTCTTGTTTTCTTTTTTTAATAATATCTATGAGAATTTCTTTTGGTTCATTTGCTGAAAATTTAATTGGTGAAGAAAGAGTCGATGTGACGAATCCTTGATTTTTTAAATTTTCTAAAATTTTGTAACCTCTAACCCTATCTGTTTGTGTAAAATGACTAATTTCACTTGCTTTTGAAGAGCCCATTCTAAGTAATCCAAGATACACCTTGGCCTCATCTTCATCCAATCCAAAATCCTTGAGAAGTTCGATTCCTTCTTTCTCAAAATCAACTACCGCTTCCTGTGCCATAATTTATGAATAAAAAAAGTACATTTTTTCTAGTGTGTTGTACGATTGAACAAACTTTTTTTGAGATTTTATTCCTAAAGGATTCTAGGAATTTTCTCTAGTCATGGTTAATTTTGATGGGCTTTTAGAGTCAATATCCTCTGTGGCCTCCTCAAACTCTGTTTTTTTGGTCTTTTCCGCTTTAGGCAACATTATTGTAAATGTTGTAGGATGATTTGAGACCTCAATTTTTCCACCATGCTTTTCGATAATACTTTTACAGCTGGCCAAACCTAATCCTGTGCCAATTTGCTTTGTAGTAAATAGCGGCTCAAAGATCTTTTCCATTGCAGAATCTGGGATTCCTGGGCCTGAATCTTCCATCTCAACTATTGCATAATCGTCTTTATCATGAATTCTAAATGAAATTGTTCCTTCTCCATCTATTGCCTGAATGGCATTGTTTATCATGTTAGAAAATACAATCTCCAGTTTGAATGCATCACAATTAATTGAGGCACTGTTTTTTGGCAGATTTATGCGGATATGAGAAGGTACTGTCGTATTAAGAATTGAAGATTCAATAATTGTAGACAAGGAATGACGCTCCATTTGTAGCTCAGATACATTCACGTAATCAAGGACATCATCTATCTGATGAGTCATTCTTGCGACTGCTCTTCCAACCATTGCCATTTGGTGACTAGTCTTTTCATCCATTATAGGATCAAGCTTTACCTTCATTATTTCAACAGAGTTTTTAATGACTGAGAGAGGATTACGCAGGTCATGTGCTAAACGGCTGGCAAGATTTCCAATAGAAGATAGTCGTTCATTGGCAACAATTGTTTTATTTAATTTAGAAAGCTCTGAAGACATTGCGTCAATGTCTCTTGCAAGTTCAGATATTTCATCGTCTCCTTTCATGTTATTTTTGATAAATTCCCCAGTTGCAATTGTATGCGTGGTTTTTCTTAATTTTTGAAGAGGGTTTGAGATTGATTTTAAAATCAGGTATCGAATGCCTAGTGATGCTGCAATAAAGACATTAAGTGTGATAAAAATTGTCAAAGTTGTATTGGATACTAGAGAATCAACAAAGTCCTTAGTATCACTTACATTTGCAGCTGTCTGACTAACTGTTGAATCAATTACATTGTTGATGTTTTGTTGTGCCTGATGAAAGTCTTCAGATAAAGCAAGAATTTGGTTTCCACTTGCACCGTTAGTTTTTAACTTTATCATGGTGTTTGAAATTATAATTAGATCATTCCATTTTTCTGCAATTTCATTAGAATTGCTGTTCTGATTTGGAAAGTGATAATCCATTAAATTGGAATATTTAGAATATGCTTGATTAAATGAGGACTTTGCTTTTTCTATTTGGTAAAACTGCATTTCAAGTTCTTCTTCTATTTCGGCAAGTTCCATTCCCTGGGCAGTTTTAGACTCCTCTTCTAAAAGCAGAATCTCCATAGTTCTTGAAGTAACTTGAGTAGCAGACTGCCTCATTTGGGTAAGAGAATCAAGAATTGGCAAAGTCTGATCGCTAAGATTAGTAAATGTGTCTTGGACCTGTTTTGTGTTGATTAGCGCTATAAAAGACACCATTCCGATTAAGCTAACGAGAATTATGATTTCTAGGGCTAGTTTTGTCCGTATTCTCATGGCCTAAAATCCACCTATATTGCAGTAAAATAGTAGCTCGTCAGGACTAAGCTTTAGCCCTAATAACTGAATATTCATGCCTATTTACGCACAAAATTTGATTAAAGAAAATGTATGTAATGGCATTACAGACAGAATAACTTATTCAAGGTACACGAAAGAATGTCACTTTGAAAACTACCAATACTTCACAAAGTTCACGGGTCCTAGTAGTATTCCTAACTGCAATCCTACTCACTTGGAGTTTTAGCAGTGCAGGAGTTGCTAGTGCGCTTCCAGTTGATGCCGGTGGAGCAGCATCCAGTGCAGCAAGTAATGCCGGTGGAGCAGCATCCAGTGCAGCAAGTAATGCCGG